>Ga0115005_10002881_pt1 | contig 13691 bp, 7 predicted proteins | sample ArcOceMetagenome_FD_87163 | JGI IMG/M metagenome (GOLD analysis project Ga0115005, IMG submission 87163) | Marine eukaryotic phytoplankton communities from Arctic Ocean - Arctic Ocean - Greenland ARC118M Metagenome | ecosystem: Environmental > Aquatic > Marine > Oceanic | place: Arctic Ocean... | reverse complement strand
TGAGAAAAGAGAAGAGAAGAGAAGAAAAGAGAAGCAGAAAAAATGCAAGCTCCGGAACATCTATCTCAGAAAATCTGACGTGTGCCGTGTGCGTCGGCTTATGTGGAAAGTAAGACACGTTTGCGATGAATCACCTTGTTATCTCCCGAACAATTTTTTTTCTTGCGCCCATCAGGTCATAATTCAACTTCACATTGAATTACGCTTCCTAGCTTGCACTCTTCGCACCACTGAATAATTGGATCGAAACTACAACAAACCTACAATTGCAGATAGTCAGAGCACGCTAAAATGAGTCCTCGAAATATTAAAGCCACGAGTGAGCAATTATCGAGCTGCGAGAAAGACATGACCAGGGCACCTTTGCACCTTTCAAGCTCCTTCACCCACTCTATTACCTGCAGCAAGAGCCATAGTGGAAGCAAGTATTGCATTCTCGGTCTTTTACTATCTTTATATCTGCCACGATGTGATGCGATGATCGTGAATAGCCCGTCAACTTCTCAAATGAACGCACTTGCTCTTCTCAACACCGCCAGATTACTGCGCGAGCAACGATCTACTGCGAAGGGCATCGGCGACCGATCTTCTTTACAACGGTGCAATAGCCAGACGCTGAAACAACTCCGAAAGCATGTCGCAAAGAAAACGAGTCGGCCAAACAATACTTCGTGGGAAACTCTTTTTGACGGTGACACTGCAATCGATTTCGAGAGACAAGATGCCTTTATATCCTCTCGTGTCCAGGCTCACCTTCCCTCCATCAAATCCCTCAGGACTTCTCTCGGTAGCGAGATCCCTGAGATGGAACTGTATTTGCAAATGGAAGCTGCGAAAGTTCGCGCAGTTGCAAATGGACACGCCAATGCAGGTGCAGCTGCTGCCCTGGCATTTATGGATTTGCACCACCAAAAGGCATCGGCAAAGACTCAAACGCCTTTCGGCAACGGTGCTCCGATAAGCGCTTTCGAGAAGGTTGCAATGAGTTCGTTACCAAGCCAGTTGCCTGAACTTGCCACATCTGTGCTAAGTAGGCAAGATACCAGTCTTGGTGATGTCAGGCCTGATGCCGCAGTCAAAATATCTAATGCTCGTGAGAGAAATGTGGAAGTCGTTCCTATGGAACCCATCGAAAAATCTTCTTTTCATCTGAAACTAAAGGGTGGTGATAACAGCAAAGTGAAATTTGTGTCTAAGAAATCTGAAGCATCAATACAAGAAAAAGTAAGCGTGAAAAGCGGCAAAGTCAGAAAGATCGACAGTGAGCATGTCTCGACCATCATGTTGACAAGAAAGGTTCTGCACGTAAGCGCTGAAGCCGGGGAAAGAAAGGAATCGCAACCGCAGCAAGTCCATTCCCCAACTGCTAGAGTCTCACACGATGAGGAAATTCAATTAGCTCGCATCATACAGCGAGGAGTAGAACTGCACAGTATCAAATCCAAGTTTGAAGAACAACACGGACGGGACATTACACGTCAGGAGTGGACAAAACTTGCAAAGCTTGATGGTACAAAGCAATTACGTCGCATGGTTAGTGACTATCGTCAGGCCAAGAGTAAGCTTGTCATGGCCAACATGGGACTTGTCCATGCTGTGGTGAGGACTAGGTTGGGCGTCATTGGAAGCTCTAGTAAAGTTACAAAGACAGACAAAAATGGTATATCTTATGAAGAATTGGTGCAAGAAGGATCTCTAGGTTTGATACGCGCCGCTGAGCTTTTTGATCCTTCACGAGGACTGCGATTTAGCACCTACGCTACAATTTGGATCAAGGGTATACTGGGAAATAGTAACATGAGTGAAACAATTACTCTACCCTTACGAGAAAAGAACAAGTGGAACAAGATACAAACAGCAATATCAGATTTGCAACTTGAGAAGGGTACAAAAGATGATTCAAATAGACCAAGCGATAATAAAATTGCCGCTATGAGTGGATTGGGTATTGAAGAAGTGAAGGTCGTCATGACAAAAATGAATAGGGCAAAGAATGTGTTAAGTTTGGATTATCAATATGATACACAGACCCGGAGTGGCGGTGTAAATAACCGATTCGAAGCTCTCCAAAATGATAAGAATTTGATGGACGATGTTGATCTTGTTGAGAGATTGCATGTACGTGCTGATGTGATTGCAGCTCTAGCAAGAAACCTGGACCCGAGAGAAGCAAGACTCGTGCGTCTTAGATACGGTTTGAATGATGGTCGCACAAGATCAATTAAAGATTGTGCTGAGGCCATGGGCATTAGCCAATCTCGTGCGCAACAGCTAGCCACAGGTTGTTTGAAGAAATTAAGGGAAGCAGATGACGCGGAAAGTTTACAGGAATACCTACTATCTGTAGCATAAATCGAAATCGAATAATCCTCCGGATTAATTTAAAAAAGTGCTGTGTCTGCTTCACTTTCATCTCCAATATCATGTGGCTGACGCTTCTTGGGTCGTCATTTGACTTTCCTCGCCAGCGATTGTTCCCTGTTGTTCTGTATGTCTTTTAATAACAGGCAAGAATAATTTGAATTCTGGCGGCAGCTCTTCTTCAGAATATAATCTGTCCGAAAAATATATTCTTCGGATTCGGCAATTAGCGTGAATCTGGACTCTCAACGTCTCAATGTAGTTGGTACCATAAGCACGACGAGTAAAGTCAGATAAATTGAATTGGATCTGATTCCATCCTTCGTCTAGTCGCATGGGCATGGTACATATGAAGGGTTTCACCCTAGTCGTCGACTGGTAATTCGAAGCACGGAATCGCCTCCTTACATTCTTGTCGTCCAGAACTTGCACTTCAAATGTGAAATACTTCTTCAGATTTTTCAAAATCATTACTAGAAACGGCAGCTTAATCCCAAGCGTCTTTTTTGCTTCTGCTGGACAGACAATATAATTCGTCGATACATTCGTCCCCATGATTTCTAAAACAGAGCTTTGGATATCAGGATCAGTGATCCGTTTGATGTGTCCATTTCGGACTGTCGCATCCCATATTTGCAATGGCTTTGATCTGAATTTCAAAGAATGAGGAGATGTAAGCGAAAAAACGATTTCGATGTTTTTAAATTACAATTTGTTTATCTCACCCGATGGAATAAAGGATGGATAAGAAACCACTTTGGAATGTATTGCGAAACATGAGTTTGATGATCCTCTTTTTTGTTGAGTTGCCTTGTTAGTTCCTGGATTCGATTCAAGTTTGTTGTATGTTGGAAAATCTTTGGTGTTTTACGTTTCGTTTAGTACGCTTTCTGTCTGTTGATTGTCACACACGACTAAGTTCAAAGTACTGTAGAAAGTGGATCTCGTGACTGACTGACGTCATTTTTCACCTTTTTGCCCTCAGACGACTTCCGCGCGCGCCGGCGTGGTCGATCATGCAAATTGCGACTATGTACATACATCAGACTTGCATCAGACTTGCATCAGACTTGCATCAGAAGCATCAACCTACCAAAAACAACCTTTCATCACTTTATAATTTCCGCAAACACTCATGACGACTTTTGGTCTATTGAGTTCATGTATCCTCTTCGATCGAGATTTTTAGGTGTAACAATGCTAAGAGAAGCGATACAGCCTGGTTGTTGATAAAGCAATACTCGTATAATCAAATATGATCAAAGGAACAAAGCACTCCTTTTGTAAGCAATCAACTCTTGAGCATCTAGTACTAGATTGAATGCCTTCTATTGAAATAGAGTAGCGTATATGTATATGTGCGTCATATCATGTTGGAATATGAAACTCTCAGTCAGTGTTTCCAAAATAAGTTTCTTGTGAGTCAAGCGCAAGTTACGTGTGTTTATTTAATCAAAAAGAAATACCTTCCCTTCGATAAAAAATCTATGCGTATGTAATGTAGTGTAAATGTATGTGCAGATGAATTTAAAATTCCTAGCTATTCAAAAATGTAACCAGATCTGGCGCTGGGATCATTCAAATCGTCCAGAAAATCCAAATAAGTTGGCAGCTTCCTCCAAACTTGGGAGCGAAGCGTCGTATCCATGGCGAGCCCTTTGGCATGCACTCTGCCAATCTTGCACGCATTTCCTCTTGGCAGACGACTCCTCTTCAACAGTGGCCCGGCTATCAAACGTGAGAGATCGTGGGCGAAGAATAATGTTACTGTTTCCTCTTGAATAAGAAAGAAGGTCGCTTTTACTGCGAACACGCTTCATGGTGGTGGGAAAAGTTGGTCGTGCATCTCCTCCATTTTGAGGAGAAACAACGTTTCTGTCGTTTTCCTTGCCAACTTGAGGTGCCTGTGCAATAGTATTGTCCATAATCACCTGCCTTTTTCTCAATGGACTCCTACCGACTTTAGGAGACTGTGCCAGAGTATTGACATTGGTAAAAATGACTTGTTCCTCGCCATCAAATGAACCATGGGAGAGCGAGTTACTGTCTGAATCAGATGCATATGATACAGATCCCATGCTCACAACTTGTGAATTCGAATTCTCCATCTCTCCCGTAGGACAGGGAGGAGCAAAAGTATGTTGATTAGTGATGATTTGGAAGGAATGTTGAGGAGACGAAAGGACCTCTTTGAACCCATGCTGCAACCTTGGTTCATGGTTGGAGCTCGTTGCATTCATTCTATTATTGAATGCTATAATAGGCTGTTGTGCATTGTAGGCTGAATTGTGACCGCCTGAATTGATAATTATTGGAAAATTGTAAATGTTGAATTAGTGTGAGCTCTGTTTGGGGCATGTTCCAAGTACGTATTTGAGCATTCGACAAACATCACTTACCAATGCTTTGTGATGAACTTGCCATTGACGCGGCTTTCTGTGCTTGGCGTTGATGTTGCAGCCTTGCTTCTACCCGAGGCTTCCAGAATCGTTTTCGGTTGTTTACGAACCAATTCGTTAGCTGCTTCAACTCGATACCAGTGGCAGACATTATTTCCAACTTCTCTTTTTCTGTTGGGTATGGATGAGCAATATGATCTGGAGACATCATCCAATTCTTAAGGTAGTCGACTGTGCTACGGGGAAGAACTGTTGACTTTCTTTTCTTCGAAGGAACACTCATGTTGAAATTTATTTTGTATTGGCGTGTTCTTTTTCAAGTAGAGTTGCTGGTAATGGGCGAAAGACCACTTGTGGTTTTGTGGTTGTGTGTCTAGTAGTTTTTTGAATGAAAAAGATTGATGTTTTTTAATCAAGTGGAGAAAACAGAGATCACTTATCGCAAATAATGGGCCAATAACATGGCAGGATTTATTGACGTCAGTAATGGTTGAAGAACCCAGAGTAGATGATGGGTATCCCCCAAACGACACTTATTAAATTGAAGCTAAATAAATACGATAATACAATGAGGTGGCAATAAAGTTCAGCGTTCCACCAATCATAATCGGAAAGAGCAACGTACAAAAGGCCTCGCTCGTTTTCTCCCTCCAAAGCGTCATGTCAACGTGAGAAAGCTTTCTCGCCTCTCCTCCAATCAAGAAACAAAGTAAAGCTAGATGATAAGCCTAGAGGGTGATGGCAGGGTCATCTGCCATCAGAGGGTGATGGCAGGGTCATCAGCAGCCTCGAACTGAAAAATGAAATGAACGCTACTACAGTGTATCATAGGCTTTCATATTACAGTATGTGCAAGTGAAGTGATATCACGGGGAGACTCGACTCATAAATAATTTAATGGGAAGATGGGAACGCTTGGTGGTACCTTGTTTGTAACTTAGAATTATCATCAAGAAAGTTGACAGGAAGTTTTCAATAAAATATTATCAATGCAATCGAGTCGGTACGAGTATACGAGCATCTTGTAATTGGCATTGGTCTCATCTGGTCTCAGATAGGTGAACATGCGTTTGCTCCATAAAAATTATTTTATTTTAAAATGTTGGATTTCAATCCAAACCAAACATTCGTTCTCCGGTTTTTCAGTTTTCGAATCAATTTCATCAGACTACTGTACAGTAGACCCCCCCTGCTGCCTCGGTGTACAAGTACTTGTACTATCATGCATCATGCATCATGCCTCGCTCTTTGAGAGTGACGTTTTTACGGAGAGAGGTAGTTCGTTGGAACTTATTACAGTATGATAGGTACCGTACAGTTCATAATTATAATGTCTCGAGCTGTCTCGTCTGTATGGCGGCGCGGCGCAGGGTGTCTCCTAAACCTATGAGGTTTTCACGTAAAGCAAATACTTGCAAGTTCCTGCTGCTGAAGTATTTCTTATGGCAATAGCAACGACTTGTATGTACCGGTAGTTGAAGTTACCTATATTTTATTAGAATTATCTAGTAAAGCCAGGTAAAGCTATAGAATGTATAAAGAATCTCTTTGCAAAGAGATTCTGTGGCAGTCGGGTAGATATTAAATAAATCAAAGATACAGCACTAAAGATTGAGTTGATCCGGAAAATTCATTTTCCATGTTTAACTTTTCGCCATACTTTCTTTCCCAGAGGCTCGTCAGTAGTATCATCTTCAATATCTCTTTGAAAGACTAGTCTCGTTAACTCAACGAACTGCCCTGCGCTCAATTGTTCTGGTCTCTTCTTGGCCCAGTCATTTGGCAATTCTTGTGATAACGCAAATGCGTCCCCCCTATCCCTTGCTTCCAAAGTTTGTTTTGACAATGGCAGTGGATCTGAGTCCAAAATAGAAGACACCTTTTCTTTGTCCCCGTTGTGGATTTCCATCAAAAGTTTCTTCAAACTATTGCGAACTGTTTTACGTCTTTGTTGGAACGTCTTAGTGAGTATTGTGCGTAGTTGTGATGGTTGGATTCCCGATAAGCGACCTCGTAACTCATTTGGACCAATAAAATGCAAACCAATCAGTGCAGAATTCACCTTTGGTGCTGGATAAAATACAGTCGGTGGTATTTTGAAATGAAGTTTGCAATCTGCATACAGTTGAAATACGACACTCAATATTCCATACGCCTTTGTGCTTGTTTTGGCTACGATTCTTTCACCGACTTCATATTGCATTGTCACTGTAGCACTTCTGACCGCATTGGAGTGTGATGCATCTGCCAAGGCAAAAAGAATTTGTGAAGTAATATAATATGGAAGGTTTCCAATGATGGAAAGGGGGCCACCCTCTTTTTCAGCCATGCTAGGATAGTCAACTTGCATGACATCCATGTGATGAACTCGCAGCATTGGATGCTTCTCTCCCAACAACTCAATAGATCTAGGATCGATTTCGATGCACTGGAACGAAGCATTTAGGTCGCTCATAGTTGACACGAGTGTGTCAGTCAGGGCACCTGCACCTGGCCCCAACTCTACTGCTCGCATTTGGTCTGATGAATCATTTTCGATTATTGTTTTAGTTGCATCGGATACAAAAGTTTTTATTATCTTTGCAACAGTGTTTCCATCACGTAAAAAGTTTTGACCAAGAGATTGTTTTGGTCGAAACGAACCCTTGGGGAGTGTAGGAGTTGCAACTGCTTTAACCTCGGTTGTGAAAGTAGACGCCTGTTTCTCAGCAGGTGGGAGGTATGTTGGATCATCTTCTTCCCATTCCCATTCGCTATTTGCATCTTGGACCCACCCTTCTTGTTGAAATTTTGAAATTCTTGAAGGTTGAGCTCTGCAGACCTGAGAAGTCAAGTGGAAGGAAGATATCTCCCATAGCTGGAGGAGAGCTACGAAGAGAGCTAGATTTTTTTTCATTTCAAACAAGTTCAAATCTTGTGCCTGTGGGTTGGGTGGCGTTTCGTCGCCTTGGTTTGTTCTTTTGTTGATGTTTATTATCTTGAATATTTGTGTTTTTTTGAACGAGTGGTCGCCGTAAAACCGTGGCTGCCTGGTATTTCGACTGAAATACCAACACTTTGAACTTTACACACAGTACATACAGTGTGTACCGTACCGTACATACCACCGCCTTGATACCACAGTACATACTGGCTATCAATTATCAATACACACGTAGTGTATCAAGGTATCAACAACTACTTTATTATTATTGGTAAATCTTGAATACTTCTATTTGTAGCTACTCGGAGCTTCCACTGAGACTGGAAACACTTTTGAACAGAGTTACTCCTCGTATCTATTCCTCTTCGTTATAATCTAAAACGGATTAACAAGCAGAGCAAGACTGACAGACTCAAATGAATACATTCCCACTCTCACAAATAATATTCTCAATCGGTGTTCTTGCCGTCCAAGCCTTTCAACCGCCAATGACAAATTTCCAGTATGCTTTCCTATCCACCATTGTCAGACCACACCGCGTGATTTCGAAAAGCGTGCCAGCGGGAAGAAACAAACAATCTTGTGGGCGTCATTTTATGATACAAAAAGACGATATCGAGCAGATGCAGCCAAACGAAGACAACATTAAATCCATGATAGATTCTTTACTAGACAGTTCCATATCTCGTGCTATATCAACAATTTCAAACAACCCATCTATGCCTTCGGAAACAAGAAAATCAGATAAGTCGCAACAAACGGGTGCTATCATCGATGCTGTGATTAGTAGAGCATCGGATCAAATCAAAACCTCATCCAAAGCCCCACCATCAGCGACACTAAAGAATCACAAAGGCAAGCGCTCCTACTTGAATAATCCAGCTGTTAATCCAACAGCGCTTGGGCATTCACTGTGGTTGGAAGTTATTCAACCATATCAAGATACGGTAATTGATGCCACAGCAGGAAATGGGAAAGATTCTCTAACCCTAAGCAAGTTGCTTTTTCCATCTGGTTCAGAACAAAGTAGTGCCTTGGATAAAGATTGTATCGATGGAAAGAAAGCACAACTTATCAGTATTGATATTCAACAGCTTGCCTGTGAGAAAACACTGTCATTACTAGAAGAGAATTTTGATTCGGAAATTATCAAAAATAATGTCCAGGTTTTGCATCAATCTCATGCGCCTATGCCGTCTTTGTCCAAAGAATCAGTGGGGCTCATATGTTACAATTTGGGATACCTCCCTGGTGCAGATAAAGAAGCACAGACTCAAATGACGACTACAATTTATTCTTTGGCTGACTCGGCTTTACTTATTCGTCCAGGTGGTTTGTTGAGTGTGCTGAGTTATCCTGGAAATGGGTGGAAGGAGCATTGTGCTGTCAGTTACTTCATGGAAGGCTTGGCAATGTTTACTACTCGTAAAACAAAAGGATGGGTTGGATTTGTGGATTCTATACCATCAGATTATGTGTTGGAACAGCGGCATATTAGTTCATTTGATGTCAATGATATCATATCACGGGATGACGATGACACGGTACGTCAAGCCGTGAAATTAGCTTTGGAGAGGGTGAAAAGCGACGGATTTGAGAAGCAGACTTGGCGTGTGTTCGATCATCGGCCTCTTGGAAGACCATTAAGTCCTATTTTGTTCTCAGGGATGAGAATCAAATGAAGCGATGCCATGGTGTGCAAGTTTAAAAATGAAAATAAATTAGAACTTGTACGTGGTGTAGAGAGAATGGTAACTCTGTGATAGAAGAGAAGATTTTATTTTGATACTTGTTCACGCACGTACACTAAAATTTACTGCGCGTACGAGTAGTACGTGTACTTTCAACTTGTCTTCACACATCTCCAAAACTTTGGCTGGATTTGGGCGCACTGGCGACGCTAGCGTGGACTGGCTGTGTGGGCTGGGGTTGCAGTAGGAGGGGGGGTGAGGCACCTACCTACGGTACTCTATGCTACGGTACTACGTGAGGTTGTTACCTCCACCTTAGGGGGGGGGGTAAGCAGAGACTTGGCGATGGATGGGGATCTCCACCCCAACCTCATTTTGTTCCTTACTTTCAACTTTAGTGCCTTTATTTTTAACAGTGACTTCGCGTAAGAACCCCGCATTTCCCCCGCAGTTTTTTTGGATTTACACCAAGTTTACCCGGCGGGGGGGCAAATTTTAAATTGTGTGAAAATGCGATTTTTGGGTTTGCGAAGACTACTGCAAAGAATCTACTTTTACGCGTGTTGCGTGTAAATATGGTTTTTCCATCAACGATCTGGTGACTTTAATTCAACTGCTAATCCACACAGAAGCAAACCGCAGTGAAACAGAATATACAGTCCTTTCTAACTTTTTATGTAGATATTGAAAAATATATCAGTTGTTATCTAACCTACTAGTCTATATTTTGGTCAAAAGCCATTTTTCATTTTCCCCGAAAAAAGGGGGAAAAAGTGCGGGGGGTTCTTACGCGCAGTCACTGTTTTAAAAATAAAAAGTTTTCACCTGCTGTTGTTTGTCGCTATTTATACAAATAGCTTGATGCAAATGTCTTCTCCACCGACCCTACGAGAATAGTAGGGGCTCTGTTGCACCCATCTACTACCGACAAGAAGTGGATATTGGGTGAGAGAGAGATACTAAGTAGTATGCAGAATTCTTCGACCTTCTTCTTTGTGGTGGCTTGGTGGTGGTGGTATTTGTTTCGCATTTTTTGGTTTCATGTTTTTTGCCGCACTAGGTCTATTGTACACAACGGGATACATTTGCCACACTCTTCCACCGAAAAAGCAAATCACCTAACTAGTGCAAACAAAACATAACCTTTATCATGGTGGCGAAAGGTTGCAGCTCAAAAAGAATCGAGTCTGTCTCCCTGTACAAACCAAAATTTAGTTCTTCAAGTGGGCGTAAAGTGAAGGCATTTCACTTCATTTTCTTGGCATGTTATGCCTATGTTGGTTATTGGTGTCTTTCGACGGTTGGTGGTGAGTGAATGCTATTATTTCAGCATTGATTTCCTGATGACTTAAACTTTTCATTGCCTAATATTTGTGTTTTCTCTCAGAGCCCTATCGTAGATTCTTGCTTAAGGCAGACAAGGAAGGCTTTCAGGTAATGGAGGGAACTAATAAAATGAGGGCCGAACTAGAATACGCCTTCTCCGACATTGACAATCCTGACCGGCCCGCTGAAAAGCTCTCCTGGCTTGACTGGATGAACATGGACATCGAAGAGCATGCCGACCTCAAGAAGAAGGAAAAGATCCAGAATGTTCTTGATTCTCTACCGAAACACATGAGGGTACCCAAAAAACATATGGCAGACTTTGTCCCCATGCTTTTGCTTGGGATTTTGTGTGTCTTGCATGCTTTGATTGTTTTGATGCAGCATTGGAGCGTAAAGTTCAACGTTTGGCTGAATTTTTCACCTGTGGATATTGACCACGTCGAAATCCCACCGGAAATAATGGACATTCCGCATGAAATTGAAGAGCTTGCAAAAGCTGGATCAAAGAAAACCCTTGGAGAATTGGTGTATGATGCGGCTGAGGCGAAGCCTATTCCTGGAAATTTTCCAACTCATGCTGTGGTACTTGAAGGAGGTAAACCTGTTTTACTTCCGCTACTGTACCTTTCCACGCTTGGTTTGACATTTGAGTATCATCGAAGAAGGTATACGTACACTGAAACAACAGGGCAATGGACCAAAATCCGCTGCAAAACTGACATGCCAACCACATTCTTCGGTGAATGGTCGGGATTTTCGCAACCAACACAAATCACTGCTAGTCAGATTCGTTACGGGAAGAACGAGTTTAATGTGAAGCAGCCAACGTTCAAGGAATTGTATAAGGCACAGATTCTATCTCCATTCACAGTGTTTCAATTGTTTTGCGTCATATTGTGGATGTTGGATGATTATTGGCAGTACTCGTTTTTCTCCTTGTTCATGGTTTTAATGTTCGAAGCGACAGTTGTGTTTTCAAGGATCAAATGTCTCGGCGCGCTCAAGGGGATGGGAAATACATCAAAAATCATTTGGGTCTATCGCATGGGAAAGTGGACAGCAATTGATAGTTGTGACTTGTTACCAGGTGATATCATGAGTTTGACACGTGAAGCACCACATTTTAGTAAGGGCGACGACGGGAAGAAAGTGATACAGAAGGAGAATGAGGGTGGAGATGTTGTACCAGCTGATTTACTTGTGTTGAAGGGTTCTGCTGTCGTGAATGAAGCTAGTTTGACTGGAGAATCTGTGCCACAGATTAAGGACGGTCTCAGCGAGATCACGGATGAGAAACTCAGCATGAAAATTGGGCATAAAACACATGTTTTATATGCGGGGACTAAGATGCTCCAGTGCAAGGGCGTTGATACCATAGAAGCTGAAGAAGAATCTTCTGACGATGACGATGGCGAAGTCACTTCTTTTGAAGAAAAGCTTTATTCTTCAATTCCAAAAGCACCAGATGGAGGAGCATTATGTTTTGTTCTCAGAACTGGGTTCCTATCTGCCCAAGGAAAGCTTGTAAGAATGATCGAAGGTTCACAAGAAAAGGTGAAAGGGCATGAGAGAGAGACAGGCCTTCTTCTATTGCTCTTGTTTTTCTTCGCTCTTGCATCATCAGGTTACGTTTTATATCACAGCTACGGAAAGGAGAACCGGTCCAATTATGAGCTTCTTCTTCACTGTATTCTGATTATTACAAGTGTTATTCCGCCAGAACTGAACATGCAAATGGCGCTCGCTGTAAACAATTCCCTTATGACGTTAATGAAAATGCAAGTATTTTGTACCGAACCGTACAGAGTAAGTAACGTTTGTAGTGCCTTATCTCCTTCTCCTTTACGTGACACTCTTCTGACATGTGAATATTTCAAAGGTACCAATTGCAGGGAAATTGGATGTGTGTCTCTTCGACAAAACTGGTACGTATACAGCATTTAATGTTTCAATAGAAAAGAAATATAGAAACTGATACAAATCTTACCACGATGGCTTTAATAATTCTTACAGGAACGTTGACGACTGATGAACTTGTAGCGGTTGGCGTGTACAAGGCGTCTCTGGCTGAGAAAACGATCTGCAAAGAGAGCGTTTCAAATCTTACTCCAATGACCAAAATCAATGATGAAGCTGCTTTAGTTTTGGCGGGATGCCACTCATTGGTACTAATTGATGGTGAAGTGACTGGTGATCCATTGGAGAGTGCATCCTTGAAATCTATGCGCTGGGCTATCAATAAGGCTGATGGCCATGCTGTACCGTCAGCAGCTACAGAGAAGAAAGAGGCTGGAAAAAGTATTGTCTTGGGAGGAAGTTCAAATACAACAGATTTGGAAGTTCTCGCTCGCCACCATTTTAGTAGTAAGCTACAAAGAATGAGTTGCGTGGTCCGTGACGCTAAGAACAGAAAAGTGTACGCAGTTGCAAAGGGTTCTCCTGAAGCCATTGGGGATCTTCTTCAGCGAAAACCTGTCGGATACAACGACGCTTCGAATGTCCTTGCAAAGAACGGATACCGTGTTATCGCTTTGGGCTATAAGTCTCTTTCTAGTTCAGACCAGATCCAATCTGCAAAAGATACGAGACTTGCATGTGAAGAAAATATTGTCTTTGCTGGATTTATTGCATTTACTTGCCGTGTGCGTCGTGACACAGAAATGGTACTTCATAGGCTAATGGAGGGCGGAATGAGTGTTGTCATGATAACTGGAGACGCTCTCTTGACTGCTGCCCACGTAGCAAAGGAGGTTGGTATTTGCGGCAAAGATGGAGGACCAACTGAAGTCATCGACATGGGGGGGATTCCATTTGAACAAGATGAAGAATTGAGAAATCTTTTGCTTGACAGAAAAAAGAGAATCATTAAAACAGACCCGAAACCAACAAAGAAGGTCACAAAGCCAATTCTTATTTTGGAAAAAGACAAGTCAGGCACGATGCATTGGCAAAGTTATGACGATGAATCTCGGGTGGCTAATTTTGTTG
>Ga0115005_10002879_pt1 | contig 13701 bp, 9 predicted proteins | sample ArcOceMetagenome_FD_87163 | JGI IMG/M metagenome (GOLD analysis project Ga0115005, IMG submission 87163) | Marine eukaryotic phytoplankton communities from Arctic Ocean - Arctic Ocean - Greenland ARC118M Metagenome | ecosystem: Environmental > Aquatic > Marine > Oceanic | place: Arctic Ocean... | reverse complement strand
TTGATCAGATACAGGATCGGGATCTTCAGCGCCTTCAGATTCCCATAATTCAAGAATTTTATTTGCAGAATATGGACTCTGAGGGCGACGAGCGAGCAAATCCTGGCAGGAAGTGGAGATTGCAGCCACGACCCAATCCAAGAAGTCATGAATATTGATTTCTCAATATTAGAGCGAAACCCCTCGGAATTCACTTGCATCATTTGCAGATCATTTGTACATACCCCCATCGCGGATGTAAGAGACTTTGATACTTTGGGATTCACGCTCACATTTTTACATTTTTTGAGACTGCTCAGGGTAAAACTGACAAGTACAATTAAATAAACCTGAATAAACGCAGCATTTATATGAAGAAGGCTTTCTCACATTATTATTGAATAGAATACACTAATGTGAACAATCTCGATTCCCAAAATGGATTTATCAAAGCAACAAAAGAACTTGATCCACCAAATCCCCAATTCCCATTCGTCCCTACGCGATGCTCAATCGGGATAACAATGACCATGCTGACTGCCATAATCCTTGTAATCACTTAACTCAGTACATCACAAAGACACGCAAGTGTGATTTCTGGCTAGGCTATCACAAAGACACGCCCGTGCTAGTAGGCTCGCTGCTGGCCTTCTCGTTTATCACAAAGACACGCTCTTGGCTCGTGGTGGGACTGGTTCGACGACGACGTGTCATTTCTAGAGTGCTGGCTGGCCTTCCTTTTTTTCTAGGCTATTTGTTTATTTTACTGGTATAAATATTATGTTGGATTGGGGTTTGAAAACCATTCAATCTTTCGCAAGGTCTTTAAATGGCTTATAAATAGCCTTGATAAGAGGCTGTCAGAAGTGTTTAAAAAAGGTAACCGCAACAACAAAAGAGCGCATCCAGTGGTAAATGGTAACACACTCCATACATAACCGTATCTTCAATCTTATCACACAAGCCAAGCAAGCGGCAAGCAGCAAGCAATATGAAGATTGCACCATTAGCTCTCGCAATAGCCCTTCTAAATGCTAATGCTAATGCTAATGTTAATGCAAACCTCCAGCCATCACCAGAGCTAACCACCGAAGAACTGGAACTCCTCCACGAACTCGAGCAAGATCCAACAAAGCCATTCGAACCGCTATTTGGCGCATTGGCATCCACTCGAAAGGAACTTGATAGTCTCATCCTCATCATGGAAGGAGAGACAATGAGTAAAATTTCTCAAATAAGAAATGGTATCATGGAACAATACGATCAGCTTGCATCTGACACGGAAGAATTGAAAGGGCATTTCCGAGAATATAACGAGATGGAAATGGATGCTTTCGTACAGAGAGTGCAGAGTGTCATTCAGGACGAATTTGAACGCCGGGCAAAGATCCCTGAAACCGATGAGGATTTGATGGACAATGTATGGCCCAAGAAACTGGAAATCAGTGATATTGCGAGGGTGATCAATGTCGAGCAATTGATCCGTCCTTCCGTGGAGGCTTTGGGGCATTATGTGATTCGAACCTTGAATGAAAGTTGGGATACAATGTTGGAGGACTACAGTGATAAGTGTGCCGAGACTGTAGAAGATAAATCGTTCATGATGAATAGAGAATTGCGCAAGGCGACAACACGTAAGAAGGAACGGGATAGTTGTGTCACAGTTGTCCAAGCTGCGAATCAGATTCTCTCTTCCCTCGTTCAGCTGGAGCAAGATAAAACCAAGACTGATTTACTCACTGGAGCAACGCTAGCTTATGGTAGTGCATGGACCAGTGATACATACCAGCCTGCAATTCAATCTCCATCCAATGACGCTGACCCATTGGTATTAGGTGATCCTAGAGTGAGGCAGTACATTCCCGAAGACTGGGAACGTCTCCTTCCGGCTGGATGGAAAGAATGGGACATATCCATGCTTTCAAAGCTCATGACTTCACCCTCTCCTCAAAATATCATTCCGGCGTACTTTTGGCATTCGCTTCCTGCTCCCTTGGCCTCCATTATCGAATCCCCATTTCAGAAGGCGGTGCCTGCTCCGCCAGAGGCGATTTTGGACTCTAATACACATTTGGGCTCCTGCTGGAAAATGACTGGAACGAGTGGCAAGGTTACTTTGCAACTTGCGAAACCTGCATACATTGATAGCATTACTATTGACCATTATCCATTGATTCCTTCGGCGCATAACCCCAAGGAGCACATTAATCACATTACCAGTGCACCGCGTTTCATGCACGCGCAAGGATATCCTTCGTGTGATGGTGATGAAGAGTGCCTAGAACATCATTGGTTTGATATTGCACACCCTACTCATTATAATTCTTTTGAATACAAAATTGATGCATCACTGTTGGGCGAGGAGGAGGTTTCTGATGGCAGTGTCCAGGTTAGCAGCTCTCAGACCTTTCAGCTAACTCCTGCTGCTTTCATGTCCGAAGACGACGAAGAAGAAGATAACATTGGTGGATGCAGTGCAGTAAAGCCAACTTGCGATGGCGGCCCACCATCCAAAATTCAAGCTGTCACTATAGTTATTGATGACAATTGGGGACATCCTGACTATACTTCTATCTATCGCATACGAATCAATGGGAAGAAGTAACTACTAAACAGTCTTAGAAACAACATATTTATAAGGTTTCGGCTTTCTTTTGTGGCTTAGAGTTTGCAAATATCCCTACTCTAAAGCCTGTTTAAAAAAAGCGTCTTTACTCAAGTAGAGATCCAAACGGATTTGACGTTGAGAAGGTACATTTTGCGTGACGAAGTGCATCCAATGCAATTCGCGCTCTCTCCTTCTCCTTCGCCAACTCTACATACCTCCTATCGACACCCATGTTACGAGTATGACGGGCCTTTGCCTCTCTACTTTCTTGAGCTTCTTTTCTCCTCCACTGCTGATGGTGACGGCTCTCTTTGGCTCGTTGAGCTAAGGAAAGACGGCGTCTCTTCTTGCAATCCTTCACGTATTCGTCGACATCTCCACACGCAAGCGTGTCGAGTGCTCTTCTCTTTTGATCTTCTTCATATTCAATCGCTTGCTGTTGTTCTGTAATCATGCGGCGTATTTGAACTTCTTTGCCTCTGTACACGAGAGATGCTCTATCCCTCGCAGCGCACTTTTTCTTGTACTCCTCAACATCCTTTTGGCCTGCAAAAACAGTGCAGAGAACAAAGCATGTGTTAAAGAAACTTATCATGCTGGTACAAGAGAATATTATTGAACCAGATAACACTTACTTTCTGATCGAGCTAATTCCAATTCATGCTGTCTTTGGATCTCTTCGCATCTCCACACTTCCTCTAAATCACGATGTCTCTTACCCTCTTGACAACGGAAAGCAAAGGATTGACGACGATCCTCTGCCATCTTTCCAAGGTACTCTTTCACGTCATCCTGGGCTGCCCATGCAAGAACGTGCGATTCGTGCTCCTTTTCTTTCGCAATATTCCGAAGTTCGTGCATCACAGCTCTATGGCGAACAACTTCGTGACCCCTGAACGCAAGGCTTTCTCTTCTGGCCTTTTCACATCTTTTCCTATACTCATCTGCATCACGTTCCCCGGCCCATTTGTGCTCGTAGCGCGTATGCTCAGCAACCTTATCATCAGCTGCCCTCTCTTCCTCTTCCGTTCTCTGTCTCCTGCCGTCAGCATTTCTAAATGCAAAACTTTCCCTCCTTTCTTGATCACATTTTTTCAAGTATTCTTGCGCATCACGTTCACCGCCGCATTTATGCTCAAATCTCTCATGTGCCTTCATCATTTGCTGCGCTTTGCGTTCCTCCTCTTCTTGCCTCTGCCTCCCCCCTTCTGCATTGCGAAAAGCAAAACTATCTCTACGTTCTTGCTCGCATTTCTTCAAATATTCTTCTGCATCTTTCTCTCCTGCACATTTCCATTCAAACACTTTATGCTTAGCCACTTGATCAATCGCCCTCTCTTCTTCTGCGTCCCTGCGTTGTCTCAACCCCTCTGCATTTCTAAAGGCGAAGCTGTTCCTCCTCTCTTCAGCGCATTGCTCGAGGTATTTCTTTGCATCCTCCTCACCAGCCCACTTGTGTTCAAGACGACGATGCTCGTCTAGCAATTTTTGCGAAAGTCTTTCAGATTCTTCCATGCGCTGCCTCCTTCCTTCAGCATTGCGGAACGCAAAACTCTCTCTCCTCTCTTGAGCGCATTGCTTCAAGTATTTCTTTGCATCCTCCTCACCAGCCCACTTGTGCTCAAGACGGTGATGCTGCTCTTCAATACGATCCATTTCAATTCTCTTAGATGCTGCTCTCCTTTCATTCCACATCTCTTTCCTCAATCCACTAGACATGCGTCTTCTGCGATCTTCATTTTCTTTCAATTTCTGTTTGTGCTCGACAAATACGTCAGATTTGAATTTAATCTCCTTATCAAGCTCATTCAGACGTTCTTGGAGTTTGCTTCGATCGTGATCTACTTTGTTCTGTGCATACTGTGTTGAGATTTGGCTGCGAATATCGAGCATCTCGCGCCTCGTGTTCTCTACTTCTTGGTTAAACCTCGCAGCCTCCTCCTTTTCAGCCAACCATTCTTCCCTGAGACGTGAAATTTCCTCCGCAACATTGCGATGATGCTCAATCTTGGCTACTCTAGTTGCGTTCAAGGTCTGATTGACACTATCCGTAGCTTCCTTGACTGCATTCTGGGCTTTGATTGCGTGGGTATTGCGCGTAACAGAAGAAGAAGCGTTAGAGCGATACTTGGATTTGGTGACGTGCCTCTTGATGGGTGACATTTTGGTATTTTTCGCAATCGCACGTTTTTTAGAATAAGATGGCTTGGAAGCAATGGAAGATGATTCTGAAGTTGATATGGTTTTTGTCGTTGCCGATTTGGAGGAAGTCGCGGATGCGGACGAAGATGACGATGATGAGGAAGCAGATGTCGGTCTTGACTGTTTCTTTGGTAAGGTCGCCGATGAATCTGTCTTCTTAAATGAAACTTTCTTCTTCTTTCCATCTCTAGTATCTTCCTTCATCTCAGTAGATGCCAAGTAAGTATTAGAGGCACTGCTAGACTTTTTCAAGTTCTTTTTAGCAGTCGTAAATTGAATATCTCCAAATGGCAGAATGCGAGTTTTCAAAGGCGACGATGTGTTGGTAATATTGCGAAGTCCAAGTTTCTTCGATCTCATTGGAGAGGGAGAGTAGCTCAAGCTGTTTTCATCAGTGACGAGGTCTCCAAATACTTTAATTGCTCTTGCAGAACGGATACTCTGATCATCGCTTGCAGAACTACTTCGTGATCCTAGTGAATCCTGCCTCTCCATTCCGGCGGTTGGACCTCGTGCTTCCTCATTTATTACCTAACATGTACGGAAGGAGAGAACATTAACATTAGATCAGTTATTACAGATTTCAGAGATAGAAAGAGAGAAAGAGAGACAATCACAATTATAATTGTACGAACGGCACTGATTGATGAAACCTAATTCAAAACCAAGCATCACAAGTGTCACATTCAACTTCCAACTTACAATCGGCATGTTTCTTTGAGGGCTGGTGATGCTGCTGCTTCAATCCTCCAATATTGTGTTGGCTGGACAAAGTCAAAGTCCACTTGATTAAAATATTGTGCTCTGTGATTAACACAATGATTGTGTCAGTGTCAGTGTTGGATTTGGAATTGGTGGATGTACGAGTTGAATTCCAATTCCGTACTTGGAAGATGTTCCTTCTTGTAAAGGTTTGTGAAGAAGATTTGGGCACAGTTTCGCAGCTATTTTTTTCGAGAAAAACGGCTAACTCGGGAAAGGCCTCATCTCCCAACCCATTAAAATTTTTTAATGGCAATGAATTCAATCTTTTGAAGCCTTGCTTGCTTGCTTTTGCTCACTTCTTTTGTGTTTTGTATGTGCCTACCTTTATTTCTCGCGTTGTTTGTTGCACACAAAAACAATTAGTAGGCAGCATGACACCGACGCCACCTCCTACAGCGGGGCTTCAACGAGCCCCCCTAGATGTTTACAAAAAGGTCACTGTAATTAGGGAAAAGGGCGATAGTGTTTCATACGAGGATTCGCAAGGAAACCAGCAAACAATCCTGGAGCTAGGGGAAGAATCACTCGCAGCCGTAAGTTTCTGTTTCTACTAGCTAGCGCCAAAGCGCGGTATGATATTTTTTCAAAAGGAATTCTGATTGAGCCATTCCTTATATCATGTTTCTCATTTATATTTCATGTTTGCGATATGGATATTGATATAATAGACTCCCACCCTCCAGACAAAGATAAAGCTCGATATCCCCGTGCCGACCATCACACATGTGGCAAACTACGAAAGGGATGTTCCAGCGACTTTCGAAGTCCCAAGATCTTATGTGAGATACCAGAGACCCAGCCTCGAGGATAACGACACGGAAGTAGAATACAATGTCGACGAAGAAGACGAAGTTTGGCTTGCAGAAAATACATTATTTGGAACCAAGAAAAAAATGAAAAAGAAGGGACGTAAAAGTGGAAACCAACCTGACGATCTAGCAACATTGACTGAAGAATCTGCAACAGGAGGAGAAACATCAGAGGAAGACGGACGTTCCGTGGAAAAGAAACCGACGCTATCTTTGAGAATGTTTGAGCACATGATTGATTTGATCGAAAAAGCAACAGGGCTGGAAACGATTATAACGCTGGTGCAGGCTGAAAGACTTATTGTCGCAAATATTCCACAATTTTTGCAGATATTTGGTTCAGCTCATACTGGCCCTGCTCACAACCAGGAGCAAAAGAAATTTAAAAATGTTGTGAATGTCAAAACTGTAATTACAGAAGTTTACAACTATTGGGTCAACAAGAGATCAAAGCTGAGAAAGCCATTACTGCGGAGATACTGGCCTGTCACTGCAAGCAATGATACTAATCCACACATGGTCTTTCGGCCGCGTGAAAAGGAAAGGTATAACACGAGGAAGAAACGATTAAATGATCCAGATGCATACAAGAAGATGAAACAGCTGAGAATTGATTTCACCAAAATCCGTGCGTTACTCGATCTGATCAAGAAGAGAGAGGAATTGAATAAAGTTATGCTTGATATGCAAAGTGATTGGTTTGAACAACGATTGTACGAGATGATTGATACTAGCGCCCTTCCTCGTGAAAGTGATCGGTTGTCGCATGACGAAGTCGAAGAAGCTTTGAATGTACCAAAGTTGTTCGATACTCAAGGACTCGACAAAGGAAAGAAGAAGAAACGAAAACGTTCTACCGGTACAAATCCCAGGGGTGGTTCAATGAATTCTCCGGTGAATGTTGGTGGAATCACTAGTACTAATACTGACATTGGGAATCTGAAGACTGTAAAACCAACAAATAAGTCCAGGCAAAGGCAAAGTATTGCGGATCAGAGTAACCCCCCGTCATTCCTGCACCCCCTTAAAACAAGGCAAACGTATGTAACTTCGTGGGAAGATGCAGTGCCTTTCGTTACAAGTTATGTAGATTCGAATGCAACACAAACAACCCGATTTCGTCATCGACCCAGAATTGGTAGGGGCGGCAGAGTCATTATTGATCGACTTCCTCAACCTGGCAACTCTAGAGACCCCCCATCAAATGTATATACTACAGGTGGAGGGGCTACAATGGAAACGTCTACTAGCAAACCAGTAGGTCGTATGCTTGACTTGCTGCCAGAGCCGCTAGATGTTGACGTTGTGCGTCGTCGCATTGAGGAAATATCTGCTGCTGCTCTTGAAGATGACGATGAACGCATCATGAAAGTGAGAGCTCCAACTCTTCCCTCTTCCATTAATGGAATACCGACAGACGATGGGAATGACACAGAAGCTGTGCTGGTGAAGATGAGCGACTGGACAGAGACTGATGAACAAATGTTTGGACAAGAAGTGGGGCCTATTCTTGGACCAGTTTGATTGAAATCAAATTGTAATTTAGCATTTCTAAATGTTCAATATATTCTACATGAGTGCCCTTTTCAAACAACTGCAGCCTATGAAGCACGTTTACGTCACTCCTATTGAAAAGCCAGTATTGAATGTCGTTATAAAATCAATCAGCAAATATTGATTTGCCAGCTAGAAATTATTCGTTTATTGACGCGCCGAATCCGAATGAAAAAAATAAGAAATTGCAGCAGGCGAAGCCGCTGTTAATGTATAATGAGATGGGAAAGCAAATCAGAAGTGGAGGACAGAAACTGCGCGGTGTTCAAAGTGCTACGAGTTGGGATTCTTTTCCACTTGAATGAGATTCAGGTCTTGCCTTCCCTCTTGTCTGGAAGGATGTTAAACGAGAAACAAATGTTGTTTATTGAATATACGGAGAAGAGAAAAGTAAAGAGTGAAGTGAACTAGAGTGCAATGTTTTTCAATGGAGATGTGGTCTCCCGATCATGATCGCAGGGAGTGTTTGGGACCAGTACCGGTACGCAACCAAAAAGCAAAAGTACACAAGGTGCGCCCTGTGTATGTCCATTATATATTAATAATTCAGAAGAATCAGTGAAGAATCTTAGAAATAGTTCCGGAGTGCGGAGTGTGAACAAAGATTCGATAACAATGAATATAATCAATCCATCCTTTATCTTCTTCAAAAGTCTGGTCATCGAATCTTCTTCTGCAATGCCTACGACCAAACGACGCATCTAAATTTGGAAAATACTAAAATAATCAATAAATGAATCTCCCAAAGACATTCTTCACCGAAGAGGGAGAATCTTTTTCACTTTTTGTGAATCCAACATATGTTGAGTTGACTTCTAATGCTCACTCCACTCATTCTTCGTTCAAAGCTACACTCATAGATTATTTTCTTCGGAAAAAGAAATCTGATAACAATGAAGTTCTCTGCTGTTTTCCTTTCGCTCTACCTTGCTTCTTCTCTTGCAGATAAGGATGACAGCCGCAAACTCGGATCTCCTGGTTTTTGTAAGATGGGCATGCCCAATCCCTCGAGAGCGATGAAACAGGTACGATGTTTGCTCTTCGTGCACTTTGCATAAAGATCCAGCAATTCCAAACTCACACGTATATGTTTGCCTCTGATAGCTTCTTCGCATGGCTGGAACTGAATTCATACCTGAGGAAATGCATCCCATTGGATCTATCACGGCTTTGATCCCAGAGGCAGCAGATGCTGCTATTTCTGGAGCTATTGTTGCTGATGGAAGAGTGGAGATACTGATTTCCCCTTTGGAAACTTCAAGCCTCTTGCCACCGTTGGAGAGTTCAATCAGTGCCCAGGTACTCGTGGAGAAATGATTGTCGGAGTTCCCGATGGTATTGGGTCTTATCTTGTTGATCGCACGACGGTACGTGTGATCGCCCAGAGTGAGTCATATGGACCTCTCAGACTTGAGTCCTATCCATTCCCTGTAAATGATGGTCTTGCAACCTTTACTGGAAGTCACGTCCAATACGTGGACTATGATCGCTTCCGTCTTTCAAACTTCATGTCTAAAGACAGGCCTGCATCTGATATGGTGAAAGGTATGGGAGAGGTTATCACGAAAGCCTACAACTTGAAGGGGTTGGTCCTCGTAACCCTGACGGACCAACTACATATGGAGCCCATTTTTCTGACACCGATGCTGATGGGTAAGTTTCTTGATATTGTGTGTGCGATGAAAGGTGTGATATTGTTGAATGCTATAATGAATCCTAACCAACCCTTATCTTTCCTTTCCTTTCGTAGAAATTATGTGGTCGCTGCTAAACCAGGACAGGCAGACTGGCTCATGCAATCTTTATGTGCCGCTCATCTTGAGATAAAACACCAGTGGGGTGAGGGAATTGGTTTGGAAGACGACACCTTCATTACTAACGAAGAGTGGAATTCCTACACAGCTGACGTTGAAATTGTTGGTTTGTCCTCTCATGCAATTGATCTTGCAACCGGAAGTGATTGGGCGGTTGGTGCCATGACCAATGGAGGATTTGAAAAGATTGTCGAGATTAACCCTTTGCACAAGGACTACGTTGTTCTTTCTCCTTCGGGTAAGTCGGAATCTTATACTGAGTTTAGCAAAAACTTTGTATTGTGCTGGGATGTATTACTAATATACATCTCTAGGATACAATGGTAACTTTGGATCTTATGACCAAGTCATTGCTAAGAGAAACGCTTACTACAGTCGCAACATTGGGGGAGATTATGTACAAGAGATTCACGTACTGCTCCCAATTCAGCCAGGAAAGGCCCTAGTTTGGATACAGACTTTTCTCTTTCAAGCCTTAGTATTGGGAGTCCTCAGAAGCTCCGGCAGGACTCGGGCTCTACTAATCTGTCCTTGGAAGCGGCTCTCTTTCGACCGGCTCTGCGGAATGCTTTATCTGACGCATCAATGTGGAAGTCTAAGTCTGTATCAGACAGACTTCGGCAGCTTCCTCCTATATCTGGAACATCTACTAGGAGCAATGCAGATATTTTGAATCAACAAAGACTTTTATCCGTCGCTTGCGCAAATGCACGCCTTGCCAAGGCCAACATTGACATCATCAAGTTAGATGATACGAAATCATCCCCCCGGTCGTTGTTAATACACGAAAGACGGAGGTCGGCAATCGCAATTCTACGACTTGAAAGTGTGACCGAATCATCCCGCATTGCCGTTGCGGCTAGAGTTGCATGAGAATTACTCGAGGATCACTTTGAAGCTCATATTGATCTTTTACCCTCTTGTATTGCTATCAAGGAAAATCTAGGATCAGAAGGATGTCTATTGTTGCTGCATGATTATTTGATCAGCCTCGCGAGAACCTTTTGTCGATGTGCTGAATTACCATTTGATGCAGAAGCAGTGGATGATTCCACAAATGCTGGTGCAATACATGTAAAGCAGTTTTCATCCTTTGGTTTCATCTTTATTGGCGGCATTGATAAAAACGAAAATGTGATAACCATGAAGCGTATCCGCTAGGTATTTTCAGCTTCTCAATCCGACGAGGCGACAAACGATACTGAGATTCAGCTGGAAGATGAAAATGTCGACAGTCACCAAGAACTTATGGTCTTTCCAGAATTTATTGAGTCGGTAGTTCGTCTTGGCGTACTCAAATATTCTAATGACGCAGATAGCGATGAACAATCCCTCATTGAATCAATGAAAAGGGCTTTCAATAGAATCTCTAGTTACTGAGAACCGAAGCAATGCAAGGTGGACCTTACCACTTCGGTATTTGCTGCCATTCGCGATGTGGATTTGTTTGGTAAAAGGCCTTCGGAACATGCATCCCCTACGGTAACTGAAATTCACAATCATGATGGGCATAAATGCGTAAGAAAGTGTGCTTCTTCTCTCTGTCATCTTCCATTTATAGTAGTATGAAGGTAACAAAAACATCCCAGTTCTAACTTTGTGTTAGCACTGTTTGGTTCGATCGATCACACAGACAGATCGCTTCGCATAAGTTCCTACCAATATTATAGAGTGAAGAATAATTTGTTTGGCTGCGAGGATGATATTTTGGCGGCTCTTTAATAAAAAGTAACTCGATTATGCGAAGCTAAACTCAGTTACTTGCACCAGTTCGTCATATTCAAATATGTTTTATTGCTCTACATGTAAAAAGGAATTAGCCAAGTCATAGGCAGTGTAATAAGTCCCCTAGAACCATGTACACAGTGCACTCTCTTCATCAAGGCCTCCGAATGCAAATACTTTTAAAGAAGTTCTCAAACAACTCGTCGCAGCAATCTTCGCTCTCTTTCCCGGCCTTCTTCTCCAATCGCCAGTATTTCAACAAGGGGCACTGACCCTATGGCAAATTCTTTCCCTGTTCCAAGTCAACGCTTGATGCTTCCTGTCACAATACACTGCAACTCTACAGTTTTCGCACTTGAAGGGGACGGAACCATCTCTAACTCGTTGCTTGCAACTGTAACAGGACGATTTACATTCGTATACGCGCCAATCCAGGTATTCCTTAAGGGTCGTGAAAGCTTTCTCCTTATTTCCACTATAGTACAACACCTGGGAGCCGTACAGGAGGACCTTACTTCTACTGTAGTGCATCTTTTGAGAGCCGCACTTGAGATATATGGACTTTGTATCTAAAAATACTTTCGGATCACAACTATCTACCAGATCTTGAAGAATAGTATTGCGGCTTTCATTTGACAAAGTGGTATCACTGCAGTACTGCTCAAGATATGTGCTCTGTTCTTCCTGTATAGCCAGATTTTGATAGTGCAAAGCCTCCACGGCGTTCTCTTCCGTTTCTACGTCAAGTCCCTTTGCCCGGGCGAAGAAATAGGAAGCATCGTTCCACCTCCCAAAGGACCTGAATGTAATTCCTGCTTGAAGGAAGAGGCCGAAGGACCCTTTAGCATTGGAATTTGCTACAGCTCGATCCAAAATTTCCATAGCTTGCTCTTCGTTGACTTTGCTCTCCTTCGCCAAAGCCTCCAACAACAGAACCTCCCATATATTACAATAGAATTTCCCGGTCATAGGAAGCTCGAGGTACTTTTTGAAGTGAAGAATGGCTCTGTCATTGTTCCGCAAAGCCATTTCAAAGCTTCCGAGCTGATACAGAGCCATCGACATGTGCATTTGATCACTGGAACCTGCCACGTTACAAAGGTGCAACACCTGTTTACAGAGTGGTAAACCTTTCAAGTACTCATCGTCGCATTTGTAAGCGAGCACGAGGCTTAGAAGAATAAAAATCTGATCAGGATAAGAATTACATGCTTCCAAATGAGCCAACACGGGTTCAACTGTGTCAATGGTATGTTGATTAGAACCGTTCGACGTAAAACATTTACATAGACAGTACAAGTAGCCATTAGGGAGACTTTCTGGAGCACAATGATCGCAGATCCAAAGATGATTCGACATGGCTTCATCAGCATCACCCATGTCCGCATAGCATATTCCCAAATAAAATGCGGCGTTTAGAGTTGTTGAAGACTTTAAAAGCTCTTTTCGGGATTGCTCGTCGACATTTGAATTGATCAAATCAAAGGATCGCTTGAGATACGGCAATGCTTTCCTTCCATCTGCTATATACAAATGGGCTGCACCGTAGCAGTAAAGAATTTTCACATTTGCGATTGTAGCCTCAGTGCAGTCCACGAGACTTCCCCACTGGATCTCTGCCTCCAGAACTTTTTCGTATTCATGGTTCGAAACCAAAGTGTGCAACATCACTGAATGCGCTTCAGGAGAGAGAGAATTAACGTTGAGTCTTGGGCTTGAAAGGGTTCCACTGTCCTTGTTCTTCGTTCTCAATCTGCGACTCTTTTTGCCCATCTTTGTCGAAGGAATTGACAATCGAAGGTGGAAAGGACGACAACGAGGTCTTTTTAGTCTCGATTGGTACGTGTTGACGAGCTGTGGTCGAAAGAGTTCCAATTTCAAATTTCCAAAACGTTTTCTACAGTACACATGTCGTGTTCGCGTGTTCACTACTACACTTCATAGAAAATACTCACGTTATGCTATTTCTACTGTTATGGTTGATCCTTACCTCCTTTTCAGTCTAATCACTCGATCTCTGCCTAAAGGGCAAGTTCACGATCTCCGTCAACTCAGCATCCACCTTGGTGCTGATGGGCCCATTGCACACCTTCAGTATGTGGTGGATTCCAATGCCTAGTAGTTATAAAGACACAAAAGAGGGCATTCAAGCATAGGAAGGGGAATACAGTATGGCCATAATGTGCATGATTTCAATACAGTATTGTAGTATTACGGAACAACAGTATTCATATACTACAAGTGC
>Ga0115005_10002878_pt1 | contig 13704 bp, 7 predicted proteins | sample ArcOceMetagenome_FD_87163 | JGI IMG/M metagenome (GOLD analysis project Ga0115005, IMG submission 87163) | Marine eukaryotic phytoplankton communities from Arctic Ocean - Arctic Ocean - Greenland ARC118M Metagenome | ecosystem: Environmental > Aquatic > Marine > Oceanic | place: Arctic Ocean... | reverse complement strand
TCATATTCTGCTGTAACACCTTTGGTACCTTCATTCCTCCTTGCGCAGATCTAGAAATGCGAGCATCGTTCTCTAATTCTCCTGCAGTCCAGATTCTACCTGGTCCCTTGGGTGACTTCATACACTGACGCAAAGCTTTCAACAAGTTCCCAGTATTCTTCTTGAATGTGTCAAGCGAGCGCAAACTTTCAATATAAATTGCTAAGAAAAAATTACTCAATGGCATTTGTTTTGGTTTACCCGTCGAGCGGTAGTCTTGGTAATACGACAAAGTCAACTATTGTAAACACAAATAAATCAGGTACACGTACGTGTGTATGCTGGAAGATTTAATCACCTCCTTCACACAATTTTGGCGTGGAGAAGAAAATAGTTGAAAGAAGTTGCGCTCAGATGAGGTCGAAGGAGAGGAAGAAGAAAGGTACACGCAGTTAGGAAAAAACAATAATATCATGTTACACTTGAAAGGTAGGATTCGAGACACGTTTTATTTCAATTTCTACACTTCTTTGTATGATTCCGAGGGCTTGTGCAAAGAGTCTTTTTTGTAGGCAAATTATTGTATCTGATTTTATCTGGAAGCAGGGCTCCCCTTTTGTGGCATCTTGTTTCATAGTGGGCTGCAAACAAATTATAACCAATGAACAAATACGACGAAGTGGAAAGATGCAATTTCGCAACAAAAGACAATCAGCTAGCAGAGTCGCGAGGGGCGAACACCTTTCATTGGATGGCCCAAATATCGACAATGTAATTCTTGTATCATTGATATCCTATCTATTGGTACTTCATTCGCTGGCCAATCTGCCATTGAACAGTCGGCTCTACTTTGAAGTTTTTCAAAGGTTTTGGATGCACCCTAATTTGATATCTTTCGTCATTGCTGGTCTTGGAATGTCCCAAATCTTGAAACAAATCTCGGCAAGATGCTCCAACAGAATGATTCCTTTGGTTCTCATCATCTTTCCACTCGTCCTGATTGCTATTTCTTTCAAGCAAGGCATGAGGACTAATGACCAGAGCGACAATTACCATTTCAGAAACTATGCGAGGTCAAATTTGACAACTTTGCCCCAAAACGCAATTCTATTCATAAACTACGATCAACAATGGACCAGCATCCGATACCTCCAAGAGTGCGAAGCTGTGCGGTAGAAAAATTGAGTCATTCGGTTTTGAATGTTGGCCATTATTGTTGGGAAGGCTGACAAGAAGGATATCAAGAGTCACTACACCACGGTTTCTTGGTTTTTTTCAGGGCCTTCCGAAGAAGAACAAATGGGATGCGACACGTGCTATCCATCCTCATATAGCGATCACTTTCTTGCAAATTTGAAAACCAAAATTTGCTCAACCGAGAAGTAGAAACTGAAGCAGTTCATATTCTAGTGCTAAACAATACTCCTCCTTGAGTACATGTACCGGTTCCTGCAGCAGTTAGACAAGCAGGGTAGCACTAAATCCTACTGTCATCAAGATAGAAAGTGAAATAGGCCATTAAGGACCTTCTGTATGAAAATACATTTTACACTACGTGTAGGCCTGATTGGCTTAATGATAAGAAGATACAAGAATTAAAAAGAGCAACAACACATTAAAATGGTACGAGTTATCACAAATGAATAAAACTACTGTTGGATTACAAACCAGCTAGTTCTAGAAGGATGTCACACCCACAACGCAGAATACAAAGAAGCCTAGAAATTGAAATAAAACTTGACCCTAACCTCCCTTTCAAAGTATCATGATATTATTGTTCCCCCCTAACATACGTCTACCTTTCCTTCTCCTCTCCTTCGACCTCATCTGAGCACAACGCCTCTCTACTGTCTTCTTCTCCACACCACCACCACCACAATTGTGTGAGGTAATACATTTTCAAGTACAAGTTGGCACCAACGCGACGAGATGAAGAGGTATGTTGCTCGGGTGATGTGAAAGAGCAAGCAGCACCCCTGACGAACAGGTAGATTATGACAAAGTACTAGTATAGTAACCAAATAAATCAAGACTGGGAAGACCCGCCCTTTCGTGTGCAGATTGCTGGTGATGGTGGTTTTGCCGTTTGTCTAGCTACTGTAGTCTCAGCTCGATCCTTCAACATTCGCATGACTTAAACACAAAAAATCATCAATTTAATGGGCAGAGTACACGTAGCCATTGGAAAATTAGTAGACGAGGACTGACTCCCTCCCTCGACTTCTTCTCATCTTAACTCCATCCTTGTTCATCGCCCCCAAACCCACAGTAGGCAGGAGCCGCTTTTTGTTCCATCACCAGGTATCTTCTGTAATCTTATTTTATCAAACGAAGATATGTTGATGTAATGGACATGTTTCTACTGGTAGTAGTCGAAAGTAGGCTTTCTAGTCTACTAGTTGGTGTTTACGTTATCGTATTTCGATATCTAAAAAGATCTCACAAAAAACGCGGGAGAATAATTTTTGCAGTTCGGCCATGTGCGACAACGGCTCTCTCATCAAATCAGTTCGCTCTCCGTTAGCTCCGCATGCGACATGCATCATGCATTCCCCTTCATTCACTCCCAGTAAGTAGGATCTACTGTAACAAACATCACTCCATTAGACACAGTCACCCATCCGTCAACCACAAACCACTGCATCACATGCAATTAATGAAACAGAATGACTTCTCATCAAGATGACACAAAAACACCGCCGCAGAAGTCAGCCCTTTCACAGTCATCGTTGAGTCAGCTATCGTCATTTCTCACCCCTTCCAGTTCGCTATCGGAAGTCATGCCTACCATCACTGCCAATGGAAGTAGAACTAGTCATGCAAACGGCGGCACCGCCAATAATAAAGAAGGGACATTAACAGCATCAACTCAAATCAATAACAAAGGAAGCGGCTCCAACTTACAAATTCAACCGCTCTCCAACTCCGCTCGAAAATTGGCCCGAACAAAGGCGCTCGAAGAGGCCGATGCGGTGCTAGCTGCGCAAACCTTTCGAACCAATCGTCGTTTGGAGAACTTTAATCTACTGGGGGTTGTTACGAGTCCGAGGATACTGGACGATATCTTAGTCACGGTGTCAGGATCAGCTTTGACTTCGAGCAGTGGTATGCAGCAGGGTGCTTCTAGGAGCAGCAATGGTGGACACGATCCCTCGACAAGTTCGAAAGCGAATACAAGCGGAATCACAAATGCAAAGAAATATGAAAAAGTACAGTCTGCGACGGATAACTCGTCATTCTTCAACAACATGTCAACTTCCATATCCAAAGAAATCGAATCCCTCAATACTACCCTCTACTCATATTCCAAAAGCTATCTCGGGAATTATGGCGGATACGGTGAAACCCCCTCACTCGATTTCCAAACGGAATTAGGGTATGATAGTGCGCGGATTCCAAAAGGGCAGATTCCGGTGGAGGATCTGCCCAAGGAGTTGTTGGAGATTGATTTGACCAGTGTGGAGGCTTATTTGAGAAAGTGTGGGGCGCTCGCGGAACAGTTGAATTTGAGGGATATTCAGGATGGTGATGATGATGGGGATGCAGATAGCATTGTGGATGTGGATGTGAGCGGTCGTATTGATGTCGATCTCGATGGTGATATTGGGATGGATTTGGATAAGGAAGCAATCGAAAGTCGGCTGCTGGGTCCAGTGAATCCAGCCACTAAAGACGATAAAGATTCTACAGAATCTGTGCCTGATGTGTTCTTCAATCAATACTTTGACCTGACTGATCTCAAAACATTTGAATCGCTACTCGTCCTTGGAGATGAGGAATTGGACGAGAGCGAACACATATTAGGAGATGCAGATGGAGGTATAGATATAGACGAATCTACACATGACCACGATCCAATCATTCGAATCCAAAGACCAGACAAATTAACGCAGCACTTGGATACCATTGAATTAGCTTTATTGAATCAAGTCCGATCAAAATCCTCCTCGTTCTTCCGCGAGACAAATCGCTTCTCTTATTTAAAGTCATTGGTGGCGGAATCTGTTCAAGAAGTGCAGTCTCTGAGATCTCAATTGGACCAGATTCGCGAACGAAGTATTACCGACGCGGAAATGATCCCAATTATGGATCGGAGGAGGAATGATTCAAAACTCTTGGGAGAAGTTCTTGATGAAATTCTGGATGTTGTGGAAGTGAAGAGTAGCGTGGGAGGATTGATCGCTAGTGGAGATTATCTGGGTGCCGTGGATGCGATTCATATGGCGAGGCGGTTGCTGAATGGCGAGTCCATATCTCGTGATAGCGAGTACAGTAACGGTGGGGAACTAAGTGAACATGGAAATCAGATACTTAATAAGGAACGGCATGTGTTGCGTAAGATCACGGCATTCAACAAGATCAATGATCAGCTTTCTCAATATGAAGACTTGGTGGTGAGTTTCTTTTGTCGCTACCAGTATATCGTTTTGGTTGTTTTGAATATATAGTCCCATTTGCTCTGAAAACTTACACCGAGCTTCTCAACAGGTCATGGATTTATCCAACGAATTGGTCGAGTCCTTTTTATCTTGGAATGGACGAAGTAATGGGGAAATGTTAGGTAATAACAGCTTGAATGGAATTGGAAGCTCGCAAGGAGCAAAGGTTAAACAAACCATACTCGCTATGAAGAAATGCGGAAAGCTGTCGACCATGGCAGATATTTATCGGGAAAAGTTGTGCGATACCATTAGGGTCACGATTCGTACCACAGTGACCGAGTGTGCGGCCGATGCCGCAAAAGATGCGTCACTAATACCAGCAGCGTCTGCAACCATTGTTCAAATTCCAGACAAATCCAGTGCAGGGAAAGAGAGTAAAGATGATTCCGGTGCTCCTAAATCTTCGATAATAGAAGGGGTTGTATCCATGTCCTTTGATCAATTCATGGAATGTTTGGACATGATTTACGAGCACACTTTGAGTCTCCTAAAGAGTGCCGCAGGGGTCAACAAATTTTGTTTGGAAGAAGGGATTTCATTTAAGGACGACGACGTCCTAGATAATGGGGAAGGAGTTGACTCAACCAAAAATACAAGCTCATCCACAACTCCTTCTGCCCTCACAGCTGGAGCTGATCTCTCCCACCGTTCCCTATCTGAGATTTTGCGGTTAAGAAAAGACACGCATTCCCTCATTACATTTGACGAGATGCGGAGGCTATGGGATTCCTGCATTGCTTTTACGTTACAATTAGAAAGAATCTCAGGGCAAAAGGCTTATGTGCTTCGAAGCACATTACTGTCTCAAGCAAAGGCGTTTGTTGAGAGGAAGCACGAAGCTAACATGTCCAGTTTGGCAGCAGCATTAGATTCAGAAAGATGGACTCAGTGCGATGTAAGTGCACATGATTTAACACTGACAATTTTACAAATAATACCAAACCTCATGTCTAATTCGTACTCATAATTTTTTCAGATCTCCGCTGAACGCCAAACAATTTTGGACAGGTTATGCTCAGGAAGAGCAGTTTTGTCGACACGAGATAATATATCATTCGGGGATGAGCAATCAGAAAAGCAACAGATTGCAACGGTTGAAGGGAAGCGATATAGAGTTGTATGGTCGTGTCTGCTTTTAATTGAAATGATAATGAGCAATGTAGCCTGCGCGGCGCATTTCCAAACTTTGGCAACTAATGCAGTTGGGAAAGTCTCCGAATTACTTCGTTTATTCAACTCACGTGCCACTCAGCTCGTGCTCGGAGCTGGCGCAATCCACAGCTCTGCACGGCTCAAAAGCATCAATGCAAAACATTTGGCTCTAGTTACGCAATGTGTCGGGGTCGTGCAATCCATATTACCACATGTGCGAGCTGCATTGATGGCACAGCTTCCAAGTAGGCAAGAGCCTTTGCTGGCTGACTTGGACAAGATAAAAAAAGAATATGCCGAACATCACGACAAGGTGTTGAGCAAATTTGTGAGCATCATTGGTGGTATTGTTGAGCATAGCCTTATTTCTCGAATCAAGAACACAGATTTCAACGAAAGGTCAACTCTTGAGAACGAAGATGAGATTGAATGCTGCCCTTTCTTAGACGGTGTAATCACCAACACGCGGAAGATGCACCAAGTGCTCGTGTCACTGCTACCACTGGAGGATTTGATAGACGTCTTCTCGAGAATATTTGCTCATTTAGACTCAACTATTCCAAAGATATTTCTTGCACAGGATTCCAAACCTGAAGTACAATTTTCTTTTCCCGATTCTTTGGAAGGTAAACGACGTCTTGTCGAGGAAGTGGAAACAATGGCAAACAAGTTAAACGGACTTCCTGATGTACGACCTTGGGATTTCGGCGCTATGAAATTTTTATCACGGAGGTTAGAAATAGAAGATGAAGTGACATTAATTGAGCATACAGAAGAATCACAATATCCAGTACCCGCAGAGGACCCTGTATCGGCCGCTGAGCCTACAGAAGCAACGGGACAGGCTGCAGATCATTCAACTGAACCGGAAACGGCAGGTATTCAAATTCAGATGCTTGATAGCAATCAAGGCGAGGAACCTGAGACTATTTCCCCTGAAAACACAAAACGTCACGGAGAAACTAGCGAGGAAAATGAAAATGGTGAATTTGCCAGAGACCACGTAAAACCTATTTCTAACGAACACAAAGAAAATGATAGTACAATTAATGATGATCCGGAAATGAATACAAACGTCCCAGATTCAATAGAACAGAATTCCGAAATGGACCACGCTGTCAAGAACGGGCTTGAAGAAGAGCACAAGTCTGTTAAAAAAGACGAAATTACGGAAGGTAATATTGAAATCTAGTGCGAATAACTAATTCTTTTGAATTACCTGCGCTACGTACATGTAATCCGCTTCAGTTTATAAAAATGGTTGGCCCTCTATTTTAGAAATGCAGGACAAACGATGACGACACAGTCAACGTTTACAATTTTTGTAACTGCACGTACGGCCGTTACTTTCCGTTGAATTATATTCGCATGAAAAAGTGTAAATTTTGATATGAATGAAATTGTGTTTATTGGTAAAAAATGACAAACATTCATCCGGGTGTCATAAATGTGAATATTTTACACAATGAATCATTTTGTTTATTTTTGACTGCTCTATGCCTCGGGGAGGGTACTTTCGGGTGCTTCAATTGGTAATTTGGGAGCTGGTGTGAGGCACGGTATGGTTTTTAAGTTAGGGGGGAGATTTCGGCCGCCAACTCTCCACCGAGCTCCCCCCTATCTCTGGGAGATGACATTTTCATCGTTTTAAATTTTCAATTATTTGTATAAATTCGAAAATAGCGAAAAACAATGCGAAGAACGAATTTTAAGCGGTAAAGTCACTAACAAATTCAAAATGAGGTGATAATTCTGATGGCGATGCAATATTTTCTTGTCGTATTATTATTTTAAAATAATGATATCAAACAGTATCAAGCCTGTAAGTTTTGCTTTGCATGAATTGACATTGTGACAAGGACCAAGGACTGGATGGATGGTGATTTTTTTCGAAAATGACAAAATGACAAATTTGGTTTTGACGCATGAATATTGCGTTGAATTCACTGTAACGAACCCATCTATTCAATTAAAAAAATGCAATTTTTTGCACAAGTAACCTTTCTAATAATATATTGGCAATGTTGTTTGAGGTATTATTTTTTAGTTGTGATGATGATCCGTCATTTTGGCTAAACGTACCGTGTACTTGGTGTACTCGTATAACCCATTTTGAATGAGAAATGGGGTGTTGGCAAAACGAACGGCCATCAGAAAGCGATGATTGAGCCAAAGTACGTGTAGCTGACAAAGTACGCAACTGTACCATTTTTTGGTGTTGATTGAACTAAAGAAGAAGACAGCTTCAAGAAGTGAAAAGAAAGTTAAATAAGGTGTTAAGTAGTGCTACTCTTCCCTTCTCTCCCTATCTCCAATGACGAGGAGCCATCTAGGCCATCCATGATGTTGCACAAGGCGCAACATTTTCATTCGTGAAGTCAATATTTCCTTTACGGGACCAAAATCTGGTCTATATAGCTTTTTTGCGAGTGGTTCAATTGACGACCTCACCCAAATTAAAAGGACAGTGACAAAGTCAAGAAGCCTAAATTGAGAGTACAGACTACAGACACACGCACTGTTCCTCCAAGATGAATTCTGCCGACGAAGATGAGCGAAGCAATACAGAATCAAACGATGCTGTTGAAGCCCGCGAGAAGATGACAAGTAGCATTGAACAAAACGGACAAGAAATAGAAGAAGGTAGATGTGACGAGTCGGCGAGGTCGGCGTCAACTGGCAACATTAGCACCCCCGCTAATGCTGGTGAATCTGCTGATGAAACTGAGGTGGGCAAGTCAGATGATGATTTTTGCACTCGCAGGTTGGCTATGAATCGAGTATCTGCTAAACATCGGCGGGATAGGAAGAGACATTATCTGATCAGACTTGAAGAGAAACTCCAGTCATTGATGGAGTCCAACAAGAATTTAATGTCAGAAAACGGCCAACTGAAGAAAAACATTACACAAGTGAGAGTACGTTATAATATGGTCGCAGCAAATCAAAATCCGGCAAGCTCAATCGGCGTTGCTGCTGCTCCACATGCAACTGGCGTTGCTGGTCATGGGTTGTTGCAGCCCGCAAGAACAAGAATTGGAGATGCTGGTGCTGGTGCTGGTGCTGGTGCTGGCGTTCCTGTCATGAGACCGTCCCCTGGGATACCAATGATGGCTCCAAATGGCGCACCGGCGGCAGTAACGGGATCACTATCGTCGATGTATGGATACCCCGTGCAGGGTCCCGGCGGAGTAACACTTATTCCAGCCGCCACTAGTACTACAATGCTGCCACAGCAAGCCATTTACCCACCTGGAGCCCAGCAGCACCATTTTGGTACAAATCCCTTAATGGTTCCAACAGCTGTTCCCGCAGGTTATCCAGCACAATATGCTATCGATCCCAGGCTACGAACAGAACCATGTCTAGAAATGCCTAGGATGATGTATCAGCAGGGATTGAATGTTGGGGTTTCTTACCTCACTGCACCTGCTGGTAGCTCAGTGCCGATAGTTCCTGGTGGCGGCGGAGGAACGACCTGGATGAATCCAGCTATGATGCACCAGATGGATGCAATACGCATGGATCCTTCTCAAATGAATACAACAGCTCCAAATGTTCAGACGGGATCAGAAAAAAATCTCGGCGACAACGGAAAGAAGGACGAAGAAATCCCTACTAGCAGCCCCCAACCCCCTCCCGGTAAGGGCGATGCCTCATTAGGAGGTACTACAGAAGTCTCGCAACAAGGCGACCACGTTGGTTTAACTGAAGATGAAGTAGACTCACCACTGCCGGGAGAGCACGAGGAGAATGCAAAGGTGGAGGACTCTCCTGCTCCAGCAGCACTCATACAATGAACACAGAATTCAGCACAGCACAATTGCTTAGTACACATTCAGTGTAAGCATTGCGAGTTACAAACGAGTCTTGTCAGGGGGGGGGGCATGAGCTGAAGAATTCAGTTTGAAAGCACTTTTCAATTAAAAAGAACACCAAGTTAATTGCGAAGGATGCGAAGGAACAACTGAGTTCACAAAACTGAGTCTAAAAAAATATATATTTTGAAAGACCCATTCCTGCATGCCCAAGCGCGATACCAACCGAGCAGCAGCCAGGTGGTGTTAGCTACTAGATAACCACAAGGCCATCATCTCAATGTTAGAGCCCAGAATAACCACAAGGTCACCATCATCTCAGAGATGATGGCCTTATGGTTATTCTGGGCAGCAGGTATAACTAGGGGCGGGGGTACATACGAGTAGACACGCACGACGCATACATACCGCAGACAATTCGCCCATCGCGTGCAAGCAGAATAGAAATAGAAATAGAAGACAGATACACGTAGTATCATTGTTTTATAACGCTTATTTTAAAAATTGCAAAGTGTTTGCATTTAGTATTTAAAGGTATGCACGATGCTGATCTGCTGCTGCTGATGCTGCTGCTGCATGTCATTGATAAGTTGTTATTCCTTATTGACATCTACGCTAATTTTTAGTTGATAAAATCATAATTTGGCAACTTTTGGTCGAAACGATGAATTATTTATCGATCGATCGCACTTGATTTGTGTGACTGACTTACTCACTACTCTGATCTGATCTTGTGGGACAAGTACACGTCTATCTGTTCTCATTAATAAAACTAAGGCTAAAATTCCCTTTTTTAGGAATTGGGGTGTTCCTCCGAGGATTTTCACGGGGGCGGGTGGTGTTTAGTTTTTTTCTTCTTTCCGTTGAAGTAAAAAAGCCAACACCGCGCAACACGGAGATTTCTTTTCATCCGAACTTCTAACAGCTCAGGAAAACGTTGAGTAAAACGGTCTCTCTCAATCACCTATCACTTGTTTTCATCAAAGGTCAACAAGAAGGAACAACCAGCTTACACGACGCCATAAGTTTTATCTTTCACGTCTTGACGCCGGTAATAGATCTGTTCAAGATGATAAGAGTCGCCACGTCCGGCGCTCTGATCTTGATGCTCCTCCTGTCTGGTTCAGCTCAAGTCCAGGCTCGGCGTAAACGGCAAAGAGGCTTGCACAAATACGCTAAATTTCAAGGTCGTCAAAAGAGCCCTGAAGTTACGAATGCTCTGAGAAGAGCATTTCCAAACAAGGGAAATTACGAGCGGCCTAAATCCTTTTATTCTGCCAATGCTGAGGTTGGTGATCAGCGTTTCGTGGAGGAGGACAATAATGGAGCGAACAATGCCGATGATGGAGCTGCTGACGTAGATGATGCAAATGCATACGGCGATGACGCTAACGCAAACGCTACTGGTGAGGACGATAATGCTTATGATGATGTAAATTACGATGATGACGGTTCATTTCAGGCAGACGAGATGTGCTCCAATTATCTGTTTTCGTTCCTCGAGGGAATCACCGATGCCAAAGATAATTGTGAAGGAATTCAAAATGCATACATTGCAGCTTATTGTCACGTTGCCTCGGATTACACTGCAGACGATGATCATGACGATTATTTTGTCAACTACGAACATTTTTCATGTTGCGAATCATTGAAGACACACTATGACTCATATTGTAGCGAATCTGAGTTCATAACCAACGCACATTTGCTGCTAATAGCTTCTGTTCTGTTGTTATGTGAAATGGCAAAGAGTCTAATCAAGTCCAAAAATATTCACTGGTTACCTGAAGCAGGTGGCTGTATGATTGTGGGTACATTAGTTGGAGCTATTGCTCACTGGACACCGAACGTCAGTCTTGACGGAGTCAGTTTCAGCGAGGAATTATTCTTGTGCGTCCTTTTGCCTCCGATTATTTTTCAAGCAGCACTCTCAGTCAATAAGAGGGAGTTCAGAAGGAGACGTATGGCGATTTTCATGTTTGCAGTGGTCGGGACGATTCTGAGTACTTTCATGACAGGTTTTATGGTGCATTATGCAAGTTTGTATATCAAATCTGCAACGACTATACCACTTTTGGATTCGTTTATTTTCGGTGCGCTCATTTCATCTATTGATCCGGTTGCCATTTTGAGTGTTTTGACTAGCTTAAAATTGACAGAGGAAGACACTGTGTTCATCATGGTTTTTGGAGAGAGCTTACTCAACGACGGAGTAGCTATTACTCTCTTCAACTCCCTTATAGCCCATTACAATACCGGCAAGGTGGATTTTGATGAGATATTTGGGACTATTGCTGACTTTCTGATCATCGGATTCTCTTCCATTGCAATAGGCCTGATCTGTGGTTTCATGGCTCTGATTTACTTTTGGTTGCTGAGGAAAAAGCTTAATGCGCCGATGGAAGTAGCAAGTTTTTTCCTCTGGGCAGGGATTCCCTACTATATCTGTGACCTTGCAGATTTGTCTGGAATTGTTGCCATCGTTACCGTTGGATTCTTCATGGACATTTATATCACTACGCCCAAACACCGGGTTCAAATTCTCACAAATGGGAACCATAAAGGGATTGCACTGAATTCTCCAGTATCCTCCTATCCAGTAGCAGGTAATCATTATGTCGATTTTGGTGGAAGTATGCCCTGTCAAACAGATGGTTTGGGCTTCTTACCACCGAACCCTGATAGTAGCCCGTCTGGGAAGTCCATTTACTCCATACGCTCAATTCGCTCATTCAAGTCCCTGCGAACACTCAACATGCGCGAGCTTCTCTTTCGTGAAGAAAGGTTTCAGCTGTCCAGAGAAGCTGACAAGCATGTTCGTTTTGTCGCGCATCTCCTTGCCCAATTGTCAGAAAACTGTATCTTTGTGTACCTTGGCCTTTTCCTTTTCAGTAAGAATTATGATTGGGAGATGCCATTGCTACTTGTTTCCATTGTGGCATGTGTTGCTAGTCGAGCTCTCATGGTTGTTATCATTTGCAGCGTTATTTGGTACATTAACATTTTTAGGCAGCGGTGTGGATGCTACAGGCCGAAGAACCACTCGTATGATTCATTCAAGCCTCAAGTGAGCAGGACAGCAGCAGCTCTACAAGATAGGCATATTCAATTAGTCCTCGTTCTGTCAGGGTTGAGAGGCGCAGTTTCTTTGTCTCTTGTAGAGAGCGTTCCGATATACAATGCCGTTACGATGGAAGGTACCGAATACAAGGGAATAATGAAAGCTATGACTTCAGCGTCAATCATATTCACCATTTTTGTCTTTGGAGGGAGTTCATATTATATTCTTCGAAATCTGGACATTCGATCAGCTGATGAGAAGTTATATCAAGAATATCAAGATAGATTACCAGCGACGAAAACGAAAACTCAAGAAATGACAGAACGCAAAAAACACATCAGAAGACCCACACCTGAGAGTCCAATCAGGAAACCTCCACAGTTGCAGCTGCAGGCAGAGGAAGATGATTTCCCTGAACCTCACTACTCACGTACTGATAGCAAACTGTCCGATCTTGGAGACGAACAACCTGAATTCATCCGTAGCAATAATTCTCTAGCTTAAAATTAAACAATATTTTTATGAGTCGAAGAAGTGCAATAATTAACAGGACGGGTTTGAAAATTATAGAAACATTCAATATCTGTACTTCTACTGTATTCGTTATATTATTTGCCCAACAAGTGAATGCATAATTTATCCAGCATTTAAAATTATAATTTTAAAATACTTTCGTGCCATGCGTACTACGTGGTGTATATGTAGCTCTTATAAAAGAAAACTCGAGTGCCGAAGACACTAGTGTACTACCAAACTACTACTAGCTATCATGGTAGTGTAGCCAAATTGAAGATTATTGCTCAAACATCCTCTTCTATCTTGTAATCGGAGGAAGGAGGAAGCTTATTCTATAGAGTGATATTCGGAAACATTCTCACCAATCAATGTAAGTGATGTCGAGAAACTGGGCAAAGAAATCGACGTGAGCTTCCTGTGAGGATATTATAGGTCACGCATCATTTTTTCCAAGCTGTCGTTCAAGTCCAATGAAGAATTGAACAATGAATTGGATACATCACTATTTGCTTCATCTTCATCGTTCTCTCTGGGATTTTCACCTGCAGAAGCTTCACAACATGAGCTTCCTATACTGTCCAACCGAATCTGGTTCACGATTCTTTGCTGTTCTTCTCTGACACTGGCATCCACAAGCTGATCAATATTTCTTTGAGATGCGTTCATTGCTTCAGCAAAACTATCTAGGCTCTCTCCCAATCCACCAATCTCCACCATCAGCTCATCTCCCATCACT
>Ga0115005_10002876_pt1 | contig 13711 bp, 10 predicted proteins | sample ArcOceMetagenome_FD_87163 | JGI IMG/M metagenome (GOLD analysis project Ga0115005, IMG submission 87163) | Marine eukaryotic phytoplankton communities from Arctic Ocean - Arctic Ocean - Greenland ARC118M Metagenome | ecosystem: Environmental > Aquatic > Marine > Oceanic | place: Arctic Ocean... | reverse complement strand
GAAACATGTATGTATGTATTTACCTCATTCCCATATAGAGAAACGCTCTCTGCTGCCAAGACTGTTGCCGTTTTGGCAAACAGCTTCGGGCTGGAAGTGATAAGTGATAAGTGATAAGTGATTGATTATGAACACTCCTCTGATCTGACAATAAAAATCTACTCTCCCTCTCTGCGTTGTTACCCAATCAATTTCATCTTGCAGACAATCATCGCGGAAGGAAAAGGAGAAAAACCGACGCAAGGAAAGAGAGTCGCGGTACATTACACGTAAGTAATATAAGATAAGGGTACACTACACCTTGTGCGATTAACAATGCTTCCACAGTTGTAACTCAAAGTCCCCCCTCGCCATCGACACCATCTTGTGATACTTTTACTACAGAGGAACTTTGTTGGACGGTACAACGTTCGACTCAAGCCACAAAAGGAATAGACCATTTCAGTTTAATGTTGGAGTTGGACAAGTCATTCAAGGATGGGACGAAGGAGTGCTCACCATGGCAGTTGGCGAGAAGGCAAAGCTTGAGATTACTTCTGATTATGCCTACGGTGCTGCTGGTAAGTTGATAATGCAGCGCATGATACATTCATTCTTCATATCAATATCATGCGAGATCGTTCTCATCCTGGTTTTGTGCACATTGTTTTAGGCGCGGGTGGTGTAATCCCAGCTAATGCTGATTTGAATTTTGAGGTTGAGCTTCTCGAAATTTTGGATTGAGAGTTACGTGTACACGGAATGGGGGATCAAGGACCAAGGCAAGGGTTCTTTTGAAGCAACCAAACAAGCGAACGAGTGAGTTATGGTATGGCTCATAGGAATTTGGTTTGGGACCTATGCGTTTTATTTGAAAAATGATCCACAAAATCTGTTATCTCCGTTTGGATGCTTTCATCTTGGCCCCAGATAACATTTGTATCTTTTATAAAACCACCCTTAACCTTCGTCTACGGAATATGTCTTTTTATCTACTTACTACTCAACTTTTTAAAACCTGCACATAACGGTGTACAAAGTTGGGGACCTTCAAACCTGGCGAAAGAGGGATAGATATTTCAGAAATTGGGATCTATATTCTGCTATTTATTAATGGAAATGTGAAGTTTGTATGCTATCACAATATATCCCTGCAAACTGATCTTAGAACAGGTTTCTTTCACCAGTCCTCGCTGGCTCGCCAAGCCTGTTACTCATTCTCAGTCGGTGACGAATGTCCTCTTTTTTTACTCCAATCGGTCCAATGCATTCCGGAGATGTCTCCAAGTTGTATACCACAAATGGGGCGTGTAACAGAAATGTGCACAGTCCAAGTCTGTTGAATGAAGATATGATAGCTTAGCCGTAAAATTCCAAAATGGAAGGAAAGTAAGTTCGTGATCCATTTTCTGGAAAGCTGACGAAAACATTGGATTCCCATATGGATCTAGAACTGAATAACGTTGCGATTCAGCTGCTTTGTATAAAACCTTTCTTCTTTCGGGCAATCCTTCCAGTAATGAAGAGTCGACCCAGTGCGGCACACATGTTTGTGATTTGAAAGAATCCTGAAGACTGAAATCGCCACCGTCTCTGTCAAAGTGCTGTGCGCTAGTTTCACGATACATCAAATGGCAGTCTGGCGCGTCCTTAAACATGTTCAACAGTGCATTTAGAGACGATTCGTACTCAACCATCTCATTGGCACCGCTGCTATCTATTTGGTCTGTGAGGAAGTGCAGCCCATAGTCTATCACCATGATATCGCTTGTATCTGCAATCTGTTTGTGCTGTTTCATATTCAAATATGGCCTATAATGCTGAAAATTACACACTTCCACTTGAGGTCTTTGAGATCCAAAATTAGACATCCAAACTGGAACTGTCACGTTGAAGCACTGTTGATCCTTCACACCATACTTCCAGGCTGTTCTATTTGGAGGCGGAGGCAGCTCTTTCCAAGCATCAATCTTCCAATCTGATATATTAAAGCCACGACGGAATAACTCGCATTCGAGACCAGTGAATAGCTGAGTTTGCACTGAATCCCCAACTATTGCGATTCGTCTATGTTTGAGAGTTGACACAATCTGAACTATGCGACAGAGATCACATTCTAGGAACGATCCATTCACATTTTGAATGGTAGCATCAATTGGAGAGGAATTCAATTCATGTAGTGCCAAGACCTGCACTCGATTATAAGCTGTAATATCTTGAGTGCATGTTTTATTATCCACGACTAATCGTTGATGACCTCCGCCAGATGATGCACCTATACAGCACCGACCGGTGGTATCCTTTCTCGTGTTTTGTTGCTGGTGCAATTTTGGATAATGGCATATTCTTTTTGCTGGGGCCGATTCTGTTATCTTGATTTCATCGGGAGTGAGATCTAATGCTGCAGGGCGCATTTTTTCTGGTATATCATTGTGGAAGACAGTATTATTACTTTGTGATTTCTCATTTCCCTCGTAGTATGTCTGGTGAGCGTGCAAAGTTGTGTGCAAGATGATTCGTAAATTCATAACAAAGCAAATAAAGAGGATAAGAACTATCTTTGGCCGATGTTGTTACCTGTTTGTTGCCTGCCCTAGATGAGGATGGGGCAGGCAGTCGCACTGTACTGTACCGTACACATTTTTCAGGTATTTGATGCTAACTTTCAAATCTAAGCACGTTGGGCCTACCCCCCAGCGGTACAGTACTAAAATGGCAATTGCAAAAACCATGATTAGAAACTTGTTTTCAAAAATGTGATATTTGCCAACTCCTGGTTGTTCGGTTAGCATTGTCCAATGCTACGTGTAGTCTAATCAAATTGAAACTTTCTTCAAATCTGAAGAAATTGCTTTAGCCAGCTTCTTGTCCGTAGATTTCACATCAATCTTCAACCCCCTCTTCGACCTTTTCACCAGCATTATCACGACCGAACCACCGCTGGATTTTGCTGCTAACATATAATTCGCGACATCATGGTCATCACCGATATGTCCTGCTGATAAAAATTGGACGAGGCTCGTTTTTAATTTGTAATCATCAAACTCCTCATGAAAATCAAGTTTTGAAGAGTAGGACTCCCAGTTGCCACTTGATAACATGCTAGCCACTTGGTCTTGTTGCAATTGGAGAGGACTCAATGCGAGGGAAGAAGGCAATAAGATTTTAATTATTGCACTCTCGCCTCCAACCTCGATCTTTCCTTTGACATCCATCGAAGACATTGAGAACGGTCCAATTTTGCCTGCATCAATTTCAGCTCGTGGCGCAATGTTTGAAAGCATCAATGAATCGATTCCAGGTAGATAGATTGAAACGTTTTGAAGGACGTCTGTGTCTGATTTGTTCTGTACCCTCAAACTGATTTTCACACTATCCTTTTTGGGGGAGTGTGTCCTATAGGTCACTTTAATATTGTTGCAATCAAAAGATATTGAACCTTTAATGGCTGCTTTTTGCCATATGCGAAATACTTTGCTCGATTTATCAATTTGATTTTCAGAAAATCCAGCGACGGTTTCAAGCGGCATTGACGAGGGAAGAGCTAGGACAGGGAGAGGTGCAGGTGCATCAAGTGAAAGGAGGTCGTCAAATGCGCCGTTGATGGGGTTTACTTGTGGAGCTTCGGATGGAGAGACACCTGAATTGTCGGTAATGCCAAAACCACCAAAATCTAGCAAATCCGAAGTGGTACTTGCATTTCGGACGCTAATTTTGGAAGCTTTCTTCTCTTTGGATGACTTGGATTTTTTATCCTTCTTCTTCTTCTTCGCAGAGCGAGGAAGCTCATTGGAACCAAGTTCAGAAATATGACGTTCTGGAACAACGTGGTGCTTCGGTGCAGGTATGTATTCATCCGCCCGGAGAGGCATAGTCAAATCAATGCCAGCCAAACTATTCATGTTAGAGGCGGACGTCTGGTTTTTGTCAACACGACGAACCATAGTAAGCGCAGGCTCGTTGTCTTCACCGTCATCACTGTCCATAATACTGTGCTGTACATTCGGTACCTCTTCGTTCAATGCGGTTGCGGCACCCATTCCAGCGAGGAACTCCAAGTCTGCAGATTCATTTCTTTTTGCCTGTTTCTTGGTCTTCTTCTTTCGCTTCTTTTTCTTACCGTTGTTTGACTCATTTCCATCACTATCTACAAGCTGAATAGTACCAAATCGGTTCTGTGATTTGCTGTCGGCAGATTCTCCTTTCGTGTTACTATTGAGATAGAAGGGATCTTGTTGTTTGGTGCCATTCAACGACGTGGTGGTATTTGTGCACTCGTTTTGTGTAGTATTATTACTCATCATTCCTGCAAGAAAACCATCATTAGAAGGCCTTGTTGCAACCATCGAGTTGCTCATGGAAGTCACACTCTTTGTCACTTTTACCGGCTTCTGTTGGGTAAAACTGACTGATTCGACGCTTTGGACTCCCCGAGCCTTTTCCTCGTTCAGGAGCCTAGAAAAGACACTCATATGCCCCTTTTCTAAAATAGACGTTACATGATTAGGTGCCGAAGATATCTTTTTTCGCTGGGCTTTACCGCTCACTGGTTTCATGTGCTCCGGTATGAAAAGGTATTTCAGTGTGGTGGATGCTCTTCTAATCTTCGCAGCGATTGTTCCAGATTTGGATCCAGTTGCTGTAGAAAAAAATGTAGGGTTGGTATTCGTTGGCAATTTGGGCGCATCTGATTCCATTCCAAGGTTGAGAAGGTCATCAGTTATGTTACTGATGGCATTGCCTTTTGCGCTTGTCGACTCTTCGTCAGAATCACTCCCATCATTCTTGTCAATTTTTTCTAAACCTGGCGTGAAGGCATTCTTGACGAGATCCAACGATTTTAACAAATGAAACGCAGTGAAGGCACGCTCCTGGACTTCAGTGTCTGTACTCTGCATGTAAACAGGTAAATACTTCGCTAAAGTGTTTGAACAAGCTTCAAGTTCACCGTCTGGGCACTTCTTAGAACAAGCGGCAGCTGCAAATATTTTCATTGTGCCTTGAGCATATATGCTTTGTGTCCGCAACGATATAGAATCTATGTTGGATGGATCAGTCAACTTTTGAATAACAGCATGATATGTTCCCTTCGATGTAGAATTGTAATGCAGTAATTCATCTTCGTCATCACCGCCTTCAATTTCCATAGAGACAGCCTCATCGACCAAGGTCGAGTATTCACCAATAATGAATGCTGCAACAGGTAAAACTTCTGGCATCATGCTCACGTTTGTCTCGACCCCAAATGTTCCTCCAGAAAAGATGCCCGTTTCATTATTCTTCCCGCCATCTAAAAGGAGCCCAATCATCCTTCTCACAGCATAAGAGCGCACTGGTAAAACTCGCAATGTGACATCGATAACCTGGTTGCTAATAAGCGGACCTAAGTTCCTTCCGCTCTTTCCGTGACCATCAATGCCTTTAGTTCGCGCGAAGATAACCAATACATCAATATACCACGCAAAATCTGTGACCAATGCATACTTTTCTGAAGAGCAGATCTCGATAATCTTCTCAACAAGATCAATCTTATACACTCCACTAGCCATATCCACATGGTGTAACAATTGCGTCACCAAATCCATTAGATTCTTTCTTGTGGCAAGACCAATCAATAAGTCCAGGGCTCTAGTCCTAATCGTCACATCGTCGTCACTCAAGCAAGTAAGGATGAGCGGACGATATCCAGGCGCGCTCAGTACCTTGGGATGGGACATCATCAGAGAGCTAAATCCCATCAAACCAAGGTATTTGAGATTTTGGTCTGCTTCCTCTACAAAACTCCTGAGAGTCTCCGCTGACAGAGCGATAATATCCGGTACATTTGGTGGCATACTCCCATCGGCTTTTCGACAATATGGTAAACAGAGCGTAATAGTATACACGGCTTCATATAATAAGCTCTTTGCCTGGGTACTGTTGACAATCTGCGCCAATGGATCCAGGAGCTTCCTTGCCAACCTGGGTTCCTCAGGCACCAGTGCTCCAAGCAACTTTACAACTTTTATGAGTGTCCAATTGTTACTACCGTTTGTGAGCAGAGCAAAGAACGAAGGAGCCAATACGAGATAATTCTTCGGATTGACATCACTCAATTCTGTAATAACATTGACGGCACAACTCGTCACCGATGGATTCTTATCTTTCAGCAAACATTCTTGTAACTTGGGGAAGGTCAACCTTAAAGCCTGAGGATACTTCATGAACATTTTGAACAAGCATAGGATAGCCTTTTTCCTCAGATACGGCTGAGGATGCACGGTAAGATTGGTAACATCCCCCAATAGCTCCCTGGCCAAATCCTCCGTGACAATATTACTCAAACAGTTGATGGCCAATCCAGCTTCGTAGACTCCATTCATCCCGGGACCTACAGCGCCCCTCAGCTCCTTCTTGAGGGTATTCGTGGTCAACAAAATGACATCGGTGTCCTGCGTAAAAGCCTGGGTGGCAGCTAGGTATCCAATGCGTTTATGAGCAAATCTCGTACTACTCATAACCTCAATCGTTGCAAAACTCGCCCAGGACATGTTGTAACCCATCATTTGCAGAAAGGTCAGTTTCTGAAGCGCATTGGATTTGGTGTTAGGATCAGTGGAGTTTATTTCGGATTTGATCTCTGCGATGCAGGAGGAGATGTAGAGGGCCGTATCTCGTTTGGAGGCCCGGATGCCCTTCACAATGTCTGTCAGCGTCTTTTCAAATACCATTGTTTTCTAAAGAGGATTTCCTTTCTTTCTATTAGTTTTGCGATTCTTGGTTCGAGTGTTGGGTGGGAAAAGAACGAATGGAGTGTCCTGTGTTGAAAAGCTACGAATGTACAGAGGTGTCGGAAAATCGATGGAACGCTTCACTCTTCCAATAATAATGGGGTGTTGTCGCTTTGATACGGATCCAATTTCAAATCGAAATAAAATTATTATTGTATAAACGCAGCTACAAAGACATCTAAAGCACTGGTGGTCTAGTTGGTTATGACGACTGGTTTACACCCAGTAGGTCGGGGGTTCGATTCCCCCCCGGTGTAAATTTTGCCTGTTTAAAGGTTTTTTATTGAACATTCAGTAATAGACTCTTTTCTCTTTTGCAGGAACAATATATGATACTTGTATATATTGTGACCTCAAACATGCTGTATGTCGACCAACATGCATTATTAGTTGTGGGTTTGAAGAGAACAAATTTCAAACTTTCCCGCCAAGATAATTTATAATCCTAATATCTCCTACTTGTACCGGTACTGTATGCTTCAGATTTCTTACATGTTTGAACAAACAGCTGGCATGAACTTTCGAAATTTGAAAATGATCAAACAAATGCGAGCGCAGAGACAGTAAAAATGCCGAAGTGGATTGTAACGATCGAATTAGTCCTTATGAAGCTCGCAATTTCAAGTTAGTTGGCATTACAGTGTAGCTTTCTTCAAATAATAACGTTACAACGAAGGCCCCAAAAGCTGCGCCAAACTTTGGTATGCGAGTGGCAATCATCAATGACTACAACGAAGGCCCCAAAAGCTGCGCCAAACTGTGTTCTGTGAGTGATGTATCATCAATAATTGTTCCCTTGTCGTCATCTTTGGAGACCTTCGCATTATCAGCAACGAAGGCTCTCATCAGACCCTTACCAAGAGCCTCTCGCATTTTATTTGGAGTGATATCAGGGCGGAGGTTACTAGCAGAATCTTGATGAATGTAAACTTTCTCCTTGGTGCAATACTGTGTATACCTAGAAAATAGAACTTGCATTCCCTTCAAATCAAAAGAAGATTTTGCAAAAGCTAAGTTGCCATTTGTATCTTCGGCGGTTAGAATGTCGTATGCACAGGAAAGCAAATATCCATACAAGCCGGGATGGGCGAGGACAATGATGGAGCCATCTGCATCTTTCTGATCTTGAAGGCACGTGATAACTCCTTTAGCTGCGTCTGATGTCTCCTCCAAGACGAGATTGAGACCTATATCGACAACGTGTTTCAACAAAGATACAGATGGATCTTTCTCCACAAGATGGGCAACATCATCACTTGCGATTGTATCCGCAATGATCCTCCCAGCTTGCAAAGGTTTGCTGAGAATAGCAACGTCAATTTCTTCCGCTGGAGCAGAGAAACATTGAAAGATTTGATCCAAAACAAATTTGGTCGAAGTTGCACAAATAGAAGTGAGGCGGCGGAAGCAAATGGTGCCGGAAAAGGCATTTGCAAAAGCCATATCATTCATTTCCGATCCCAACATGGAGCTATACTCAATTCCACGCAAAAGAAAATTGATCGACTTCTCGACATCGTCGATTTTACCATAATGCAAGCTCCTGCTGAAACCGAGGGAGTCGCATGCATCTACCATCCTTCTGCTTCCGCGACTGATAGAGTCTCTACAGGATTCGAGCAAACTTAAGGTTTCGGCATCGCTCTTGGGCCAGTGTCGACACAACATCTCTGCAACAGTCGCGGTAACGCGAATGTTTTCGGCGACGACATGTGGGTGAAGTAGACGGGTAGATAACCTAACACCAACCTCGTTGTAATTTTGCATGGCGAAAGAGGATAGTATTGCAGAAGAGGCGGATAAAAATAACTCTGTTTCAATATCATATGATAGCTCCGATAATTCAATCTTGCCACTATCCACCAATAAATTACACAGAAGAGCCGTCATTGTCGCGGGCAGGGCGGCACTACTTGCACCACCGTACTCGTTGAGAGCTTGAATAACTCGACCTGCATTTCCTTGCATAGTTTGTATGATTATGGTTTCCACATCTTTCATGACCTCCGCTCTACCCCCAATACCAGAACAGAACTCCATATGATCCGAAGCCCGAATATGTACATCGTCCTTGCTGATTTGAGGACGAACATAAATCAATTCTGCAGTAAGCCTTTCAGACCAACTGTCATCATCTTGAAAACATGCTGGTGTATTCACAATTACGTCAAAGATACAGGTTTGTAGCATGGGTAGACGCCTGGCGAGATTTCTCAAGGGTGCATGAACTTTCAACATTTCAATCACAGTCCTCTTCCATGATTTATATAAATTGAGAATAGAATGAATGTTGAATTCCGAATCTTGCGAAGTCATGTCAATGTCCCATTGTTTGTAGGCATCCGGAGGAATGCCACCTAAAAGCTCGTCTTCTTCCATATCATCTTGCTCTAGTCCCAAGCAATCATCATTAGCATCATTCCTCCCCCCTGGAATAGGTGCGGACAATAATAGTGCATGGATCAAGGCAAAGGCTTCATTGTCTTCTTTGACAGATGGATCCACGTAGTTACCACCGGCGTTCGACAAGATTTGATTGGATCTCTTACAAACCGAATGTCTACTCAAAACAGCCCATGCTTCATCTAAAGATCCTCTCAGAACTAGCTTTCTCAGTAAAAACCAATAGGGAGACATACTCGTGCTTATATTGCCATCAACCGCCGAGGAAGAAGGTTGATAATGTTCTGGTTGATCCATAGCCAACAACTGCTCCATATCCACCCCCAAATATGCATTGACATCCAGCATATGGTTGTAACGAAGGTACCGCACGGTACCAGCCGTTACAATCCCTGCATTCGAATGGCCAGAAATTGCAGTTGACATCTCGTCCTCATCCTCTTCGTCCAATAAAAAGGTTTCACACAGGTGATAAAAAGTATGGGTAAACTTGAGCAATTCAATACTATACTCATCCTTCTCTCTATCTCTCTTTGATTCTTCTACGCTACCTGCTTCGTTATCTTGAAATCTCAATTCCCACTGTTGAAGACAATCAACGAGTTCGCGGCGATAGGCTTTGCTGAGTGCTTTGGGATGATATGAGTATTCGGTGCCAGTTTGGAAGTTGTCGCGGGCGTCAATGACTCTCATGAGGGCGGAGGTCTCTTCAGCGTTGCATCCGATTCCGTCTTCGGCTAGGAATACGTCGAATGGTAGCACCGAGGATGAAGAGGACGAGGATTGGGCATCGTTTGTATCCTTGGAAGAGGTTGACGCGGACGATGATTGGGTGAAGAAAGTGGATGGTGACTTTGGGTCAAACGCTCCTGTCACTTTCGCTTTGTCTTCTAATGAGGTCATTTCGTTCTTTGCATACGATGGCTAAAAGTCAAGTACCTGAACTCTATTATTTATTTTGACTGGGGGTCCAGTTGTTAGTTTTGTCAATTTTGTGAATGGTGGCAAGCGGTGGACAACAACTTGAGGGTGGAGGGTGGAGGGTGGAGGGTGGAGCTTGGGCTTGGGTGGATTGCCTTATGATATGTTTTCGTTTCTCCAATCCCATATCGCCACAGCTCCAAAATAGAAAAAAGTGAGGAGAGAGGGTGGAAGAGAAGCACTCAAAGTTGTGAGGAACAAAGTGCACAAATCTACGAAGTTGCGCCACTTGACGGTAGGTGGTGCAACTGCGGTTCATTAATTTTAAAGCCAACCGCTGGAAATGATAAGAACATTCACAAGGCCACGAAGTCGAATAAAAATAATAAGGAAAACCGATCTTGCTACTTTTCAGCCCACCAGCCAAGGTCGCTACTTTCGTTGTTGGCATGTTTCTGTTCTTGTTTTCATCCTCTGAAATATCTGCCTTCTGCGTGCTTCTCATTTTTATGATGGTGATAAAAAAAGCTATTCTAATAAAGTTCGTTCAAGATTTCGTCATCAACGGCTTCTACCTTCATAGTACTATAATCTAGCTCAATTAACGACTGCCGCTCTTGCACCTGGTGTCGTGTGCATAGGAGTAATAGGACTCATGCAAATTCATTCAGCATACTTTTTCGGTCGATACTAATCTAAGCTACCCTCGTCCGTGGGAGTAGTACACCACCTACTACACATACTACACAAACCACACATTTTACATAGAATTGCGATGCTGATGAATTCTTACTGAAAGTTACATACTTCTCGGTGTTCTATAGCAGGGAGAACCGATCACTCCACAATTTTATTAGTGCAGGTTCTGCTACTACGTGTACTCTCTAGAGGAGAATCTTATGAGAAGTACAAATTCATAACTGCTTACCTTGTAGGTAGTCATACTTTTGTAAGGAAAGAGAAACGTGACAGCGTAGCTCAGTAGTATATTGACAAAATATACCCGATTTGGGTGGTCCAGTTCGACAGACTGACTCCACTGTTCACTACTGTGCCTTTTTTTAAATACATGATTTACTGTACAGTAGGCCCGATACTTTGATTGTTTTAGCAAGACTTGCTGGGGGGGGCTTACTTTTATCTGCTGCTGATGCACTGTGCCATTTTTTAAAATTACTGAATACTTTGATTGTTTTAGCTTGGTTTTAGTTTGTTTAGGACAAAATGACTCTTTTGCTTTTACTTCTTATTATTTTTAATTTTTAATAATATGGTCGAAACGAAATCGTCTCGGGCCAAGTTATCGAGTTGCTGGATTGGAGCGGAGTGCCTGACTGAATGATGTGTATCATATTATGAACTTTCATTCGGACTTGAAGGAAACAACTCAAGCACACGTCCTGTTCAATATTTCATCAAGATCGCAAGCAGTCGAAAGCGATAATCAGGCATTGTAAGTACATTTTCAATTTGCAGAAGAGAAAAATCTCGTTTGTAATCACAAACGTACTGTACGTGTAGTGATCTGTTGGATTGCGTTTTTATTTATTAACACACCCTTGTCTTTTTTAAATAAAACCGCTGACTCAAGATGAAACTTATTAATTCTGTTCCCGCTGTACTGGTCTTGATTCTTCCGTGGTCATCTTTGGCAAAAAAGCCATTGGATGACTCGCGTACACGTAACAATTCAGCTTCCAACCAGATGGGCCAGAAACTTGCACATGTCCAGGATTTTCTCTCTCCGGAGGAACCAGTTGGATCAAACACTGCTCCTAGGAGCTTGTCTGAAATTCTGGAAAATCGAGCTACTAACCAGGAAACCATAGCTAGCTAGTATTGGGAGCCCAGCTATTTCTTCCGTACTAACTGGTCCTATCTTCGAGGTTGTTTTGGGACTCGAAGGCTCTTCAGAACAATGGAATTCAAAGAAATTAACTCACTACACCCCACAGAATTCGGAAGCATACTTTGCCGATAATTTGATCACTTGGACTCCCGCATAACCTACACAAGTTAACAGTACAGGAGGGCAGACATGTGGACCTAATGAAATTGTTGTGCAGCTTGAATGTATGGATATGATGTGCGCACAAATGAAACTCGGCTGCACCAATTTTACTGCTGGAACTGTTACCCGTAGCACACCAGAAGCCAGTGTATCAGCTACTTCCGCCACCTTCATCCACCGAACACTAAAGTGTAAAGAAAATGAATACGTAGTAGGCATGCATTGCCCAGTCGACCAGGTTGCAAATAACAACTGTATTTCAATGTACTTGGAATGTGCAGCAATTACCCTGCACGATATCGGCACTGTCGGACCTGATGATGCCTCTCCACCTGGTGGAGGCGGAGGTAAGTTTGAATACACGCTCTAACAAAGGTTATACCAATAATACCAGCTCTCAACTTGTTGAAAACCCACGTGCCCAACCTTCCGATTTATTTCTAGACCCTCATTTTATTACCTTCAACGGGCGCTACTTCAGCTATCACGGAGAATGTGATTTGGTACTCATGAAAAGTGCAGAGTTAGATTGAAGTTCACGTTTGCACAACGAGAATTGAGAACTTTAGGGCGAGATACTCGTACATCTCTGGAGTTGCTGTGAGGCTTGGCAACGATGTGCTTGAGGTGTCATCCGATGGACAGCTTGTAATCAACGGAAGTCGTCTTCGCACTCTCGATGGAGAGATGGCAATGCCTGCTATGATGTTTGCTGGACACGAAATCAAGAAACATATTGCTGGTACGCAGAAGAAGATCATTAATTACGATTTGGATCTTGGCGGCACTAAGTCCATTCAGATTCGCGTAAATATCAAAACGAAGATGCTCTTCGTTGACTTGAAAGGAGTCTACAATGATAGTACTGGTTTGTTGGGATCATCAGCTGAGGAGGCACTACTATCGCGTGATGGATCCAAGGACTTGTCGGGAGAGTGGAATGCGCTTGGAGAGGAGTGGCAGGTCAATAGCTCGGACCAAAAACTCTTTCTCGATGACCGTGCACCTCAGTATCCAAATGGCTGCGTTTATGAGGTTGAGAAAGAAAGAAACCTTCGTCGCCGTCGCTTGACGGACGAATCCGCAGAAGGGGTCACTATTGAAGTTGCTCAATCTGCGTGTGCCAACATGAAGGGCCACAACAAAGACTTCTGCATTGGCGATGTTATGGCCACCGGGGATCTTGAGCTCGCAAAGGATCCTTTCTACAATTGATCTTTGAATCAATGGATATCCTCACTTGGTGAACAACAACAATCAATATATATCACTTGACGTATTGTATTCAAAAAGTTTATAGGACAAACGATTTCGTCAGACATGTTTTTGTTGTTGCCAATGTGTTCCCTCTGTCCCTCTGTAACTCGTATTACTGTGTGCTATGATCTACTCGTATGATTGAAAATGAGAGTTTCTTTTTCAGTCGCTTTCGCTTGTGCCTTGTGCCTCTTGTGCCTTGTTTGTGAGGGGGTGGGAAAAGAGGGGTAGGCTGTTTAAATCCCAGGCGCATCTGTGAGTAGGGTACCCTACCCTCCCTACCGCAAGTCTCTTACCACAGCCGCACATATCCTCGCCACAGCCGCAAAAACAAAAATAGCCAGAATATGTGTTGTTTAGATGGGAATGT
>Ga0115005_10002875_pt1 | contig 13714 bp, 15 predicted proteins | sample ArcOceMetagenome_FD_87163 | JGI IMG/M metagenome (GOLD analysis project Ga0115005, IMG submission 87163) | Marine eukaryotic phytoplankton communities from Arctic Ocean - Arctic Ocean - Greenland ARC118M Metagenome | ecosystem: Environmental > Aquatic > Marine > Oceanic | place: Arctic Ocean... | reverse complement strand
TTGAACCCAAGCTCTTCATTGCTTTGGGTAATCAAGAAGAAATAAAGAAGCGCCTCCGCAAGGCAGTGCCTCATCTCCTTTGGGGCTCCAAGGATGTTTATCATTATTCAACTTACGCCATGATCGAAGCTAAGGAAGCTGCAAAGCCTCACCTTATTGGCAATGTAGTATCCATCGAGAAGTATTGTCCAGACGGTGACAAGGAGGGAGGCCAATCAAGGAAAAATGATTTGATAGGAGGTGATGAACTTGATTCTGCCCCCACATCTAGTGATTCAATTTTCGGCAAGCTTGATTGCCCTGCAGACTTTCAGTTGACAGTACGTAGAAATTTTCCAGGATTTTTGTCAACCATTCTCATCAATCACTAAGTCAATATTGTCATCAATATCTTTTTCATCTTGGATCAATGCAACCATGATCCAGAAGCGAGGTGACGCATTCAAGGACTACAGTCCAGACTCATCAAGATATTCGATTATAGATTCTATTATACCCATTACCAGCAGTGATTTTGATGATCTCATTAGCATCTACAAATTTCCTTCCAAGGATAACTTAAAAGTCGCAAAGTTTCCTTATCTTAATCATGCAAGCTTGGAGGCCAAAATAGAAGCTGACAATTTACCATTTGATGAATTGTTTGGAGACAAGGTTAGGCCCATAACATTTGTTGATACTGATTTATTCAATATCAATATGCTTGATCTTATACTCCTCTCCAATACAAACCCTTCCTTGTTAATGGAATTAATCGGCATTTAATAATATCAGCGGGGAACTTCCAATAAGCCGGAGGACAACATTTGTGATTCATTAAGGTCTGAGTGCAAAGATTGGTTCAATGAGTTCCTCAAGAAAGCAGTTCAAGGTTTCATCCCAACCTTGGCATTTGCCAATTCACCCCTTGAAAATAGTAGCGACAAGGCCCCTGAACCGAAAGACGAAAAAGCAACACCAATGATAGCAGGAGAAGAATTGATTGGTGGAACGGTAAGGCACAAAAAGGATTCCAATAAGATTTGTTCACTTGGTCAAAACTTGTTAGATCTTGTTTGTAACCTTCAACTCTGTTTTCCATTTTTTCTAAATAATGATAGGGCAATGAGTGGAACAAGAAGAACACTTTTGAGAACAAGCCCCCAAAGCAAGAAGAAGACTATGCTGTGACGATCCTCTGCCTTCTTGCGTTTCTTTTCCTATTAACATTTCCTAATCCCAATGGAACGCACCTCAAGAAGAAGCGGAATAACAAGAATTATGCCGCCCTTAAGTTCATTCTCACATTGGGACTAGTTGCCAACGTAAACTGTGTTGGCACAGGCCTTCGCAGAAAACATGCCATAGTGCCAGTATCGTCATCAAACACTCAATTTCTTTTTTCCAGCATGGTATGCATTTTTCTGTCATGATGTAATTGATGGACTAATCACCCTGTCATCTAATCCTCTTGTTTTGTTGTGAACGTGCCATTCCATAATATTTACAAGCCTGCACTTGAAGACAACTCTGATCCACCAATCCCTCAAGGTCCAGAGCCTTTCATAGCAGAGTCTCTCGTCCCACAAGCATTGATTGATGGGGTTGGTGATCTCATAAATGAAGTGGGAGCGAAGTATGTCAAAGATTTTGCACAGGGATTTCTTGAATCTGATATCGCCGAACTTCCGAAACAATTCTTGGACGATGTTGGCGATGTTTGGGAGCTAGTTTCAGATGCTTTAGATTTAATGGCAGATGCATTTGAATCTGGAGTCAAAGATGCCAAAGAAGCGTTTGATTATGTTGATGAGATTATTGACTCCAAGTCTCAAGAGGTAATGGACCAGCTGGCTGGTTTGCAACAATGTAGTGCAAATGAGAATGCCAACCCTTTCAATAATTTGGTTCACGGTGAACTAAAGTTGCATCAAACTTCATCACCCAACCCGCTTTGTAGCATGCTTCATTTCTTTGCCTCAGCATTGAACAATGAGTATACAGAAGAACAGGACGATTGCGGATCAGTTGGATTTGGCATCTATACTGAGACCATTGGCCCTCAGCTGAACCCCGGTTTTTCTCGTAAGTATCACTTGAAACTTTGTTGGTCTTCTTTTGTTCCTGCTATGAATAATGTTTGACTTACTTGTTACAATGCAATCTCAATCCACATTTTATGACCTCAAGCATCCATGGCTATTGAAGTTGGGGCTGGGTTGGAATTCAATTACCTATTGCCGGGTGCGCACAAGCAATCAAATCATGAAAATCCTTGTTACGACATGGGTTGCTTAAGGGTCTCGGGGCTAGTTGGGGCGATGTTCGGGTTCAAGAAAAGCAACGCATGTTCTAGTGGTGAATATGAGGCATCTAAAAATATTTGTAAAACGTGCCCAAAAGTAAGGAAGAAAGACAACTCTTACCAGTGTTTTTGTTTCGGCTCTGATTCTAGCTAACCCATGTTGTTTGAATGCCATTGCCGTCTCAGGGATACTATTGTGATGGTGGATCACAAGCCAAGTTGTGCCCTCCTGGAAAGTATTGCCATGTAAGTTATATCACATTGTACTTCTCCATCTCCACTTTTTGCTCATGCTTACAACTGACTTCTCCCTTTCTGCTCAACAACAGCCAGGATCATCTGCCCCTAGTGGAAGTTGTAAACGGGGGGGGTGCCAAGGACAGAAGGGTTTCTACCAAGCCTCTTCGTCTGTCTATAAATCTGTGTGTGAAGAACCCCAAGAAGTCACAAGTGCTGTAGAGGAGTGTCCTGCACAGTGTGATGAGGGTAGCTATCTGAATGAAGACAGCACCTGCCGAATTTGTCCCAAGGGATACCAGTGAGTTTTTATAGGCATCCATGCCCAAGTTCAAACTGTACAGCTCACATCGGTTTTTGCTATATTATTATCAGGTGTAACAGATCGCTGCCAGAGTTGTGCCCAAGAGGTTTCTTTTGTCCAGAGGGCACGGGGTCTGATGCTGGCATTTTGCCATTGCCTTGTAACAATGGGAGCAACAATTGCCATGGGCGTGGCTTCTATAAACGTTCTAGCACTCCTACAAAGTACTCATCAGTTTGCTGCAATGAACATATTGATAAGTTGGCATTAGATATTTGTGTGAATGAGGACTGCCCAAAATCCTGGTGTAACTATGGTGAATATTTAGATGAAACCACAACGTCATGCATGGTGAGTGATACTGCACATCATTCTTAATAAATTATTTTTTGCCTGCACCTAAAGTGCCCAATTTACATTTGCTTGACTCCAAAAGGTTTGTCCAAATGGGTATGATTGTGATGGGAAGCAGCCACTTCTCTGCTCGAAGGGTAATGCTTGTAATGATGGTAAAGTGGACAGATGCAAACAGTCGATGTTTTGTTCTGGAGACGGTTTTTTCCGTCATGATAATGAATACTGGAGTATCTGTTTGCACGAAGGCGAGAAGTTACTCCAAGGAAGTTCACAAAAGGATGCATGTCACGACATATGTAGTCATGACCGTTTGGAAAAAATTGAGGTACTGGATGATGCTGGCAATCGTTTTGCAAAGTGCGTCTGCAAGGAAGGATACTATCTCAGTGATAAAGGCACCTGTGAGCCTTGTCATGATGGCCATGAATGCTTAGGGGGCACACACAGTCCAGAATTATGTGCGGTAGGAAATTTCTGTGAGAACGGAATACAGCTTCCTTGTCCCAGACCCAGGCCTTTCGTTTGCCCATTCCGCGGGATGGTAACTGCTGGTGGGGTAGGACCCTCACGCTACTTTGCATCGATCTGTATCAAAAATGTTTCTGTAGGTCAAGAGTTGAAGATTGAAAATAGAGACAGAGGAGCATGTAGCAATCTCGTACCATCACTACTGGCATGCGAGATGAACAAGTACCGCAATAATGGAAGGTGTGAATTCTGCAGGCCAGGATATGTCTGTGGTGGCGGAGGAACATGGAACAGTATTGAGAATTATTTTGAAGACACTGAACCAACACTTTGCAGCGAACATCATTGGTGTGGTGATGAAGCATGGACAAATACAGATCCTCCACGAATTCCACCTGGCAAGCAATGGAAAAATTCCAATGGTTGTGAAAATTTAAAAGGAACATACAGGAAGGACACGGGCCCAATCATGCACGGCACACAAAAAGGGAGGTATTCCTATGTATCAACATGCTGTACTGATCAAAAGGGAATAAAAGGCATTGATTGTTCTGATGTGTCTTGCCAAATGAGTTGTCCGAAAGGATATTTTGCTAACGAGGAAAGAGTCTGCACTGGTAAGTCAGATAGGTGTCCTTTGATAATTGTTCATTTCAAATTTGTGCTCATTCTTTGCTGTACTTTTGTAGCATGTGGTCCTGGGTATATTTGTCCTGATGGCACCAACAATAAGATAAAATTTTGTCCAAAGAATCATTTTTGTGGCGGCTTTGATGGCAATGGTAAGGTTTTGGCAAAAAGTGATAGTAAGCCTTGTCCAGGAAATTCAGCTGCGTGCAGTGAAAGGCATGACGGAGTTATTAAGAATGGCAAAAGTTTCATCAAAGTTTGCAACTGTGGACCTGGGAAGTGTAATAATGGCAACACAGTCGGGTTCATTATCGATGCACCTGGAATGTCTAAGTGGGCAAAATGCCCAGGACTTGCCGAATGCAAGGGCAATGAAATAGTGATCGACCAATCTTGCCTATGCAAGAAAAATTACTACAGACCCACAGCAAATTGCGGTTGTGTTGCATGTTCGCCTGGTCTTTTGTGCGCTGGATTTGCCCCTGCAGATCCACAGGCAGTTCCCTCAAGGCCCCAGATTCTGAAAGAAAAAGGCAAGTATGTTAACCAAGATGGAACCACTAATATTTGCAACTTGGATTATGAAGCTGACGAGGACAACTACGATGAGGATATTGACATCTACGACCCGAATTTACGGGAGTTACCTTGTGATGGTCATGGATATTACAAAATTCAGAGTGGTATTGATGCTGATTGGGGGGTTTATAACTCGGTTTGCTGTCTTTACTCTACTATCCGATACGATTGGAAAGAATTTACAAAGGACTTTGATGACAAACAGATTGAAGAGGCCATGCGATCGCAATGTGTAAAAGGGAGTTGCCAAACATGCCCTATGCACTACACCCGACTCAATGGGGTATGTGCTAAGTGTCTTGGTTCTAAATACAATGGTGTTTACTGCCCTGGAGGAGGGGAGTGGGAGGCAGGAAAGAAGTATACAAAAGATGTTGAACCACGGGCCTGTCGGAATGGCTATTCTTGCAACAATGGCACTGAAACGCAATGTGAACCAAGGTCTGCTTGTGGCGACATTGGATTCTACAAAATTGATGGACATGAAAACAGCAGAAAGAAGTACGTCAAAGCCCACCTGCGAAAGTCATGGGAAAAAGAAACTCTCATAATGGCACAATCAATAGACCTCCAGAGAGAAGATTCTCGTAGAAAATTGGACTTTCATCCTTCGGCAGTTGATGATAGTATCATCTTTGAGGATCATCTTGTCAGAAAATCCACACCAACACTCATTGCCCGCAAAACTACACACAAGGAACGATCCTCACTGCTAGTCGTAGAGCCAGAGAAGGCCCTACCAGATAATATTTCCAATAGTGTAGTTGATCCTTTGCCAAGCATCTCTGCTCCCTACAAAACACAAAATTTTGAAGCCAATTCAAAGCCAACTCCGAATCAAGAACCTACGTCAACTTCGGACGGAAGCAGAAGTTGGTCTGGGTCTGTTGCCAGAGGCAACTGGACTGCTGGCATTCGGTTTTACTTTCCTGGATATATAGGAGATCAGGTGAATGACTGCTATGTGTTTTTATTGAAAAAATGCATGATGCAATTGCCTAATCCATTTATTGCACCTTTTCCAGGAAAAATGGGGCGGGATTGATCTAGTAAGTTTGAAGCCTGTATTTATCTTACGGACTTAATTCCAATCTGGAGCAGTGCTGTATTCTAACCTACCATTTGTTCTCCGTGAAATGATTCTCCTTTTAGAATGTAGACCTATCTTTCCTGACAGAATCCTTGTCTGCCAAATATCCTAAGCTTGACAAATTGAAATACATTCCACAAGAACTCACAATTCATTTTGGAGTTAACTGGCCAATATGCATGCGTTGCACCACCTGCGGTGGGAGGCCAGAGTTGGAATTGCAAAATCCCTTCAAAGGTAGTTATATTGCTGGATTCACGGTTCATTCTGAACTCATCAAAACTATCCTCTCAGGTACGGGGCAAGCTGTTACGAATATTGCGTCCAAGGTGCTTGATGCATTTATGTTTGCACTGAAGCATATGAGAGGGATTCCAGATGGGGACACGACTAAATACATCACCAATGGTAGCGACTTGATCGAGTCCGTCACATTTGGACCAGGTCTTACAGTCGGGTTGTTATCTTTTCAGGATTCTTTCAAAAATCCATTTGACTTCAGCACACAATCAAAACGTTGCAATCCAAATGATATGTTTCTCCAATGCAACATGGAACAGAATCCCGCATTTGGATTTCCATATATTGATGCATTTGATTGTGATAAAGACAAGATGACATCGTGTCAGGTATGGATTCTTAATGTAACATGTTTACTTCTTCACTTACTGCCATTGAACTCATATCATTGTTGTTCAGAACATATGTAAAATAACTGAGGCTCCGGGCCCTTCCTTAACACCAACCACTAGCCCCACAACTGCACCGTCCAGACCACTCACTCTCAACCCATCAATGAGGCCATCTGCCAGTCCATTCAAGGTGAGATACCCAGAAGGGTTGATTATTATCATGTACTTATGATATCAATGCTAACGCGTTTCTTCATCAAAATATCCCAAGCAACCAACAGGTATACCAACTAGCAGCCCCACGAAAGCACCATCATCATCGCCATCATCATCGCCATCATCATCGCCATTATCATCGCCATCATCATCGCCATCATCATCACCCACAGCCGATCAGGTAAGACCCCGCCTCAACCAATTATGTTCAAATCATCCCATAATGATTGTCACTCAAACTTTGCCCATACAATCTTAATATTCAGTCAACTGACAGCCCGACCCGTACAGTCAAGATCCCGGTAAAAATGGTCTTTGATTTGCAACATAGGTGGGAGACTGGAGAGTATACAGATAAATTTATTGTACAATGGGCAAATCGTGATGGTATTCTTGGCTCTAAAATTATTGTGTCAGGCGACAAACACCAGGTTGAAAAAGTAATTGAGGTGCCAAAAAATACGCCTGGCTTTCGAGTTGAAGCAGTATCCGGAGATGGCCTCTTCATAGACCATTTAGATGTTTATAGTGGAGAATCAATACTAAAGCATTTCAAGTTTGATGAAGAGAATAATCGAGGATTTTGCTTGAGCAAAAACTCTGATGATTTTGGAAGGCGATGTCATGGAGGACAATCATATAAGTGCATTGATTTTTGTTCAGATGGCAGCTGGAAGAATTCACAAGATTGTACTGAGCAAACTACTCAATGCAGTACTCTGAACAAAGAAACAGGCGGAGTCAGTGTGGTTGCAAAACCTCATTTTGAACAATTTGTAAGTGTTTCATGTGATGATTATGCCCATGTTCTTTCGTAACAATGGGGCTTAGCCACTCATGTTTTGCTGTCTCATGAAAATTTGCTTTTCAGCCTCCTGGCAACCGAGTTGATTTATCTCGATCCTCCCAGGGAAAGATGCCCCAGTTGCGTGGCTCTGACAGAAACTATCACCCTCAAGTTCATCAAACAGAAATAGTGGAATCTTCTAACTCTCACAGCAACTTCGGCGATGCATTTCTTGGTTTAATGTCATTGATGGAAGAAGGAAAAGTTGGTGCTCCATTTTGCTTTGGAGACTGCTCCTCTGATGGACTTGATCACAAGAGAATTAATGGGACAATTGAGATTTTGCCGAGCCAAAGCTGCGATGGGGCGAAAGTTTTATGCAATGCGGACATGATTACAATCACAAGTGCCTCTTACGTATTGCTAAAATCGATTGACCAAAATTTGGCAGATGCTGTCTCAGATGTAAGTGGCTAATAAATGGCCTGGGTTGCCCCTGTTCGGAGCAAGCATCAAAATTGACTGACAATTAATATTGCTTGATGGTTTGTACTTCATTTTGCAGGGTCTGAATCAATTGGGCCCGTTTGGTAGGTTTGGCATCCAAAATGCCTCCATGAGCCTTACAGCAACATCAGCTCCAGAGTTGGAAATGATTATTAGGGGATCACCAAACCTTCCTGCAGTGGCGGCTGACACTCCAGATATAGGGGTAAGTTGCTGCCGCGTCCAAGAAAATATTTTTTAGATAGAGGATATCATTCTTACATTTGCATCAATTTTGTACCGCTTCAGGCTTTTTTCATAGAAGTGTTTTCAAGTCTAAACTTTGTCATCACGGGCAAAATAATGCAAGACTCGCTCTCTGTTCAACTAGATGCAGGTTTTTCATCTATGAGCACGAACTCCTCCAATTTGGCCCTTAAGGACTGCAACGCGTTTTTTTCCTACGAGCAAACATCTTTGCTCCCATGGGCAGGGGAACAGATTCTAACCCTTGGAATTACTGCTTCATTAGATGTTTGCGTACGTAACTGTAACATGAGCCACGAGCACAAAGAGCTCATAAGGCTGAAAGGCACAATATATGGGGATACTGTTAAAACTACCCCACCTCTACCTCCACCTGTGCGTATTGGCGGTGAGCTGGAATTGGTTGCTACAGATGGACATTGGCACAGAGCATTTGGAGTGCCGGCATTGCACTTGGGTAATGTCATAGCAGGTGCCTCGTTGAATATAGCATTTTATCCTCCAGTGCCGTCTACGCTTATCCTGGGCGGATCCGCTTGTATTGGCTCAGAGCATCACTGCAAGCATAAGACAGAAAAAAGATTCATTGATGGCGGTGCTTATGTCAGTATAGTGAGTTGTGAATTGGAAATATTTGTTAGTCTTTTCTCTCCACAATTTAGACAAGATCTCTCACAATCTGCTGACTCCGCATTTCTAATTTCTTATCAAATTTAGGATACCTATGTCCCTGATAACAACTTTTTCATTGTATTTGCCTCTGAGTTTAGCATCAAAGTTGTATTGAATATTGTGGTTGACATGTTTGACGAAGCCTTCACAATTTGCAATAGTACGGTGGATATAGTTCAAGGATCTGTTTTTGGAGACATCCAATGTGCGGATCTGTTCCAATACAAGGAGCAATTCGAGGCCAATATTGCTAAAATTCCAAATGAGATTCTTGAAACAGGGATAACACCTCTATACAGTAACCTCCCGGAGTGCAATTCTTCTAATTCTACAACAATGAAAGATGAGAGTGCACTTATTAACCTGGACTGTTATGCATGGCTATCTGTGAGTCCTTTTGCGACAAACTCGATTGACTCTATAGGTCTAGATATCATGAAAGGAATAGGTTTCTCTGGAAGAATTACAATCCTTGATAAGTTTGAAGCTGTTGGAGAGGGAAAGGTAAGCAGTGAAGCAATTCTGCAGAATGATTCAACCACTCTTCTAAAATCTGATTATGTTTACAATGCTTCTCTAGATCGATGTTTTTGGAACACCAAGTCCAAGTTTCTATTTGTCGGCATATATAAAGACAAACCATTCGGATGATGATTTCATCCACATAGGGGAATCATATGACCCTGAAAGGGAGGAAGTGAGTGGAGATGCCTCCTTTTACATAGATCTTCAGACAGTGCCTCTCTCAGTGGCGATTGATATCGAGGCTGCAATTCATATACCCATGCTAAAAAGTTATGGATATGTAGATATTGAAGTGAATTCTACAGCAGCAAGCTTCGAGGGGGAGATTAGCATATTTGATGGGATGCTCAAACCCTATGCCAAATGTGTTTGGCTTTGGGATTTTAGTTACTTTTATCTTGAACTCGAGCAGGTTCGTCTTTGGTTCTGAACCTCATTTGCTTACTTCACAACAAAAATGAACAATTTTTATCTTTGGTTCTTAACCTTATTTGTCTCCTTTCCAAATAACAGATCATATTAGCACGGGGCTTAATCTTCTTGAACCACGTTGAGTTGGAGACCAATCCAATGCAGCTAGCATTAGATTTTAAATGCCAACTGACAGTGCTGTTCATAGCCCAGCTGGAAGCCAGCTTTTCCATCGAGGGATTAGAGGAAGGGGAATCCCTCTCATTAAGCTTCTATCGTGAATCCTTAATAATACCTGGCAAAGATTCACACATTTCTGTCAATGCAACTCTCAACCCAGAGAACATTTCAGAATCAGAAATAAATATTTTTGAGATTGATCTTGCTGATGGCTTCTTCTATCTCTATGGTCATTATTCTAATGGCGTGTTGATTGGAGAGTTAGAGATGCCGTCATTAGTGTCCTATGGCAATGTTGAAGCAAAGGCAGATGACACATCTATCGAACTTAATGGCACATTGAGTATTTTTGGTGGGCTTATGACGCCTCATGTTGAACTGTTTTTGTTCTGGGACCTTTCTTATGTTTACATCAGAATCGGTGATTTTCATTTGAACACTCTCATTGTTCTGCAAGATGCAACACTTGAAGTTTCAAATGCACAATATGGCTTTGCCTTAGAATTTAAGAGTACACTATCATGTCTCTTCCTCGTGGAAGTTTCCACCACATTTACAATCACGGAAAGAAATGAAGGCGAGCTGCAGTTATTTGACATATTCCTCCATGGCCAGACTTCAACAGTACTAGGACTGCCATCATATATAATCATTGACGCAGAACTCAATCCTGAGGGTGTAGCATCAAGTGAAATCAGGGCCTTCAACATGAGCGTTGCAGCAGATTTTTTCACACTTCATGGCAATTATACAAAGGACACATTGCGTGGCACTTTTAACATTCCCGCATTATGGACTAATGGATACGCAGAAATGACAGTGAATGAGACAGTTGTTGAGTTTTGGGGCACTATGACTATACTTGATGGTATATTCAAACCCAATGCGCATGGTAAGCTTGCTATTTTTTATTTTATTATCATCCATCTTCACACTACTAACTATTGACTGCTGTTCATCTTTGCGGTTCAGTCATTCTGTTCTTTGACCTATCTTATTTTTATGCCGAACTTAAAGATATACCATTGGGTGGCGGACTTGTTACTTTGAGAAACGCAGTGCTTGAAGTGGATGCCCGGGACCGATTCTCCCTGCAGTTCCAGAGCTCATTAACATGCCTCTTCATGACGGATGTCACAACCAACTTTACAATAATGGAGCGATTGGACGAATCTGGACACGAGCTCTTTGACATCAATCTTCAAGGGTTTACTTCTACTCTAGGGCTGCAATCTTCCATCACTGTTGATGCTACACTAGATCCAGCTCATGCGATCAACTCAGAAATTCGAGAATTTGATATAAATCTTGCAGATGGCATTTTTACGCTAGAAGGTAGTTATGAGGCAAGAAAATTACGCGGCACTTTTGCTATTCCAGCAATATTTGCCAGTGGTTATGGCTTACTTGAAACTGATGAGCTTGGAGCTCAATTTGAGGGAGCAATGAGTGTATTCAGTGGCTTGATTAGACCGCATGCTTTTATTTCACTCCGCTGGGATCTTTCATACCTTTTTGTCAAACTGGACAACATCCAACTCGCAGGCAATCTTCTTAACTTCAGAAATCTTATCCTTGAAGTTTCAAACATACAAGAAGACTTTGATCTTGACTTTCAAATGTCTGTGACTTTTCTCTTCCTCCTGGATGCAGAATCTAGCTTGAGAGTGTCACAATCAAATGAAAATGATGAAGATTTTAATATCTCCTTTTACGCATACACTGATACAATCATCGGAAGATCCTCCATGAATGTCACAGGTGTTCTCAATGGGAACTCAATTTCACAGTCTACATTTGATATTGCTGCCCAGTTGGCTGATTTCGTGTTCATAGGCGGCCAATATTCTGATGGAAAAATTCATGGTGACTTTGATCTCCCTCTACTTGGCATTCATGGTCATGTGAGCATTGTTACCTATGAAATCACAAACACAGCCTCCTTTGAGTCAAAGGTCTCCCTGTTTGGTAATGTATTAAGTGAGGAAGTAACCTTGAGAGCTGAGTGGTCGTGGGATTTGACGTTTTTCCACGGATTCATTGACGCCGTGAGATTAGAATTCCTTGAGATATCCGGCATCACCCTTTTGATAAATGCGGGGGATGAGAGGGCCGAGTTTTATGGAAGAGTATCAATTCCGCTGCTTGGATGTGATAGTAAGGTCAAGATATTGTCTGACAGTAGCCATGCTCAGCTCGATGCGCATATTGGTCTGTTCGATGAATTTGTGTATGTATTGGCACACGTTGAATGGGCTTGGTCAGGAAATCGGTTTTTTGCCCAATTTGAAAACACAAGAGTGGGATTTTTGGAGGTAAAAGAAGCCCGCGTAGAGTTTGAAAAGCTAGATGGCGTCTCTTTTGTGGCCACAGCCAACCTTACAATCACATTTCTTGGGATTGAAGTCGCAAATGCCCAAGCCCAAGTTGAAGAGCATGGGATCGACTTAATCACCACCATTGGGCCTGATTTCCTCCAACTCAGCGGTAGAATTGTCTTTTCAGGTCAAGAGTTGCTAGAAAATGCCTTTCCTACTGAATATCTTTTCGAGATGGTTGATGAAATTGAGGAGCGCCCAAAGCCTCTTCCTCCGCAAACCCAATCTCATCAGATTGACCTACCACGTCCAGGCGCACACCTGAGACATCCATCACAGGATGGCAAAGTGTACCTAACTCAAGCTAGGAGCAGGAATACTGCCAATAGTATTATTGATGGTCAGTATTTTAGTTATAGTGTCAACAAATGGCAAAAAGTGTTCGGTGACAACGTTCATGGAGGAATCTACTTTGCAACACAACTGAGAAACGATGTAGACATTTGGACAGGGGAGGTTATAGTCTTTTCGGGAAACGCGCCAAAGGGAACCACACTGAAAGAAGGCGAGACTCATTTTGAAGATGGCGATTTACTCGTACCAGTGGTATTAACAGACATGTTTAGCTCGCGCAACATTGGCGATGAATCATCTGGGGGCATGCAAGAACTTACAAGCAAATTTGCATTGAACTCATGCCCTTATGGAAGCTCATCATCTTTGTCAGCATTTCTGCCAACAAGTTCACCAACATCATTCCCAAGAATTGGAGATTACGTGAGTATATTGTATGTCAAGTATTGTGAGCTCTTCTATGTATAAGGTCATCTCATTCCAGAATAATTTGCTTGTCAACTGTGCTTGTCATGCAGTGTTCCTGCCCTAATCGTGACTGTGTCGAGGGATATTGCGTTGGTAATACTTGCGTTGAAGATTATGCTGACGCCCAGCCAACGAAAAATATGTTTGATGAATTGACCAAGATGTTTAGTGATGTTTCGTACACAGAATATTTTTCAGGGACCTTCCTGGAATTAGGCCACCGGCCAAGTCTTAAAAGTTCGCAAAATGGTGCATGGGCTGGATTTTTGGAGTACGCAAGGCTCCAGGAATGTGGCGCCCATAGTGATGACAACTGGGCAGATCATTGCATTAGTATCAGCCGTACAGATTGTCCTTTTTCATCGCAAAGGGAACTGACCCACTCATATGATATAACCAACCCCACACATGACACAACTCAAATGTCCAGGTCTATTCACATCCCAATT
>Ga0115005_10002874_pt1 | contig 13715 bp, 1 predicted proteins | sample ArcOceMetagenome_FD_87163 | JGI IMG/M metagenome (GOLD analysis project Ga0115005, IMG submission 87163) | Marine eukaryotic phytoplankton communities from Arctic Ocean - Arctic Ocean - Greenland ARC118M Metagenome | ecosystem: Environmental > Aquatic > Marine > Oceanic | place: Arctic Ocean... | reverse complement strand
TAAAAATAAAAGTTAAAAAAATCATAAATTCTATAGTACATGTACAAAGTTAATTTTTGTTTGAAATATACCAAAAAAAATAAATGTACACATGACATATACCATGGTAGTATATATGTACCACATACACGTACATACATGATATACGCGACACCACTCTTTAATCGTCCAATTGTGTCAACGCCGCGACACCACCCTTTATCCATTGGTCCGAACTACCCTCTTCCGATGGAATTTTTAAATACATCACAAAATTTGTGGAGTGACCGGTGGTACTCAACATACCGTAACGCTGCGATGTTTTGTACGTTGGACATACGTAATGTGAAAATACTTTTAGATCTGCAGATGCAGCAGGCTTTAACCATACTGTTGGTGCTTCTGAAAACAATACTTTTGGACGGGAGTGATCCAACAATTTTGTTTCAGGATTCCATCTTGCACCATCTAAAAACATACCATATACATAACACCCATCTTTGGGTGGTTTACGATATGTTTCCCACGGCCGTGACATCATTTCATAATCAAAATGAACATCGTCAATTGGAATTGTATACCGACGCGCGTGGTTTTGTAATGTACCGGTCAAAAAGGCTTGCGTAAAATAAAACCCTGAGATCCAAAACGTTGGCGGACTTTTTCCATCCAGCCAAGTCTTCAAAAACTTTAGTTTTTCCAAAAAGTCAAGCACATAACTGGACAGAGGTTTCAAAGAAGGATAAGATGCATCCAACCATTTGTCTGGTACTTTACCATAAAACAAAGACTGTCCGGCGATTTCAAGATCCGCACTCATAACAATGACACCTTTAATGCCATCCTTGATGTCTTTGAGAGATTGAGAAATGACGGAACTCAACTTATTGAAACGTTCAAGTTCTTGGCCAAGTACAGTGTTCATACTGTTGTCCCATTTGACTGGGTATTTTAATTTTGCAAATTCCATATCATACAATGGTGGTATCTTTTCCAATTGAATGGCAGCAATTTCAAATGTTAATTCAAGTTGACTCTTGGTCTCTTTTTTGTCGGCGTCTTTGTCACTTGATTCTTCCTCTTCGTCGTCAGCAGCACCACCACGCGAAGCTTCCGTGATTAATACGGACGCGAGTAATGTTCTTGTAGCTTTTTGATCTTTCGTAATTGAAGCGTTCTGATGCAACCCAAACACTTCAGGTTTGGTTGTCAATGGAAGTGTTTGAATAAATGTCAAATAACTTTGATAATTACCATCAGGGGGCATCACATACGAACCACTTGCTGTGATTTTATGGTCGTCTTCCAGCATTTCTGGACAAAAAAAATCTTTTAAAATAGCATCCAATGTTCGATTGTCTTTGTCGTCAGTTACTCGGCCACCGTAATTGCAGGATCCTAAACAATAATTCAATGCTTTGAAAGGAATCTCATCGTACAGATTTAAAAACATCGCAAGTTGTTTGATTGATATGAGAAGATCAGAATTATTAAATTCATAGGCGTTGTTCCAACCAAGAGCACCAAATTCTTTTCTTTCTTGTATATTCGCATGAAAAAAACACAAAGAATACAACATCCTTCGAAAGATAACTTCTCTTTCGACACTGGCAAAAAAGACAGGGTCACACACAGGATCGTTTGTGTACGACCCCATGATGTTTGCTTTCATACCTTTTGGTGGTTCTAAAGTAATTTTGACAGCATTTTGTAAAATGCTGACAGGAAATTCATTGCTTGGATAAGTTGTGATCCACAATCTGTAACCGTCATGGCATTCGTCGGCCGTCGTTTGTTCACAAACACGTTCGAGACTGGGCAACCACGATGAAGCAAGATGAGCATTTTGCAAACAGACCCACGTACCATTCTTTTTGCCATCTGTCATTAACTTTTCTGCCTTCGGTCCTTGTCCTTGCCCAAGAGAAACGGAATCAACTTGCATTTTCATGTCACTTGCTAATTTCAAAAGATTGGTCATTGGATCAGCACCAGCTGAAAGAACAAAGACTAACGGAGAAAGAGGAGCAGATTCTTCGAAACAAGCCGGCAAATTAAATGACGGGGGTGTCACATATTTATGTCCCATACTGTCAATAATGTAATTTTGAATTGCCAATTCTAATTTATCTGGCCGAATGCATCTTAACACAAGTAATTTTTTAAAGATATCCAATCTGCTGTTCCAATCACCAGGCAATGGTTCACTTTCGGCGTCGTCTGAATCATAAATGACTTTCCAAAGATCGGGTTCACCGGCAATTGATATGCGAAGTCCTGAAAACGCAGGCAAATCAGACAAACGACAAAATTCACCCCAACCCTTTTCGGACAACCAATCTTTTGCTGGATTACGATGTCTATTTTCAACAACCATACCACCTGTGAGAAGAAAATACCACTCGGCATAATCAACAGTGCCAACAGCTTGCGCAATACGAATTGTAGTAAGAAAAGAGAACAATAATTTGTCTTTTTCCAGCAACGAACGACAAATGTTGCAGTAAAGTGAATACGTGAAAAAGGCAGAAAGATTTTCTAAACGTTTCTCTAAATCTCTTGATTTTTCAGAATTACGAATGCCTTTGACAAACAAAGCAGCAAACCATTCCAACGAATATTGATAAGTAGGTTCAATCAATGCTAGATCAGAAACATTAAAATACAAAATTTGCCCGCGCACTGCCACTGGCACATATTTAGCACGCACTTCGTCGATTTGTTTTTCGGTTTCAATTGTAATACGTTGTTTTTCTGCAATTTCATTGGAAATTTCTTTGGAATCTTTCAGTGCTTTGATTGCATCAGCATTTTCTAAAATGTTACCTTCGGCGCTTGATAAAATAGCAAGAATGTTATCTTCGCATTCCTTCAATTTTTTTGCATTTTCCGCACCTTCAACAATGAGACGATTCTTTTCAGCTGCAAGATCTGGACGTTCCTCTACGACGACAATAGTTAACAACTGATCACGTAAACCAGCAGGAGTAATCATAAAATTTAACAATGTTACTTTCACTGCAACTTCAGGTAAATAGTGTGGATTGGTCAGTTTTGTTGTCATATAAAACCGAAATTCTTCGCTGTACTCTACTGTACTGTCACCCAGACGAATACAAAGAACACCTCCTTGTTTGAAGGTTAATTTTTGAAGCAATGGTTCTAATGTTGGGTCTAATTCTTCAAGTACATTTTCAAGAAGTACAGGTGAACCAAATTGCACAGCATTTTCGACCGTTCGCATGTAATTTTCATCTGTTAATTTGATTGCTTTTAATTGATTTGCTTTTTCCATGTTACGAATCCATTTATTGGCTTGTCCTTGGGGATCAATCATTAAAGGCCAACGACGAGAATTAAAGACAGTAATAGCATTGTCCGTAGAAATGGCGTCCGCCGGCAAACCTTCAAGTTGCCATTGTCGTATTGCGACTTGATCGCCTAAAGTTCGTACAAGACTTGGTTCATCGGCACAAGGAATTTTACGTTCTTTGCAAACAACCACCCAATCTTTAATAATGTCTGAACGAAATTCCGAGGTGAACGGCCCCAAATACGCCATGAGTCCAGCTGATATTAATACATTTCCTGTCACTTGCAAATATTCGTCATTCAAACGCTCCACGGATGCACCCCACCTCGTTTTTTCTCCACCCAACCCATCCAATAATTCTTGGGCACGTACTAATTTATCATTACACAGAGCTACATTTGCTTCTAAATCTTTCTTTCGGGTTTGTGCTTCTGATAAATTTGCTTCCAGTGCAGCTAAATCATCTTCAACTTTTTTAAGCTCTGCTTTTTTAATACCCAATGCCTCCAACGTAACTTTGAGTTGCGCTTCCGATTCAGCTAGTTTTGCTTTTTTAGGTGCTACAACTTTGGCAACTCGATCATAAGCTTCCATAGCGCGAACCCATTGACACAAACCCATAGCAGCGACCGAAGCTTTTTTAACAATATTAGGTTGAAAACCTGGATCATCAATGTATGTTTTACGAATTTTTTTCATGATTTTAGGATCAATGTTGTCTTTGTCATATACTTTAAGATGGCTCAAGAATTTCGAATCACCCAATAAATGTTTTTTTGATGGTCCCCAAAAATCTGTTACTTTTTTTGTTGGATCGTTTGGATCTTTAATTTTTTCCGATTTGACCCCCATCATGATGCATACGGCACTCATGGTTAACACGACACCAGCGGGTGGGGTTTTCATTGCTTTCACTTCCGTAATGTCAGATGATTTTAACGTATCCAGCGCTTTTAAAGCCATCGCCAACAATGGAATAGCTTCCGCCAGATCTGCTTCACATTCAGACTTCATTTTATTACAACTATCTGCTTCAACTTGAACAACTGCTGCTTCTTGCCCAACTGTTTTTTGCATCTCTTGTACACCGGGAAGTTTTTTCTCAATGGTGACCATCAATTCGTTTGTCTTTTCTTGCGAATCGGCCAATACTGGAAGTAAATCAGTCAATTCTTGTTGCATGGTGGCTACTTGTTCTGCTGCAAAATCTAATTTGTCCAACCCATTCGCGTATCGATCACGGCTCAACCCAACTTGTTCGCGGCAAACGTCCAAAGACGATTGGTACGAACGTAATAATTCTAAATAAGAAGTTGGTGTTGTGTACGTTACTCGTTTCAATTTTTCTTCAAATTTGGATGCCAATGTTCGTACCGAATTGTGAAGATAGGAACACGTAACAATGATTTGACTTTTAACACTATCTTCCATTTCAATTGTAGATAAAAATTTAGCAGCTACGGCTTCCAAAGCATCGGTTGGCCACTGAAAAAACCAATCAATTGTGGTACAATTAATTAAAGATGGAAAAGCTCGCAATCGATCTCGAAATGCACTACCAATTGGACTGAATGCAAGTAATACGTGCAAGTTTTGCTGACAGCGTTGCAGATAAAATTCCCATAAATCTTCAGCCGACATATTTTTGCCTTTTCCATTTGGCAAATTTTTAGCATGTACCCGCATACCGTCTATAATTTGTGCTTTGTCGTCGGCGGCAAACAAATTGGGAACTTGACCCGTGTTTAAAATAGAATTGATATCTAATACAAAATCATCGTATTTAATTTGTGTGTCACTGAACAAAAAGGCAAAGGGTTTTGAACCTATTCCAGCGGCTTTTAAAATAATACGAAGATCATCTCGCCATTCAACCATCGTATAATTTTTAGAAAGAGCAATTTGTTTGATATCATAATCCAAGACAAAGGTGGCAAGTCGTGAAAGTGATTGACGTCCACTTCCACCCACACCAACTAAAAGAGCATGCCCACCTGGCATAGCAAGCACTCGACACACACGACTTACATGTTCAATTGCAAATACAAACAAGACGAGATCCATGGGTGTCTTTGCCATTGTATTGTAATTTTCTAAATATTGATCAAACAAAGGAATAAGAGCTTGCGCGTCTATGACTTCCTTGTACATGGGTTTTTGACTACCCAGATCTGTGTAACACCCAAAAAACAAACAACGTTGGGCATCAAGAGAAGCAACTTGAACACCGGTTGGGTTCAATGGACCAAGAATTTTATTCAATGTGTGGCCAGAAAAAGATTTTTCAATGGTTTCTCCACAAGCATCAAGTAACCATTGTTTATCTTCTTCGTTGACTAAACGATCACCAATGACCCGCGTTACTTCATGCAGAAACAGTTTAGGCAAAATCGTAGTAGCATTCATTCCTTCGTAGGGTTTTAAGGCCAACAATCCTTGCGTAATTCTCGCCAAATCACGTAAATTAAACATGTAATGTGATTTAACTGGAGTTGGTCTCAAATTTGCACACGCGGCTTCATAAATATCAACACATGCTTCTACCAATCCTTTGACATGTTTTGTAATTTCATTTGGCATTTTAGAAACTTTCATGTGCCAATTCAAGATAGTTGAAAAAATTAATGTCATTGCTGGTTTCTGATATTCATCAATGCACACGACACTAAACCATCGCATCATGCGAGGTGTAATATGATTGTTTGAACCACCTGGTGGAAGCATGGCTGCTACAAGTTGACAATCAATCATTGTTCGAAAAGATTTTTCTGAGTTGTCGTACCAACCATTTTGATCACAAAATTGACGCATTAACTCAACAGGAGGTTGAGCTCCATACTCTTCAATTTGTGGCATATTAATGTCATCAATAAATAGAACAGCTTTACAACCAAATGGAGGTCCATAAACACCTCTTTTCCTTTTCCCAAGCTGTCCATCTATGATATCTTGAGCAGCACCAGCTTCTGTTCGTGCAGTAAATCCTACTTTGATCATTCTATAAATTTCTTGCGGAAGAGTTTTGCAAAGAAGTTTATTAATCAATGCTGATTTTCCTGTACCAGTTGGACCAATGAGAAGAATTGGATGTTTTTCAGCAATGAGTGTACCCATAATGTATTCAAGTTGTTGGCTCACTTCAGTGGATACTAAAATCGATGCAAAAGCAGCATCTGCAGGAATCTCATGTTTGCTGAGAGTGGACATCCAACCAACCCATTTTTTGGTTTCCATTGAAAAACGTTCATCGTACATATTTTTAGAAGGTATTTTACCAACTAATTTTCTTGGTGCATCGAATGGATATTTCCAGTCCCTCAACATGAGTTGTGTATTGACAGCTTTGTATTCTTTCTTTTTTTCACAAACATTTGGATCGGCTAAAAATTCATGAATAAAATCAGAAAATGCAATACGCCCCGTACCATCAATTGTTGCTCCTATTGACCAAATCAAGGCAAACAAAAAGGAACTTTCCATTGTTGCTTGGGTAATGGATGGTTTAATGACTTCTTCGCCTTTTTTTCTACGTTTCTTTTTGCCATCGTCTTTAACACCCAATGCACTTTCAAAAAAACCTTCCAACAATCGACACAAACCTACAACAAGCGTTTGGTCAAACGTAGGAGCATATTCTTTGCACATGCGACGCACAAAACACAACGCAGGATCAACCAACCATTCAAACAAACCATTCAAATTGTCAGCTTCTTTTTTGTCAATGTTCCAAGTTCGTTTGTCAGCGGGACACGGCACTTCTGATTCTGTATCGTGCGGTTCTTGCTGCAAACGTTGCAACCATGAAGTTACACAAGGGCGCCAACCCATTCGATGAGGTTCCATGTATATGACACCGACTCGAGATACGGTAGCAGGAGAGGCAACTTCAAGATCCATAGGTTCAAATATCATTGACATTGAATCACTCATCATAATCATTTCTCCATTCATCAAACATAATTTTTTGTTGTTGTCAAGGACAGTATTCATGTTTTCGATCCAAACCGCGTCAACAGGGCCGTCAAACCAAACCCATTTCAAATCTTCTTTTTTACCAACTTTGGGTGGATCAGCAGAAAAATTACGATAACCAATGGCAAGAACACCGTCCGACCATTCACGTGATACAGGATCAAATTCACCATACAACTGACCCATTGTCACTGCTTTTGGATTAATAATTTGATAGTGCACTTTGTTCCAACGATGATCCTCCGGATCTCTTTCTTTCAAAGTTGTCAATACTTTGGCCAACATTTTAAGCCCATTGGTTTTTGCTGCGTACGGCAATCCCACAACCATAAAACCATGACGTACACACATCATTTCATAAATTTCATACACTTTTTTAAGAAAGTAGGGAGTTGGTTGAAGACCAGCTTCTGCAATGTGTTCAAGCAAGACAGGGTTCATTTTACTTCGATCTACAACTGGGAGACTAACACCTGGAAATAAATCCCCTGTAATACCTTCAAACAATGGAACATCGGGTGCTAAAAATTTGGGCAAGTTCACGTCCACAATACCACGAAGACAAAGTACATCTTCATTCACGTCGGGAAATTTCCGTTTTAAATTACCCATCGTAAGAAGGACGGCAATAACGGCACGCATACCGTAATCATAATGCCTTTGGTTTGAAAGCTGTTCAGAACATAATTTGTATGTCATCACAATTTTTACCGCCAATTCTTTTCCTTGATAGTATCCCATCGAATACAAAATAATTTGACCAATTTGAGCATAATCTGGAACCATCATAGCAACGGATCTCATCAATGCTTTCAAATTATCCGGCAATTCTTGCCGGCCAGCATAACCGGGGTTCATTGTTACAAACACGTTGCACGTTCGACGAAGAGCAATGTTTTCATCTTCAAAATCAAAACGATCAAGTTTTGCAACTTTGGCTAAAGTAATGGTTAAAATTTGTTGTGCAACAACAGACAACACTTCCAACGTAATGCGATTAAATTCATCAAAACAACACCATGCTCCAGTACCAGCAAGCCCTTTAAAGAATTTACCCATTGCTTGGTAATCCAATGTGTCCGAACAATTGTATACCACCGTTTGAGTGGCTACTGCTTTGCCAAGATCTTTGACAGTTTCAGTCTTGCCCGTACCCGCAGGTCCAGCCGGTGCACCCCCATAATCTAAATGAATTGCACCCATCAGTGTACGGTAACATCGATCCGTCAAAGGAGTAATGACCAGACGCGAGGAATTGCCCAAGTACTCATACGCGTACAAACGTTCGGCATTAATCATTTGTACTTTCATTGAAGCGGGTGAACCCGTTTCAACCGATTCTCCACCAGGAATATAAATGTAACGCAATTGACAAAGCCAATCAAAATCCATGGGTGAATCAATCTTTGCATCTTGTAAATTTTGCAAAGTATCTCTTGAATGTACATCCAACACACAAAGAGAACTAATTGTTTTTCTTACAATTTTTGGAACTTCACCACGTACCATAGCAACAATGTCATTCAAGTAGCCTGTTAAATGATCGGTATATTTTTTTAATGCATCTTTATCCCCATCAGCCGCTTCAGTCAAGGCAGTTGTTGTTTCTTGTGTCCAATATGTTTGTGTAACACTTAGTACAATTTGACCAGGATACCGTGCCAACCACTCTGTACGACCTCCTTTTGGTGATTCTACACCATACGCTTCCATAGATGTATCTAAAACATAAGCCATTGTTTTTCTCATGGCGGTTTGAATCTGGTCCAACCAAATTTCAACACAACCACCGGAATCCGCCGGTTGTATCAATTTTTCTTTGATGTTGTCGTATTCAAATTGAACTTTTTCTTTTTCTGACGACACCATGTGAGTAATTGCCATGTCTTTGTCAAAAACCAATGCTTGAATTCCTTCAAAACATTTTTTTAAATGAGGTTGTACTTTCGTTGGATCTTTGGTCTCCGATAAAATTTCAAGCAATTCGTCGTTGGACAAAAAGAAAAAACGTGGGAAAAAAATACGTTTTGTATTTAAATAATCAGCCAAACCTTTTTGTACTAATTCCAACAAATGATTTGCCGCAATCAATCGATCCAACATGCCTTGTTTTTCACCAATTGTCGTCACACGAGGATCTTCTTCTGTTTCTTTCATCACATCACGCCACGTACGATCAACGGTGGCAAATCGTTTTGCTTCTGTTGGCATTTGTTTTTGAATATCCGCGGAAGAAAAAATAGATTCAAGATACAACCACGTTGCTTGAACTTTGAGCCAATTTGCAATCAAATCTTCCAATGTCGATAACATTTTTTCCCATTTCGTGATTCGATCAATGAATGGACCAATGTAACGAGAACCACGCATTGCTTGCGCACGAACAATTTGATCGTCTAAAATGGTTTCGATTTCTTCTACCGATGCAAGTATTGAAGTGCCACTTTCTTTGTATGCTTTGCTTCCAAATACAACACCATTCCATTCTTCCTCCATTTTGTTCAGTGAAGATTCCAGCGAGTACTCTTTGGAAGCATTGATACAGGTATCTTCAATGTCCTCAATATGAAGATGCAAACCATATTGGACCATTTGTTCTAAATTTGCACCCGGCGTGTGCCGAATTGACAACCCTGTAATGTCATTGATGTTTGACCAATGCCGTGCTTTCATTCCACGAGTACACAACAAAGTCATCAATGGGTGCAATTTTTCTAAAAATTCACTGCATTCCAATTGTACTGTTTTTGCAAGTTCTGACAACCCAGTTTGATCCGAATCATCAAATGATTTTTGTACTTTCATCAAAGCACGACGAATATCATCGGCTGTATTCTCAATTTCCTCTGGGTTTAAATCGGTAAGAGGACTTTCGTACCACGTGGTAAAATGTTCCAATTTGTCATTGATGGCAAACCACAACTCTTGAAAGGGTTTCAACCCACCGTGAAAAGATTGAACAAAAGTAGCAAATTCATCCGATGGTTCAAGTTGAAGCAATACATCTTGAGCAGCAATGTCTTCACATTCAACTTCTGCTCCTTCAATCGAAACTTCAAGAGCTTTAATTTTTTTAACGGTCCGTCGAATTTCTGGTGCTTCCAATGAATTCATGTCATACAATTTTGCAATATCACGTTCAATGATTTTAAGTTCTTTGTCAAAAAATCTTTTACGATTGCGCAGAATTTCTTCGCGTTTCACTTTTTCAGCATTTTGTATGTTGATTGATCTTTCTTGTACACTTTCCATTTCAGATGGCCATGAAAACAAAGCAGCAAACAAAGTCTTGTCACCTGTACCAAGATAATGCCCACGTTGAAGGGTTAAAAACCTCACACGTGAAAATACAACGGTGCGGACAGATTCATTCAATTCAGTAATTCTGGGTTGAATGTCGTTAAAGAACCGTTGCAATTCTTTGAGTTCATCAGAATCTTCAGGATTTGTCACTAATTTTTCTGTAATACTACTGTATTCATTGCACATGTCTTTCATAGTGTTGTGATTAATCATTGAAACATGTTTCACAAGGCGTTCAACAAGAGTGTCGACACGATTTACAATCTGCTCTTTGAAAGAGTCCGTTCGTAAAGCACATATGTTGCATTGCACCACGTTGTCGACAGCTGACATTGCTGATTTTTTGATCGACAACAATCTTCGAATCATTTTTTTAACTTTTCCTAATTCATTGCGGCATTGATCAGCCGAAGTTTTACCGTCCGGTTCTCCTTCACATAAATCAGTAATGGCTGTGTCCTCCTTTGTTTCAAACACACTACCAAAACGACACAGTAATTGTGTTTGTGCAGCTAAAATTCGTGAATATTCTTCGGTCAATACTGCTCTGATTTTATTTTTGGCTGAAACGACAAGATCTTCATCAAAAGAAGCACCAAAAGCACGTTTCATAGCAGCATCTTTCGCGGTTTCGGACACGTTGGAAGTAGCATGTTGCCCCTCTGTTGTCACCTCGTCACCACTGTCACTGTTGTCGTTTCTATGTCCAGGGTGCGCTTCCGCGGCATCACTTTGTGTTAAATTTACAACACGACACATGTATTCAAGAGTTTGATCAGTTGATTTACACAGTTCTTCGAGGGAAGGAGAAATGTTAATGTCACCCGTACTTTCTTCACTGTTGGTCGTGTCCATGACCAACGCTATGTGAATAATAGGTTCATGTGCACTCACACCACGCAGTAAATATATTGCGTCTTCAAATCCAGTTGTTTTGCCTGCAGCATGTCTAATGGCTGCAACCAATACCTGTGCTCGACTGACTCGACCAGAAAGTCGTGTAGGATCTCGTGGATACACATCGAACGCTGACTTGGAATCATGTTTGAACACAGGATTACTGGCACGTGCTTGAAACGTTTGAACAAATCGATCCATGGAATGTTCAAACATTGACCGTATGTTTTTCCATAAAAAGACTACTGCTCTGGCTACTAATTTGACAGCTGCAGCATCGATATCTTGAGAAGTTTGAGCAACATCATTCAAACCATTTGCTTCTTTCAATTCTTGAGCACTTTTTTTCATTGCTGCTTGTAATCGCAATTCGAGTGGACCCAAATCAGTTGTTGTATTCAACTTTGCTTCTTCCAGCGCGGTTTGATTTTCAGGATCCATTATTTGTGATCCCATACCTCTTGTTGTCAACACCAAGTAGGAAAATACTTTGGTAAGAAAATGTTCACGAATTGAATCACGCATGTCTTCCATCGCATCTTTGCAAACAGTTGAAAACATTTTTGTTTCCAACGGAAAGTGTTTGCGCAACGACGGAGAATTTAAATCTACGAGCAATATCCCACTGGAAGTAACAGTGCCTGATTTGCTTTCTTGAATGTGCCACATCTGTTTCAAATGTAAGGCAACACCAAATTCAATGGCAGAATAATATTTACGCATTGCATGCAATCCCAATGGAAAGACATCCGGATGAACTCCAGTGCGGCGCAATATTTTCCAGGAGGGACAACGGTACTCGGAAGAACTCCACCATTGTGGAATGACACGCATGTCTTGAGGGTTGATTCCAGTACCACCACGCCTTGGACTTAATAACTTGTAATTTAATGCAGTGCGACGATTTGCAGCAGCATATTCGTACTGCACTTCGACCATGGTCATATCAAAAAATTGTTTCAAAGCCACTTTTTCATTCATCTCGCACCTTGCAGCAATCCCAGCGACGCGATCTTGGTGCACTTCTCTTGCGTCACTTTCAGATGTACTCAATGCATTCCAATATTTTTCAATGGCTTGAACCGTTGTGTCACTTACTTTCCATTCGTCTGTCCCTTTTGTCAGTAGTGGACCAGGAATATTCATACGATAGGGGTGTGGGGTTTGTACTGTACGTGCATTCACGGCTGCCATTTTAGCTTGTTCAAAAGATTGTCCCGGGCCAGACGGATCCCAATCGGTTGCATTCAAGCGGCGTGTTGGTGGTTTTGGTCCACGATTCATTTTATGTAAACCTCGGGGTGCTGGTGAAACTGGGACAAGCGATAAGGGTGCAGAGGCCGAGCGTGACATTCCTTTGGATGCACGACGCATGCCTCCGTTGGCAGCAGCTTCCGCTTCTTTGGCAGCCACCGCATCCATGTGATCTTGCGGGTGTCGCATTAATGCCATTGTAAGGCCAGCACTGTGCAAACGATAATTTTTGGCTATTGTATCTGAAGCACCGTAGGCTTGGCGTTCGTCGGTGACTGAAAATGGACCCATGTACCCATTGCGACCGCCATTAATGGTTTCGGACATGGAATCTGGATGTCCAACAAGAGAAGAAAGACGAGCGGAGCGAATGGGTGACAACATAACCGGTGACAGTGGTGGTGACGAACTTCTTTTTTTAGTAGGGGTTGCTGTTTTTGTTTGCAAGAGTATATTTTGTTGTGAAGGTTGTTGTGGAATTGCCGTACCATCTGTTGTTGATGAAAGACTCCATGCGCCACCAGCAGAAGAGATCTTTAATCTTCGAGTAGTTGAATTGTTTCGACGGAGAAATAGATCTGTCTGTTTATTGTTTTTGTTCGGTGACGTTGACGCCATCGTTGTGAGTTTAAAATTAGAGTACCGTTGTTCGTTGTTCTGAGATGAATTGAAGCGAAGGTGTTTGTTGCTTGCACAGCATCTGCAAAAATCAAAAAAAATCACTCAAAAATTCAACATTCAACCTTGCCCTTTCGTCCCGGTACCTTCTACCTGGTACCACTTGTCAGGTATATACCAGGAACAGGTCTTGCGGAATTACATGTGTATTGATTTAAATATTTTTTTTTTGCAGCAACACGCAAGCAACAGCACAACACAAGCAATCTCGTTTCTTCTCTTTGCACTTCCTCCACTACCCGATAATTTGCCCCCTCTACACCTCCGATATTTTTTCAGTGCCACCCTCAATTAAAACATTTAGCACCACCGCCCCAAC
>Ga0115005_10002873_pt1 | contig 13715 bp, 11 predicted proteins | sample ArcOceMetagenome_FD_87163 | JGI IMG/M metagenome (GOLD analysis project Ga0115005, IMG submission 87163) | Marine eukaryotic phytoplankton communities from Arctic Ocean - Arctic Ocean - Greenland ARC118M Metagenome | ecosystem: Environmental > Aquatic > Marine > Oceanic | place: Arctic Ocean... | reverse complement strand
TGCAACTTTGTGCCGTATTTCCTTATCAATCACAATATAGTAAGCTATGCTCGCAAAAAAGGATACTTCTACGTAGGACGTGGTAGCGGTGCCAATAGTCTGATAGCCTATCTGCTCCGCATTACCAATGTAGACCCTATAGAGCTAGACCTCTACTTCGAGCGATTCATAAACCCAAGCCGTACGTCTCCTCCTGATTTTGACATCGATTTTAGCTGGCGAGATCGTCAAGATGTAACGCGATATATCTTTGAAACCTTTCCCAATACGGCTCTGATGGGTAGCTTCGTAACCTTTCAGGCTCGCTCTGTAATACGCGAGATAGGTAAGGTGCTGGGTCTGCCCGCCGATGAGATAAAAAACATACAACGCACCGATAACCCACAAGACCTAGACCACCTAGGCAAACTCTGTATTCTGTATAGTCGCTACATTCACGGTTTTCCAAACCACCTGAGTATCCACAGTAGCGGCATAGTAATCACGGAGCGGCCCATCCAATATTATGCAGCTACGAGCATGACGCCAAAGGGGTTTCCTACAGCACATTTTGATATGCATATAGCCGAAGATGCAGGTATTTATAAGTATGATATTCTGGGTCAGCGTGGACTCGGAAAGATAAAAGATGCTATTACTATCATCAAGCAAAACCAGCCCAATGCCGAAGATTTTGACATAGATGACATCGACAGGTTCAAGGAAGACGAGAAGATAAAAGATCTACTACGTAGGGGAGATGCTATCGGCTGTTTCTATGTGGAAAGTCCTGCTATGCGGGCTCTCATGAAAAAACTAGAAGTAGACGATTACAAAGGCTTGGTGGCTGCCAGCTCCATCATACGACCCGGCGTGAGCAATAGTGGCATGATGACCGAATACATAAAACGACACCGTAATCTGGAGGCACGAGCAGCTACACATCCTGTGCTGGGCAAAATACTGCACGATACTTACGGCGTGATGGTATACCAAGAGGATGTGCTCAAGGTAGCTCATTATTTTGCGGGGCTCACGCTAGAGGAATCAGACATACTGCGTAGAGGAATGAGTCCAAAGTACCGAGAACGCACCGAGTTTAAGATTGTAGAAAAGCTTTTTTTTGATAACTGCGAAAAGAAGAGTTATGATCCTAGGCTCACCAAGGAGGTGTGGACGCAGATAGAAAGTTTTGCCAGCTATGCCTTTGCCAAAGGGCACTCCGCTAGCTATGCTGTAGAGAGTTATCAGAGTCTATTTCTAAAGGCCTATTTCCCACTAGAATATATGGTAGCTACGGTCAATAATTTTGGCGGATTCTACCGCACAGAGCAGTACATACAAGAGGCCAGACTAAAGGGAGCAGAAGTCTTGCTGCCTTGTGTAAACCAAAGTACCTACGAAACTACCATAGAAGGTAAGACCGTGTTTCTCGGGTTTCAACATGTGGCAGAGCTAGGGGCCAAGGTAATAGACGCTTTACTATTGGCAAGGAAAAACCAAGGCGAGTTTATTGATTTTGACAACTTTACACATCGCGTATCCGTAAGTCTGGACCAGGCCATTATTCTTATCCGTATCAATGCGTTTCGCTTTACCGAAAAATCCAAACACTGGCTGCTATGGAAAGCACATTTTCTCTTAGTAGCCTATCGTCCTGAACGGGGTGGAAGGGTGGGGCTACTAAGTCTTTTTGAAAATAAAGAAAATACCAAAAAAGTCACTATACCAGAGCTGGACGTTGTGCCGTACGAAGACGTACTAGACGAGATAGAATATTTTGGCTTTCCTATGTGTTCACCTTTTGAGCTGATAGATGAAAATGAGCGGGTAAAAAGCAATGCGGTGAGTGCAGATTTTGAAGCCAATCTAGGAAAGGCTGTCACACTCCTAGGCTATCTCGTACATACGAAACGAACTAGTACCAAAGGTCGTGTAGAGCAAGAAATGTTTTTCGGTACTTTTATGGATCTCGATGGGCAGTTCTTTGATAGTGTACACTTTCCGCTTATAGCTCAAAAGTACAACTTTAAAGGCCTAGGCATCTATCTTATTCAAGGCAAGGTCTCTTCCGATTTTGGTCACCTCACACTAGAAGCTCATTACATGGTTAAGGTTCCTTACGGGAAGCTCGTCCAACCTTGATGATCTAATCGTGATCACTTTGTCTCATTGAGTGTTTTTCGTCCCGATAGCTATCGGGAGAAGGAGAAAAATGTATCGAAATGTGGTGAAAGTGCCATATGGAAAGTTGGTAAGGGAATAGGTTTATATATTAGTTTTGATAAATTTTTAGTTTTAAAAATGGACAAGGAGCAGCAAGACTATATTCTTAGATATTCTAGTCATTTAATGACAAAAGATGAAAAGATAGCCTGGAGACATTATTCTACGCACTACAAGCATGAGATAGCTTTTGACAAAGAAAATCCAAGATACAAACTTTATTTACGGAAGGGGTGGATAACAGAAAATATGAGAATTCTGAAGCTACTTGATGGCGGTATAGAGGATTTTCGTGAAAAAACCGCTGTTCGTATTCTAAAAGAAAGTGGCTCAGAGATAGTCTTCAATTACTGCCCAAAATGTAACAAACTTACAAGAACGCCATTTATGAAAACAATGCTGGCATTGTTTTCATAAATGGCACGAAGCAGAAAAAATAGAAGACATTTGGATTATCTCATTCTATAAAAAGATGGTAAAAGCATTTACATCACTTTTAAACTAGAAAATCCCATACTCCACCACCACTCTATGTACATCCACTAGCTCCTCTTTTCTCCAACACTTTACTACAACGATAGGGTCTAAGTTTCAACCCTAAACTTAATCTTATACTTAAACTTGACCCGCCTACCTTTGCAGTCCAATGTTCAAAACAGCATTCATAACGATACTCGGCCTACCCAATGCAGGAAAATCTACTTTTCTAAATGCAGCTCTGGGTGAAGATCTAGTGATTACCAATCCTAAAGCTCAGACCACACGTCACCGCATAAAGGGAATACTCAACGAAAAAGGATATCAACTTATATTTAGTGATACCCCCGGTGTAATAGACGACTCAGCCTATATGCTCCAAGACGCCATGATGGGTGCAGTACGCGAATCTCTAGAGGATGTAGATATTCTGCTGCTTATGCTGGACGGTCAATACCCCAAAGTAGAAACTTTCGAAGCATATAAAAATCAAGTAAAATGTCCTATAGTGGCAGTAATGAATAAGGCTGATTTAGTCACTGACCAAGAACAGCTGCAAGCAGATATAACCAAGGTAAAAGAGTACTTAGGTACTGAGCACGTATATGCAGCCAGTGCTAAGGAAATATTTAATATAGACGGTATTATCAAAACATTGGTAGAACTCTCTCCTGAGCATCCAGCGTTTTATGATACAGACAGTATCAGTGATGAGAATGTAAGATTTCTAGTAGGTGAGATGGTACGTGAACAAATACTTACTCAATTTAAAAAAGAAATACCTTATAGCGTAGAGGTTGTGGTTACTGAATATAACGAAAAGGAAAAACTAGACGAAATCTATGCTACTATAAACGTAGAGCGGGACTCACAGAAAGGTATTCTCCTCGGCCGCGGGGGATCTGCTATCAAAAAATTAGGTATAGCTTCACGAGAACGAATAGAAAAATTTATAGATAAGAAGGTTTTTTTGTCTCTTACTATTAAAGTAAAAAAGGACTGGAGATCTGATGAACAGCAGCTCCAACGCTTTGGTTACCTTAAAAAGTAATTATTGCCGTACATTTGCAGAATTGTAAAACGGCAAAACATCTTGACCATTCGGTCAAACTTATCCAACAATTACAATACAGGCTGCGGATAGCAGAAACATAGCAATTATATAACATTAGAACATGGCAGGAATAGTAGCGATAGTTGGTAGACCCAACGTTGGAAAATCAACACTCTTTAATAGGTTAATCGGCGAAAGGAAAGCCATAGTAGACAACGTCAGCGGAGTAACCCGAGACAGACATTATGGTAAAAGCGACTGGATAGGTACAGAGTTTACAGTAATAGATACTGGAGGTTATGTAACTAATAGTAACGATATTTTTGAAACTCATATACGCGAGCAAGTAGAACTAGCCATAGCAGAAGCGGATGTACTTTTATTTATGGTAGATGCCGTATTGGATCCTAATGACTTAGATATAGCTTTCTTTAAAATCGTTAGAAAAAGTAATAAACCATATTTACTCGTTGCTAACAAAGCAGATAATGACGAGCGAATGTTTATGTCTAACTCATACTATAGCATGGGCGTAAATATGATTTATCCAATATCTTCTCTTTCTGGCAGTGGTACAGGTGAATTACTAGATGATTTAGTTCCCTTATTACCCGAAGGCGATTTAGAACTGGATGACGATATTCCAAAGATAGCTTTCGTAGGAAGACCAAATGCTGGTAAGTCTACATTTTGCAATACGCTACTCGGTGAAGAACGTAACATAGTTACAGATATTCCTGGAACCACTCGTGATACACTTTTTGTACGGTATAAAGCTTTTAATAACGATTTATACCTCGTAGATACTGCAGGTGTACGTAAGAAGAGCAAAGTAAGTGAAGATATAGAATTTTACTCTGTGATGCGAAGCATCCGAGCCATAGAAAATGTAGATGTAGTGGCACTCGTAGTAGATGCGACTAGAGGCATAGAGGCACAAGACATGAATTTATTTAGCCTTGCTCAAAAGAATGGAAAGGGTATCGTTATTATTATCAATAAGTGGGATCTTATAGAGAAAGACACACACACCACTCGAGAATATGAAGCTTTAGTAAGAGAGAAAATCGCACCGTTCACGGACGTACCTATACTATTTGTATCTGCTCTTACTAAGCAGAGAGTCCTTAAAGCACTAGATAAACTCATGGAAGTTCACGCTTCTATGAAAACCAGAATTACCACTAGTAAACTTAACGAGTTTTTCTTACCTATAATTGAACGTCAAGCACCACCATCACTAAAAGGAAAATACATCAAAATTAAATATGTCACTCAACTTCCTACTAAGTGTCCTAGTTTTGCCTTCTTTTGTAATTTACCTCAATATATAGGTGATAGCTATAAACGATTTTTAGAAAATAAACTTCGTAGTCATTATGACTTTAGCGGAATACCAGTCCGTATTTATTTTAGAAAGAAATAAGAAAATATAATATATATTCGTGATATATTTAAATATTTAACAATTAAAAAATACGCCTATCATGAAAAAAATTATTGCTCTATTCGCTATTGTTTCTCTAGGATTTGTTGCTTGTAATAATGCAGCTGAAACTAAAGAAGGTGCTGAAGAATCTGTAGAAAATGCAGAAGCTGAAGCCGAAAGTTTACTTGAACAAGCCACTGAAGAAGTAGAAGCCGCTGCTGAAGAAGTAGCAGAAACTGCTGAAGAAGTAGCAGAAACTGCTGAAGAAGTAGTAGAAACTGCTGAAGAAGTAGTAGAAACTGCTAAAGAAGCTACTGAAGTTGCTAAATAAGACGTTGCTTACTAATTTTAATTAGTACAACGCAAAACATTTTAAAAGGCTACTCAAATGAGTAGCCTTTTTTTATATTTGTATTTATAATGAAAAGTAATAGCATAACTATTTTGTTTTTTATAGTATTAATAGCAGCCTGTGCCACTTCCGAAGAAAATGATGTAATAACCTCTGATGCACAAGAGATAGAGCAAGAAAGAAGAGTGGATAGTATGTTACAACGTGACCAAGAAAAAACAGACTCTATGGAAAGAATATTACTGCACCAAATCAAAGATTAGAGGTTTACAAACTGATTTAAAAAACGTTTATCACTATTAAAAAAAGTACGAAGATCTTTTACTCCATATTTAAGCATTGCTATCCTGTCTACTCCTAGACCAAAAGCAAAACCAGAGTATTCTTCTGAATTAATGCTACAATTTTTAAGCACATTAGGATCTACCATTCCACATCCTAATATTTCTAACCATCCAGTACCTTTTGTTAGTCTTGAATCCGATTCTGTCTCAGTACCTAAATAAATATCCATTTCAGCACTAGGCTCTGTAAAAGGAAAGTAAGAAGCCCTAAATCTTACTTTTGTATTCACACCAAAAAATTCTTGTACAAAATTATATAGCGTTTGCTTTAGATCTGAGAACGAAACTCCTTTATCTATATATAATCCTTCGACTTGGTGAAAAAAACAGTTAGAACGGGCTGAAATCGCTTCATTTCTATAAACTCTACCGGGCATGATGCTTCTTATGGGTAAATTACCCTCTTCCATAAGCCTAACCTGTACAGAAGACGTATGTGTCCGTAACGCTATATTCTTATCTACAAAAAACGTGTCTTGCATATCTCTTGCAGGATGATTGTCTGAAAAATTTAATGCAGAAAAATTATGCCAGTCATCTTCCACCTCTGGACCCGTAGATACAGAAAATCCAAGACGACCAAAGATTTCTGTCATTTCTTCCACTACACTGCTAATCGGATGACGAGAACCTATGTCACTATAATAACCAGGTAATCCTTCAACTTGTTTTTTATTCTCTAAAGACTCTGACAGTAAATCTTGAGCAGCACTAAATGTTTCTTCAATATTTTTTTTTACAATATTTAAATCTTTGCCCCACTTCTTTTTTTCCTCAACTGGCAAATTTTTAAACTCTTGAACCAATTCGTTCACTAATCCTTTTTTAACTAAAAATTTTAATTTAAATGCTTCTAATTGTTCCTTTGATTTAATAACCGCATTTTGAGATTCTTTTATCAGTTGTTCTATTCTTTCCTTCATTACTGTGGTACAAAGAAAATCATTCTGGTTATATCCGGAGCATACTAAAATGCTATCCACTTTCTTATTATTTTTTAAAATGATTTTATATAGAATAGTAGTATATAACTAATAGTGTGTTAATTCGGTGGTAAGTTTATTTTGAAAAGCGGTTAATAACAGTTTAGTAACATTGAACTTGTTATTAGTTCGTTTTTAATCAACGACTTAACATTTTTGATATACAGTGTGGATTATTACGTTAACATAGATTTGTTGATAAGGTGATTGTGTAAAGACATTACTATTTATACCCATTTTTAGTGGTTAACTACTGAGTATAGTGGATAATAAATAGTTTAGGTAAATATAGAAGGTTATAAGCGTCTAATAACATAGTGTGTTATTAAGTGTGTGTATAACGTTACTTTACGTTGATTATCAATTCTTTATCCCAATTTTCTCTGATTTCAAATTCCTTTGATATTAGTATGTGTTCAGGTAATTTTGAAATAAGTGTGTTACCAGTGTCCCAGATAGCATTGTTATTAGTATCTGTAATTAGTATAACTCTATACTTGGCAGCTGGTAGATTAGTGAAGTTAAATGATTTATCATTTTGAAATAAGTGTTGTCTAACGAGCTTTTTGCCTTGTCTTAGTTGAAGTATCATAGTACTGGTATCCACTGTATTAACTTGAAGGCTAAAATTGCTTGTTGTGGCTTTAACTGGTGGTATATTAAATGTATCTCCTTTAGTTTTGTTATTAAGGATGTCAGTAATTGCATTTGCTAGTATAATGAGCTTAGTTGGATATATAGAAGCAGTAATAGTAAGTGTAACTGGAGATGTATTAGCTATAGAAAATGGTATACTATTTGAGTCGTTTAGAACTATAAATTTAGAAGTATCTATCTTGCTTATAGGAGTTTGTAGCGTTAGCGTTAAATCTTGTTGAATAACAGACATTTTAACAGAAGGAATATAAGATAGTTCTAAGAGATTATTTATTTTTAGAAGTAGACTGGTATCTTTATCTATAATAACTTGTACGTTAGATGTATCAGTCAGTGGAGTATAATAGGCTATTATACTGTCTTTAGATTGTGATAGCTTAAAGTCTATAGTCGTATTATTTATGCTTAACTTTATATTGGAGTTTGCAAGATGTCTATTATTTTTAATGATGTAAATACCTGGTGATGACTTTAGTAGTTTTGGTCTGTTTTTTTTTGAATTTTCATTGATAAATGCATATATAGTATCTGTTAATTGCGTTGGAAAAATTGTTTTATTTATGGAAACATAGTCGTCTTCGTCGAGCAATAGATTGTTGTTGTCATCTAATAGAGCTATTGCTAAGAATGAGTCCGGCGGTAGGTTAGTTAAGTTGAAGTTTCCTTTGTCATCTGTGCGTGTTATATAGTCAGGTTTGGTATTTAGCACATTACTATCATTGAAAGTAGTGTAAAGTTGCACGTTACAGTCTTCTACCGGTTTATTAGTGAGTATATCTCTAATGTGACCCGTATAGAATAAAGAGTCAATATAGTTACCTGTAGAAAATATATAATTATAGTTTAGTATAGCATTTCCTTCATTGTTATCTATTACTGAGCCATTAAATTGTATGGTATATGTGGTGTTGTCTATAAGGGTATCATTGATTTTGATAATTAGCTTTTTACCTTTAACAGTGACAGTAGGAGATGTTATCTGACTAGGAGAAATGAGTAGTAGATCAGATACTTTAGTTGTTTTTATATATTCATCAAATGTGAAAACGATAGATGTTGCAGAGGAGTTTGTTGAAGCACTGTCTGGATACACTTTGAGCACTAAGGGCGGAGTTATATCTTTTTCTCCTCCATCAAGAGATTGTATAGAAGCACACCCTATTAGAAAGAGTGTAAGTAAAAATAGTATCAGTTTCATTAACGGCCGAAATGTACCAATAATACAGATATATCGGCTGGACTTACTCCACTTATTCTTGATGCTTGTCCAATACTTTGTGGTTTTATTTTAGTTAATTTATCAATAGCTTCAAGTGAAAGGGAGTTTACCACCGAGTAATCAAAGTTAGGGTCGAGTTTTATGTGTTCAAGTCGCAGTAGTTTCTCTACGTTAATTTGTTCGTTTTCTATGTAAGTTTTATATTTAAGTTGTATTTCAGATTGTTCTATTTCTTCATCATTGTACTTAGCGAGTAAGTTGGAAATAGAGTCTATTTCAAGTAGTTGCTTATAGCTGATTTGTGGACGAGAGAGTACTTTACTGATGAGGTAGTTTTGGGGTATTGGAGCGGTATTATATTTTTCTAATATTGGATTGGCATCAGCAGGAGTTACTGTTTTTTTACTTATAATTTTACTAACAGATTGTATGTTATCCCTTTTTTTGAGCATTACATCGTACTCTTTTTGAGTGATAGTTCCTTGTTCAAAGGCTTTGGGCATTAATCTGAGGTCTGCATTATCTTGTCTCAATAGTATTCTGTATTCTGCTCTGCTAGTGAACATTCTATAAGGTTCATCGGTACCTTTATTCACGAGATCGTCGATTAAGACCCCTATGTAAGCTTCGCTTCTGTTGAGTACAAAAGGTTCTTTATTGTTAATAGAGTTATGAGCGTTTATACCAGCCATAAGTCCTTGGCATCCAGCCTCCTCATATCCGGTAGTTCCGTTTATTTGTCCAGCAAAAAACAGGTTTTTTATTGCTTTAGTTTCTAAGTTTAAGTTTAGTTGCGTAGGAAAGAAGAAGTCATACTCTATGGCGTATCCTGGTCTAAATATTTTGGCTTCTTCAAAACCCTGTATTTGTCTTAGAGCTTTATATTGAACTTCTTGTGGTAGTGAGGTACTGAAACCGTTAATATATGTTTCATAGGTGTTCCAGCCTTCTGGTTCTACAAATATCTGGTGTCTTGTGCGTTCTGCAAATCTGTTGACTTTATCTTCTACAGAGGGACAGTATCTCGGTCCTAACGATTGTATAGTGCCATTAAATAATGGGCTGTCAGCAAATGCGGATCTTAGTGTGTCGTGGACTTGTTCGTTTGTGTAAGTTATATGGCAGCTATGTTGTTTTTGGATTGTGCTGGGTTTCCTAAATGAAAAGCATTTCGGATCTATGTCTCCTTTCTGTTCTTCTAAAACGTCGTAGTTTATAGTTCTTCCGTCAACTCTAGGAGGAGTACCCGTTTTCATTCTTCCTGCCTCAAAGCCAAGAGACACGAGTTGTTCTGTGATACCAAAGGATGCCTTATCACCCATACGGCCACCGGTCATCTGAGACCTACCTATATGAATAACGCCGTTCATAAAGGTTCCACTGGTAAGAACTACTGAGTTTGAAAAGTAGGTGTTTCCAGTAGTTGTTTTGACACCGCAAATGGTATTATTCTCTATAATCATCTGATTCACAGAATCTTGAACAAAATCTACATTTCTATTTTGTTCTAAGAGTTCTCGCCATTTTAAGGAGAACATACTTCTATCATTTTGTGATCGAGGACTCCACATTGCGGGTCCTTTGGATGTATTAAGCATCCTATATTGCATCATGCTGTAGTCGCTGACTATCCCAGATAGGCCTCCTAGGGCGTCCATTTCTCTGAGTATTTGGCCTTTAGCGACGCCACCCATTGCGGGATTGCACGACATCTTGGCTATAGTTTCCATATTCATGGTTACTAATAGTACCTTTGATCCTAACTTGGCTGATATATTTGCTGCTTCACAGCCGGCGTGTCCGGCTCCTACTACTATTACGTCGTATTTTATATTCATGGTTTCACGTGGAACAGTACAAAGCTAAAAGTTCGTTTTCCCTTTTTGTCATATTATTTTGCTCTTCTTCTGTCTTATCTTTAATACCAGAGAGGTGGAGCATCCCGTGAAAGCAAACACGGTGTAATTCAGTTTTTAATGACTGTCTGTATGTTTCGGCATTCTCTTTAACTCGGTCCCAGCTTATTAATATCTCGTTTGACTCCATATCATCGTCATCAGAGTAATCAAATGTGATTATATCTGTATAATAGTCGTGACCTAGTGAGGATAGGTTCACCTGTAGTAATTCGTCGTCTGACATAAAAAAGTACTGGATGTGCTTTGTTAAATGTAAGTAGTCATGACAGCGATTGAGCTGTTCGAGATCTAAAAGATGTGCAGTTTCTTTGAATGGAGATTGTATTGATATATTATCTGATGACATGTATTGTTCCTGAGTCTTTTTTGTACTCGCCAAGGACACCATACACGTGAGCTATGTATATGTATATTCCTGACTGTACGGGTGAGTTTTGATATAGTGCATACCAAGGTTGGGTGATGTTGGAGTGTTTAATGAGCTCGCCCCAACGGTTATATATTTCGTAAAATGACTGAGTGTAGTCTATCCCCTGTCCGGTAATGATAAATTTATTATTTGTTCCGTTCGGGGCTATTGCTGTAGTCACGTAGAATTTAAGTGAATCAAAGCGACATTTTATGTTAGATTGGGAGAAGGAGGAATAGCCAAGCGAGTTTTGGTTTTCTTCTGCGGATATACGGTAACACCCTACTGAATCTGTTTGTTCTAGCAAAATGGGAGCAGTATTTGTGTACTGCGTGTTCCACGTGGAACGGTCTTTAGAATACTGGAATTCATAATAAGACACACCATTTTCCCATCCATTGTAAGTGGTGTGACCTTGCGAAGGAATAATAGTAAGTAAAATATTGGAAGACTCGTTTGAAACTAGCACAGTATCGTAACACTTGTTAATCGCAAGTGTTCTATAAGTATAGGTATATAGATCTGCGTTTGTGTTGAGATCGTTTGTGGCGTAGTCTGTTTGATTCGCAGCCGGATTAATAGATTGGATAGGGGTGTATAAATTAGCGCCCAGTTTTCGTTGCACGCTAAATGCTACAATGTCTTGTAATCCAGATGAATTCCAGGATAATGAAATTGTGCTTTTTAAAGGCGAATTGTCGTTGACAGTCACCCAACTAAGGTAGAGGTGGTTTGGCGTTACAAGTATTCTTGTTTCAAAAGTAAGTTTAGACGAAGTTGAGGAAACAGAGCTACCTTTCTGGTGAGTTCTAATGTAGAAAACGAGCGTATCTCCCAATTGTACTTTTCTGTAAACGAACGAATTGGGAAAATTTGATAAAGCGGTATCACGGATAAATGGTCCCCCATTAATAGAGACATGTAAAATTTGACTGTCTATTGCGTTCCAGCCTTGGTATTTATCCCAATTAAGGGATATAGATTGGTCACAGGTGTCTAAGAGACCGGCCAATTTTACAGCTCGGTGTGGTGTAGAAAACACAGAAGTAAGGTTACAACTGTCATAAGAGGACAAGACAACAGGAAAATTACCAATTCTTAGATTTGTAATGTTTATAGTATATCCACTGGTAGTGCCTATAGAGTCTGCACTCTGACTAGCGTTATTGTATTCATATATTTCATATCCTTTATTGTCAGGAGAAGGATTAGGAGACCAGCCAGCTATTATATCCTGTGTGTTTAAGTCGTAGCTAAGCGAATCTAATTCTATGGTTAAGGGATATGTGTTGTCTAGTAATACGGTGTTGGAAGTAGCGCTATCGGTACCGTCACATAGATGAAGGACGGTGATGTAATATCTCCAATTTGTATTTGCAGTTATTAATTGGTGTGGGTATTGATTGATAGTAATGTTTGGAATGTCTTCGATTTTTAGGAATGGGCCATTGTCTTCACTACCATAAATAGTGTATTTGGTGAATGAACCGCACAGGTCGGGGGACTGTTTCCAGGAAAGAGTGACTATGTCTGTATCGTAATTCAAGCAAGCTCGAAGTACTAACGGAGGTGCGTTTATTGCTTGACTAACCATCGTTGTAAACAGGAGTATGATTAAAAAATATCTCAAATGGGCTCGGTTTATCTTGTATAACGGTATTTTTGTGCAAAAATTACGATAATAGCCCATCTATGAAAGAGTATAATAAAGAAAGTGAAGAAGAAAATAATCTTCCGGAGGTAGAATTAAGGTTAAACAAGTACATAGCGAATGCTGGAATCAGCAGTAGACGCGGAGCAGATATTATCATAGCAGAGGGCAGAGTCACCGTAAACGGCAAGCTAGTTAAAGAGCTGGGAATCAAGGTAAAGTCTACAGATAAAATATTGGTAGACAGTAAGTTAATATCGGCGGAGGAGAAGAAATATGTACTAGTGAACAAGCCTAGAAACGTGATATGTACAAATAGTGACGAGAAGGGAAGAAGAGCTATAACAGACCTACTTCCTCCTAATCTTCAGCACCTATATCCAGTGGGTAGGTTAGACAGAAACACTACAGGTATAATTTTACTTACTAATGACGGGGAACTCACACAAAACCTTCTTCATCCTACTAAAAAGGTAAAAAAGGTATATAAAGCCAAAGTGGAAAAGCAACTTACTCAGCAAGAACTAGACCAGATGGTGACCGGAGTAGAGCTAGAAGACGGTGCAAGTAAGTTTGATAAAATCGTAGAATTAAGAGAGGACGAGTTTTTTAGGTATGGGATAGAAATACACAGCGGTAAGAATAGAGTTATAAGAAGGATGTTTGATGCAATAGGCAGCCCTATAATCAAGTTAGATAGAGTAATGTTTCATACCTTTGATAAAAAAGGAATACCGATGGGAATGCATAGAGAGCTTACCGTAAAGGAGCTTAAGAATTTAGGGGTATATTTACGAACCACAAAATAAAAAAAGAAAATGAAGAAGTTAGGTTTAGCGTTAATAGTAATCCTTTGCGTACAGGCGTGTAAAGAGTCCTTACCCCCTATAGATTTCACTGTGCCGGTAATGAGACTCATAGACTCGTCCTCAGTCATTGCCGAGGGGAATATTCCGGTAGCTGAAAAAAGAGGTGTCCTAATAGAAGACCTTACTGGTGTGAGATGTGTCGCTTGT
>Ga0115005_10002872_pt1 | contig 13716 bp, 9 predicted proteins | sample ArcOceMetagenome_FD_87163 | JGI IMG/M metagenome (GOLD analysis project Ga0115005, IMG submission 87163) | Marine eukaryotic phytoplankton communities from Arctic Ocean - Arctic Ocean - Greenland ARC118M Metagenome | ecosystem: Environmental > Aquatic > Marine > Oceanic | place: Arctic Ocean... | reverse complement strand
TGTCAGTGCGGCACCATTCGGAAGTGCCTCCATCAATACTATTTCATGGATGTATATCGCCATGATGGGAGCTGAAGGTCTCACCGAGTCGACCAAGATAGCCATCCTTAATGCCAACTATGTTGCACACCGTCTGAAAGAATTCTACCCAGTGCTCTACTCAGGAAATAAAGGTCTCGTGGCGCATGAATGTATTATCGATGTTCGTCCTCTGACAGATGCATCTGGAATAGGGGTGGAAGATGTTGCGAAACGCCTCATCGACTATGGCTATCACTCACCAACCATGAGTTTCCCAGTCTCTGGCACGCTCATGATAGAACCTACTGAGTCGGAGTCTAAGGGAGAACTAGATCGTTTTTGCGACGCGCTCATCTCTATCCATGGAGAAATTCTAGAGGTCATCGATGGCACAGCAGATAAGGAAAATAACGTCCTCACCAACTCACCACACACCGCAGAAGTAGTCACCAGTGATACCTGGGACAGACCATACAGCCGTGAGAAGGCAGCTTACCCAGTAGCGAGCCTCCGTCAGCATAAATTCTGGCCATACGTAGGCAGAGTGGATAATGTTCACGGTGATAGAAACCTGATGTGCTCATGCATCGGAATGGAGGCATACGCTGAACAGTAGATGATTCTTCATTCAAAAAGACTAGTCAGCGAGATTGGTTAGTTATTTTTAAGCTGTGGAAGTTCCCTTAATAAAAGAAAACTGGTATTTTAGCTTTTTTGCGTTAGATTTTTGAGCGTGTTACATATTATACTATAATGACTTCAAGATACTCAAGAAAAGGAATTTTAACTGGGATCTCAGTGGCGGCACTGGTGGCGACAGCCATCGGCATGGCGGATATTACTGTCAAAGATGACATGGTTGATAAATCAGCAGAGGCCATTGTTGAGCAACGCTTTTCTGAGACTAAGGATCTCGTGCTCAAAGATCTCAGCCATTCTGATCTCGTGAAGCAACTTGCTAACGAAAAATTCCTTGTTAGAGAAGATGCTAGTAAACTTATCTGGCGCAGAGGCAAGCCTACACTAAGCGCCTTAGAAGAAGCCGTTGTCTCTACAAACCCAGAACTTATCTCTAGAGCCGCAGAATTAATTAGATATATCAAAGTCGGCATTTCTCCAGACACATCTCCGCGCGTAACCAAGCTCGTGCAGTCATTTACAGATGCTAATAATGATGAGAAAGAAGATATTCTCAGAGAGCTCTTAGCAGAAAAGGCATACTCGCAGATGCTCTTCATGCTTTCAGAAATGAAAGACCAAGCTCTCGCCCTATCTCTTTATGAAGGGGATTTCAGTAGACTCGGACACGATGCGGCTAAAGAGTCTATAAGCAAAGGTGATATTGACGCTGCTATTGAGCAGTTAAAGTTAATACCTAGAAGCGAAACTTCGCTACGCTCACTCGCCTACCTCTATGCCCAGACCGGTAGGCTAGATGCAGAGTTAGAACGGCTTAAAAAGATGAATGATAAGCTGATCGATAAGCAATGGGAGAAACACCTTAATTTAGAAAAGTCAAACCATGCCGATCTCCGAAAGTTCGCCCAACGCGAGAGCCTTATGGGTGTTCTGGCAAACCTAGATTTGTTAGCAGGGGACCCTGATGAAATGTATTGGTTTTACGCTAAAAAGTCACCGTTAACAGCTAAGACGGGGCTGGCTATAATCAAGGCGCAGTATGAGGGCGAAGGCGAGCAATTCATCCATAAAGCTCACGTCCAGCAAGAACAGATTCTAGAGCTATCCAAGGACGAGAAAGCTTCTGACCTCAGCAATCAGACCATCAAGTCCATGTGCCTTACAGGTGCCGGGTATCTAGTTGAGCCATACATGCTGAAGAGAGATCAGTATGTATCCTTCTCCTATCTAGAACGAAGAGAGAAGCCAAAAGCTGCACTTGCAACGATAGGGATAACTGACTCAGCATCGCTACAGAAATTCATCAGCGAAAATACCCGTCTAGCTATCAATGAAATTGAGGTGGAGCAGGAAGACATGCGAGAATTTAGAGGAAAAGAGAAAATCCCTTATTTAACTAGACTCATTGCCGTTGCAGAATTTTATTATAATAAAGGTCAGCCAGAAATAGCTAAAAATATCATCACTCCACTCCTCAAGGAATTCCAAGCCCAAGAGAATAAAGAGTGGTTTAAAGTTGTGGAGTCTATCGCGAACCAGAGAATGCATGCCCTCGCCATAGAACTGGTCCTCGATAGAGGTGACGGAGACGATACCTACCGACAAATGGTGACTTATCTCTACGATGATACTGCAGAGACAGACCTCATCTGGAACACCTTGCTCAAACGTGACGAGGTCACTCCTGAAAAGTCATTCAGGGATCTTGCTGTCATCATGGGAGTCTATCAGTCAGAAATAAAAACTTACCTACAGCTTCAGGATGAACTGATAAAGATAGCGACCAAACAAGGAGTTGTGAGTCTTAAAGCAATGCGAACCGCGCTCCTCTCAGTGACGACCTACCGACAAGATTCAATTAGCGCAAAACGATACGCCAAGCAACTACTCGATACAGAAGACGACAAAGTAGCAATTCCTCTGAGAAAAATCGAATACCTTAGTGAACTATCTAATGCTCTAGACTGGAAGGGCATCGTCACTCTGTTGGATGAGGACAGTTCATTCATACAGAATTCACCAAGATGGTATGCCATTTATTCCATAGCTAAGCGTAAACTAGGAGACAGAAAGGGCGCTGACCATCTGCTCAACTATTCTAAGCTCATTAGCACTGGGCTCAACGACGAGCTCCGCGATATTGCACTAGAACATTATCTGGCTGGATACTATGATATTTCCACAAAAATAATAGAGCGTATTCTCATCATCGGATCAGTGAACAGAGACTCTAATCTTTACAAATTTGCATTCGGCTATCTATCTGGTTCCGATAATGCTTACACAAACACTCATCAATGGGGGAAATCCGCCGCATTTTTCATGGTGAAATCCGCCGCTGACCTCGTGGAGCCGACCTCGGATTATGAAAGTTCTAATATCAGCTATTATATCAGCGATTTTTACAATACCCAGTTCGCAAGAGGCATGGAACTCTATCAAGCAGGAAAGAAGGTCAAAGGTCTAAAGATGCTAGGCCTAGCACACAAGGCAATCATCGGAGATGGTAATTTGGCTGATCACTTCTACCCAGCTATCAGAACCACAGACCTTGCGAAACAATATGATCTCTGGGTCGATGACTCATATCAATATCTAAAAAGTTCGATCGATGAATTTCCCGAATGCGCGAATACCCACAACACAATTGCATGGGTTCTCTCCCGTGCTGTTAGAAAAATAGATGTTGGAATCAAGCACTCTGAAAAAGCGCTAAGACTCACCCCTTTCGAGGCATCCTATATCGATACCATGGGCGAGCTTTACCACGCGAAAGGGGATAGAAAGAAAGCGATCCACTGGGGAGAGAACGCTGTTATGGCCAGCAAGTATGGACGCATAGACACGTTCGGGAGACGCTCATCAGCTAGGATGGTCACCTACAGCCTAAGTAATCAGTTGGAGAGATTTAAAACTCAACCCCACCCTAAACCTTAACACTAACAACTAGTTAGTTCAGAAGCTATGAAAGCATTGCTGATTCTCCTGTGTGCTGTGCCTATTTTGGCTAGCTTACTAGTCGCAAATATATTTGGCTTTCGTCGGCTCTATAAGGCAGGGGAGTTATCCTCAGATCTGGAGACTATTCTCAAGAAACTCTCCACGAAATATGGGAAATTGAACTATGAATTTAAAAAACGCACATGGGTAGGTATCCCGCTCAACGGAAATGGTGTCGCACTGATCGATGAGAAATACCGTCACTCTACCTCTAGTGCAGAGATTGCTAAGCAACTGATCAGTTTAGGTCTATCTGGACTATGGGATGATCATCAAAAACTCATCCGCTGGCGTATCAAATATATCAAATTAGGCTATATCTTACCACCGCTCACATTTGTAGGCTGTGTGCTGGGAACGATCGTAGGAAGAGTGCCTGCGATGTGGACGATCATCATCGTGGGGCTAGTTCTTGCCGGGTGCATCTCCTTCCTGTGGTTTTCCCGTAGTGTAGAAAAAGAAGCTGCTGCTCAGATGGCATCACTTATTGAGCACACTCGTGTACTGCCCAGAGCATCAGAAGAAGAAGATCTTATTGACGCGATCCACGCTTGGACCTGGGTTTCGGTTCTCCCTGGAATAGCTATTTCATTTCTGATGAAAAAAGGACCGAAGCAAGTAGGGGAGTTAGTGCGTAAAAAACTCTGAAATCATCTCCATATCCATAGATCCGGCATTTCGTAGTTGCCACACTAGATTATTTAACGCATCTTAAATAAAATATAGTTCACCATGGCAAGTTACACAGAAGACGACATCAAGAGTTTAGACTGGAAAGAGCATATCCGCTTACGTCCGGGTATGTATATTGGCAAATTAGCCGATGGATCTAGCCCAGAAGATGGAATCTACATCTTACTCAAGGAAGTGCTGGATAACTCGATTGATGAGTTTGTCATGGGTTACGGTAAGGAAATTCACGTCAATATTGATGAGGAAGATCGTGTGGAAGTCCGAGATTTTGGCCGGGGGATTCCGCTGGGGAAACTGATGGACTGCGCGGCGAAAATCAATACTGGCGCCAAGTATGATAGTGAAGCATTTAAGAAATCTGTCGGACTCAATGGCGTAGGAATTAAGGCTGTGAACGCGCTCTCTGTTTTCTTCGAGATTCAGGCATGGCGAGAAGGCGAAACCAAAGCGATCGAATTTAGCCGTGGGGAAGTCGTCGAAGAAATGAAGCGTCCCCGCAAAGACAAGGATGCTGTGAACGGAACGCGTATTTCATTCGATGTAGATCGTGAAGTTTTCCCAGAGAAGACCAAGTATAGAGCGCATCACGTAGAGAAAATGTGCCGTTATTATTCTTACCTAAACCCAGGCTTAACGGTCGTATTTAATGGTAAGAAATTTAAGTCCAAAGAAGGTCTACTGGATCTTCTCAGAGAGGAAATGGATGATGAAATGCTCTATGAGCCAATTCATCTATCAGGACATGATCTAGATGTGACCTTTACTCACACGATGTCTAGTGGCGAAGATTATTACACCTTTGTCAATGGGCAGCACACCACTCAAGGAGGAACTCATCTTGCGGCTTTTCGTGAAGCTGTGGTGAAGGTTATTAGAGATTTTTATAAGAAACAATATGATCCATCAGACATCCGAGCAGGTCTAACAGCAGCGGTATCACTCCGAGTGACGGAACCAGTTTTCGAGAGTCAGACCAAGACCAAGTTAGGATCCACGCACGTCGCACCAGACGGAGAAACGGTCCGGACATTTATTCTAAACTTCCTTAAAGAGCACCTAGACAACCATCTGCACAAGCACCCGCAAGTCGCAGAATCTCTGCAAAAACGCATCCTCGTAGCAGAGAGGGAGCGCAAGGAGCTCAAGGGAATCAAAAAGCTCGCCAGAGACCGCGCCAGAAAGGCAAAAGTCCATAACAAGAAGCTCAGAGACTGTCGCGCGCACTACGATACTAAGCATAAGCGCAGAGAAGCTACCACCGTATTTATTACTGAGGGAGACTCAGCGAGTGGTTCTATCACGAAGTGCCGAGATGTCGAAACTCAGGCAGTATTTTCACTGCGGGGTAAACCCTTGAACTCATTTGGACTCACTAAAAAGATCGTTTACGAGAATGAAGAATTCAACTTGCTGCAACACGCGCTAAACATCGAAGATGGGCTAGAGGGGCTCAAATTTAATCACGTGGTCATCGCTACAGATGCAGACGTCGATGGAATGCATATCAGATTACTTTTATTGACATTTTTCTTACAGTTTTTCCCAGAAATAGTCAGAGAGGGGCATGTATTTATCCTTCAGACACCCTTATTCAGAGTCAGAAATAAGAAGAAAACGTTTTATTGCTACGATGAAAAAGAACGTGGAAATGCGATTAAAGAATGTGGTAAAACAGCTGAAATTACACGATTCAAGGGATTGGGAGAAATTTCTCCAGACGAGTTTGCGTTTATGATCGGCGATGATATCCGACTAGACCCAGTCTCAATTGTTGAAGGCAAGTCTCTCAAAGAAATGCTCGCATTTTATATGGGCAAAAACACACCAGACCGACAGCTCTACATTATAGACAACCTCAGAGCAGACGTGAACTCCGCAGAGGTTTAATTACTCTATACTCTACTCAGTGAAACAGGTGCCTTTATAGGCGGTTTATTTTAGCAGGGTTATCGTTCAGTTAATGACGACGTATTACATATATTGTGCGAACTTATAACAGTGGGTGCCGATATCTTAATGTACAGGGCCTATCACTGTTTAAATGGTATAACTCATGCGTCATAACGAAGCAGCTAACGCCAGAGTGATCAAATAATCTCAAATAATATATAATTAAAGAAATCATCTTGCTTGCATTGTGGGGCGTTGAAATTTAGTCTCGCATCGTGATGAATTTAACCGCAATCATCGAGGCTATCCTTGTGGCCTCTGAACAACCGCTTTCAAGCTCTGAGCTTGCTCGGCTGGTGCGTGCCCGCGTGGCCGAGGCTGAGGAAGCTCTTCAAGTGGAAAATGAAGATGCTTTAGCTGTCATCGCAAAAAACAAGAAATCTTCCGATCCTGAAGCCCTTGCTGAGGACTCTGAGGCGTTTAATCCTGTTGCTTTACCCGTGTGGCTCTCAGAATTAGCGCCAACTTCTCAGAATCAAGTCATTAAGGCGATTGCTGAACTCAATCAAGGCTACGCGGCAAATGGTAGATCGTTCTCGATTATTGAACGTTCTAAAGGCTGGAAGATTTACACCAATCCAGATTATGCTGATTTTGTGCGGCAGTTATTCCCAGGTCAAAAACCTCAGCGATTGAGTGGTCCTGCCATGGAGACATTGGCGATCATTGCTTACCGTCAGCCAATCACCAAGGAAGCTATGGAGGCTGTCCGCGGGGTTTCATGTGATGGTATGCTGCAGAAGCTTTTGGACCGTGAGTTGATCTGTATCGGCGGGCGTGCTGATTTACCTGGGCGGCCACTTCTGTATGAGACCACCGAGCTGTTTTTCGAGTATTTTGGGATCAAAAGTGTGAATGACCTACCAAACGCATCTGAACTCAGAACGGTTAAGTTGCCCGAGCCCGAGCCGCAACCGGAGACAGAAGCGGGTCATGCGCTACCTGTGTCCGAGTCTGAAGATTCCAGTGCTGATTCAGCGCCAGCTAACGAGTTTGAAAATTTAGGTTCAATCATCACAAAGTAATCAAAAAAAACATTTTTTTAAAAACAAAAATAATTCATTTTAAATAACTTACACTAAATTTTACGTAATGCCATTAAACGATATTCGCAAGGAAATAGATTCTATTGATAGCCAACTTTTAGACCTTTTAGCGCAGCGCGTTGACTGCGTTCACACAGTTGGGGAAATCAAGAAGAAAGAAGGTCTGCAAATCTACGCTCCTGAGCGCGAAGAACTGCTTTTACAGAAGCTGGTGAACATGTCTGACGGTCGAATCCCTGAAAAATCTGTGCGGGCTATTTACCGCGAAATCATGTCCTGCGCACTGGCTCTAGAGGATGATCTAAAAATAGCTTACTTGGGGCCAGCTGGCACCTGGACACATCAGGCGGCGATCAAAAAATTTGGCCACTCCGTTGAATATTCTTCACAATCAAATTTTGCCGAGGTATTTGATCAAGTAGCTCGTAGGAAAGCAGATTATGGCGTGGTTCCAATCGAAAACTCTACTGAGGGAGCGGTTTCACACACCCTAGACCTCTTCGTAGACTCCCCTCTTAAAATCTGCGCCCAGATACTGATGCGTATCGAAAATGGCTTAATGGCTAGTATTCCGCGCGAAGAAATCAAAACACTGTACTCTCACCCACAAGTTTTTGGTCAGTGTCGCAACTGGATTCTCCAGCACTTTCCACAGGCTGACTTAGTAGAAGTTTCATCTACGACCAAAGCTGCAATGCTAGCGAAGAAATATGAAGCAGATGGAGCCGCTGCGATGGGCGGACCGCTTGCCGCTGAGATGCATGGGTTGTCGATGCTAGATGAATGCATACAAGACCGAGCCACTAACACGACGCGTTTCTTAGTGATCGGAGAGAAAACTTGTCCACCTACAGGGAAAGACCGCACTTCGATCTTATTCAGCACTAAAGACAAGCCAGGCTCACTGGTAAAGGCTCTGCAAATATTTGATTCAATCGAGGTTAACATGTCTAAGATTGAGTCTAGACCATCGAAACAACGCGACTGGGAATATAATTTCTACGTAGATCTGGCGGGTCATTGTGAAGATGAAAAGGTCGCCGCAGGAATAGAGAATCTCTCTGAATATTGCTCGATGGTGAAGATGCTTGGAAGTTATCCAGACGTTACAGAGTAGGCATTAATATTTACGTTGTTAGATGATTCTACTCATGCTCCCCCGCTCCTTTTAAGGCTGATAAACGCGACGAGGAATTGAGTCTTTTGGTTTGTTAGCTCACAGACTTTTTCCAAGTAGCTATGATGCCTAAGCCACAGAGGAGAGCTCCTGCTATCATCGAGTAACCAACTCCTGCTTGACCATACATCACCATGCCTGCACCTAGAAGTAGTCCGTAGACTAGCAGTGAACCAAGAATCATATTGATGATTCCTAATCCAATATTAATCGGTGTGTGGGAGAATTGAATAGGGTTGCCTTCCGCTGCTGCTTCATCAGAAACTTTCTTCCATCCTGGTCCACCTGGATTTGTTTTTGAGATGAAATCACGAAGCACTGCTGTCTCGGTAGGCCTAGTGAAGATGGTAGCTAGAATCCATGCAGGTGTGGTGATCGCTACGATCCAGAGTGTGGACTCCCAGCCTTCGAATTGCCAGCCTGCATTTGATTGTCCTAGCTCAATGGTAACCGCCGCGATAAACGAGACGATCATTGCTGTGATTTCACTCCAAGCATTAATTCTCCACCAGAACCAGCGGAGGATGAAGAGCAGTCCTGTTCCAGCACCAATGTTAATGATGATGACAAAGACCTGCAGCGCACTCTCAAGTTTCAAGGCCAGCAGTGCTGTTGCTATCATCATCAAGACGGTGGAAACACGACCAACAAATACAAGCTGTTTTTCCGAGGAGTCTTTGTTGGTGAATCTTTTCCAGAAATCATTCACTATGTATGATGACCCCCAATTCAAGTGAGTGGAGATAGTGGACATATAGGCAGCAATGAGCGAAGTGAGCACTAGCCCAAACCAACCGGGAGGAAGGTAGTTCAGCATTGCTGAGTATGCCAAGTCATGTGCTATCTTATCATCTGGCACATTCTCCTCATCGAACCCCGCTCTCAGGCTGGTAAGCCCATCCTTTTGGAAGTTTAAATCTCGCACCATTTTTTTATCCGCTAAAGATACTGAAGTGGGGTCGTCATTTATTTGTTCAATGATGGCTACAACCGATGGTGACTTCAAGAGGGCTTCTGCATCATTCACTTCCTTTAGACTACTCATTGGGAAAAGAACCATCGAAGCGAGGGCTACTATGATCCACGGCCACGGTCTGGCTGCATAGTGGACGATCTGAAAAAAGAGTGTAGCCCCCACTGCGTGCTTCTCATTTTTAGCGGCCAGCATCCGTTGGGCTAAATAACCACCTCCTCCTGGCTCAGCACCTGGGAACCATGCAGCCCACCACTGAACTGCTAATGGTAGGATGAATAATGCAATAACACCATTTTTCACGTCTGCCGTGGACATGTCAAAACTTGGTATTAAATCCAGCTTCGATTTTACATTCTCATGGGTGAAGAGCTCAGCAAGCGATGACACTCCAGCAGCCTTCATATCAGGGTTATGGATAGCAAAATAAGCCGCAGCAAAGGCACTAATCATGGCCATAATAAACAAACAAAAATCAGTGAGAATCACTCCTTTAAATCCACCCATAGAAGTGAATATAACAGTGACTGTCATCGCTATAGCTACAGATTCTACTGGGCTTAAACCCAGCATTACGCCACCAATTTTAATTGCAGCTAGTGTGACTCCAGCCATGACTGTGACGTTAAAAACAATACCTAGATATAGCGCTCTGAAGCCACGTAAGAATGCGGCTTCTTCACCAGAATAACGAAGTTCATAATACTCGACATCCGTCATCACATTGCTTCTTCTCCAAAGCTTAGCATACAAGAAAACTGTCAGCATCCCGGTCAACACAAATGCCCACCACATCCAGTTAGACCAAACACCATGAATTCTAACAATGTTGGTCACAAAATTTGGCGTGTCAGTGGAGAATGTGGTAGCCACCATTGAAAAACCTAAGAGCCACCATGGCATACTCTTACCAGATAAGAAAAAATCACCCGAGGATTTCCCTGCTTGCTTTGAAACAATAAAGCCAATAGCCATTGCAAAAACAAAGAACGCGATAAGGATGCCCAAATCGATGCCGGCTAATTCTCTAACTGCTAATAAATTTATCTTACCATTCATATTCGGTGTGATGCTAATATGGGGTGAGATTAGAGAGGTGGGTCAACGAGCACAAGCTCATAAGATATAATATTGGTAAGCCGCTAGTTTACTGATCAGCCTCCAATAAGTCATCTTCTTGGAGTTCGTGATTTTTGAAGTCCCAGAGTTTTTTGATGACTTCATTCACTGACTGCCATTGATCACTTCGGTTATGGCGGATTTCTAAGTCACTAACTTTTCCGTCAAGATAGATGTCGCAATATCTACGGTCTGGGGTATTCAGCGGGAAGAGAAGATGATAAGAGGATCTGTCGATGTTAATGAGCCTTGAGCCATGATATACTTTCTCAAAGAACCCTCTGGATTCATTGTTTGTGATCAACCTTACAACTCCATAACTATATAGATTCTTGTGGACTGAGCCGTTTGCTAAGATCGATATCTTATGGCCAATGGCCTCTGCAACTGGGACATTAAGCACGCCGTTCGCAATAGTACCGACTAATCTAGTGTGATCGAAATCAATATGTTTGTGGGTCTTTTGGTTTTCTGTGATCGTCATTTTTTCAGATGCCACGTTGAGGATTCCGCGCCAGGTCTTAAAGTTTCTAAGGCTCCCATTAATAATAAAGTTTGCTGCTATTTTGTCAGAGGAAATATTGAAGTGCGTGTTCGGTCTATCATATGTGTGATTTAATTGCTGTTGAGGGACGATGAATCGAAATGTAAATGGTATTCCTGGTTGGCTTGATTTACAGGCTACTTTCCATTGGAAGCTCAAATCAAACAATTTGCCCGCAGTTTCTTCAGCGCTGAGTCCAAGGCCATCCCAACTCACTTTCTGGAAGTAAGTGTTTCCGAGTAATTGAAACCGGATCCCGCCATCGACAGGCTTCCCAGCGAATGGGATAGACGCTGATAAGTCTGAAATCTGCTCAATGATATGCTCACCATTTCTTAGTATGAGGTTCACTTTCTTAACCTTAAGCCATTGGTTCGGCAGATCCTCGAGTTTAGGTTTCTCTGCGATCACCGGTTTTGGTGCGGGCTTCTGAGTTGGTTTGAGTTTAGGTTTCTTAGTGTTGCTTCCATCAGGCCTTGCGGGTTGTGGTTGCAGAGCCGGGTTAGGACTTGGTGTGACTTGGGGATTGGGTAGCTCTATAAATACCTCATCGTTACTTAGATTTTCCCTGAGCCATTTGAGATCAATGTCCACCTCTGCTTCATTTACTGTGGCTTCGGTGATATATACTGAACCAGAAAATAGCTCCCTCCATGACGGCGACACTCTAAGAGATTTTATCTTTATCCCACCTTCCCCGATGCTTGTCTCAAGATTATTTAGCTCAATGTCGCTAAATGGTAACCAGAGGACGTTACCTACTTCCCAGGCGCTGTTCGTCTTTGTGTAAAGACGATTGGTGAGTTTGTTTTTTGCCCATGATGAATTTAACAAAGCAAGTGACAACAGGTAGGTCAGCAAAAATAATATAGCGAGAAAGGTTAGATATCTACGCCATTTAAATCTCCGCCCTGAAACAGACCTTGTCTTTTTTAGAGCTTTGGCTGATGTCTCATTCACTCGGTTTAAAATGCAGGGTGGTTACTCTTTTAATTTCTTGGGGACAAACCGAATCATGAGTAAGTCGTCAGCCAGTGGCTTACCTTGACCTGATAATTCCTGTAATGAATAAATGAGCAGACCAAATTTCCCATCACCGGTTCTCCCTATGGCGATGTTCTCTTTGGTTTTCACCAAGTCTCCATCGTTAAAATATCTCCACTCTTGTCCACTCCACTCCCGGTAGATACTCTCTTTCGGAGACTTGATGTCCTTAATTCTTAACAAAGTGCCGTTACTGGATTCAAATTGGTCTTTCTCAGCAACATACTTCAGTGTCGAGACTGGCATCCCTTGCCCAGTTACATTGATTACCCAAGTATTGTCACCGTCCTCGGTGAGGATGACCTGCACTTCGCCGCCTTCTACGCGTTTGTAAGACCTCTGTTCCCATAGGCCTACATACTTATCATACTCAGCCTTGGTTAGCCCTAACTTGGCATCATAAGGTGGGATAGGATTGTCTTTGCCTGCCTTTTCCTGGTGGCTCTTGAACCATTCAGGGTCACCTAATTGAGCTTGCTTCAGAAGCTCTCTGAATTTCAAAAACTCAACAGGAATATTCAGCTTTACCACTTCACCTTTCGTTATCTTACCTGGCTCTAGATATTGCCCCAAAATAGCTGGAGGGTCAGCAGCGTAGAGGCCGGAAGTAGCCAGTGATAGTATGATGAGGAGATAGGTGGTGAATTTCATGAAAGTGGTTATTTGTATTCGTTATTTATATCCGTTAATTTAGGTGGAATCGATAGCAACGCAAGCGTCAATGCATGAGATTATTCTGTAACTATGCGAGCCATCTATTTGAATCCTCTAGCCTAACACCTTATTCCAGTCGGAAATACGGTCTGCTTGGGCAGCAAAGAGTGCGTCCGTGCTATCTAGAACTTTCACCGACTCTATTTTATCTCCACCAACGATTGCATTTACCACATCTATCCCTTCGGTCACTGCACCGAAAACGGTGTGTTTTCCATCTAGATGGGGAGTCGGCACATGTGTGATGAAAAACTGCGAGCCGTTGGTATTTGGACCAGCATTCGCCATGGATAGGATTCCTGGCTTCTCGTGCTTGAGCCATGGCTTACACTCACATTCAAATTTATATCCTGGCCCACCAGTACCTGTGCCAGTGGGGTCTCCACCCTGCACCATGAAGTCTGAGATCACTCGGTGAAATTTTAATCCATCGTAGTATCCTCTCTTCGCAAGGTTGAGGAAGCTCGCGCAAGTCACCTGTGCATCGTTAGCAAACATCGTTATGGTCATCTCGCCTTTCGAGGTCGTCATACTTATCTTTATATCAGAAATATCGTTCATAGTGGCTGTAGGCAACACTCTTGAACCCGAGATCACAACTCAATTCTTAAAAAAATGATTAATTTTAGTGAAATAACCACATTTGTCTTGATTTCTAGTCCTACCTGGCTAGATTCCGCTTTCCATGGCCAGAAAATCAGGTAAAGCCAAGACACGTAAGTCAGTAGCTAAACGCTTCAAAGTAACTGGAACTGGTAAACTACTCCGCCGCAAGCAAGGCAAACGCCACCTTCTT
>Ga0115005_10002871_pt1 | contig 13720 bp, 10 predicted proteins | sample ArcOceMetagenome_FD_87163 | JGI IMG/M metagenome (GOLD analysis project Ga0115005, IMG submission 87163) | Marine eukaryotic phytoplankton communities from Arctic Ocean - Arctic Ocean - Greenland ARC118M Metagenome | ecosystem: Environmental > Aquatic > Marine > Oceanic | place: Arctic Ocean... | reverse complement strand
CATACAAAGACCTGCTCAGCGTGAGCAGGAGATTGGTCTGTCAGCGGCTCAAACAACGGGTAACCCAGTGTGGCCAACAACAAACTACCAATCTCATGGATTTCATCACAGTCGGCTTTAAGCGGAATGGGGGTGTGGGGCTTTTGTCCGCCGTTTCCATTTAATAACTCGTAACGCTGGCATTGACGGGCTTTTTCAATCGACAAGGATTCCAAATACAACACGTGAGTTTGAGTGAGGTTATTGGTCAGTGACACCAATACTAACGCTCGCTCCCAATCTTTCTTCTCATCTTTGTGATGTTGAGTGAGTCTCGCGCCCACATCACCAGATTGCCCAATATAGAGTTCGTCTTTACCGTCGCCAGACACTAAGAAATACAAACTAACCTGTTTGGCTTCCGGCATCTTCACGAATTCAGCAATATCACTTCTAGGCACTTCAATTACACGAATAATCGACGTGGTTTGCTCGGCAATGCGAATACCGGCAGGGTCGCCTGTCGGTAAGAAGATTTGAATCGTACGAGGTCGCTTTTGTGTCATTATGCCACGGCCTCATCATCCACCTTGACTCTACGCTTGCCCGTTAACAATTGCTGCATTAAGGCTTTTTTCTCTTGTTTCAAGCCGGCTAGCTGTTGTTCTAATAGTTCGATTTCTTTGTCGGCATTGGTTAAGACTGATGTTATTTTTTGTTGTTCATTGATATTGGGAATATAAATTTTTAAATCATTGAGTTTGCTCAAGTACATATAAGTCCTTGAGCCACCCTGTTTTTGAGCTAATGAAAAGCGTTTAAATTCATTTCCTTCATTTAGTAATAATTGTAAAAAGTAGGGAACGACTTTATTTTCTTTTGCTGCGAAAACGGGATAAAGCGTGCTGACAATTCCTTTGTCACAAATAGTGTTTATATTGAATTTAAAAACTAAATCGTCTGACATATGACGGTATGTGAAAAAGCCTCTTGGAACTACGTTGTAGCCAGTATTGTCCTCACTAGCAACGTCTCTATCATTATAGTAATCACTTTGAAACATTATTCCTTTTCGAGACGAAGTTAATACGGGGTATTGCCCACTCCTATTTGTTTTCTCTGAATGCTTAGTGATTAAACTGCCAACTTTAACCTCTTCCCACTCCCCCTTAAACGGCTTACCTGAATCATCAAGCAGGCGCTTTTTGCCCGTGAGCAGTTGTTGCATAAGGGCTTTTTTCTGCTGTTTGCTGTTGTCGATTAGGCGCTCCGTGGTGCTAATTGCTTTATCCCAAGTAGATAGGATTTTGGCGATTTTTCGTTGCTCAGGGAGCGGGGGATAAATGCCTTTTAACTTGCGAATATCACCTAAATTTATTCTTGAAAATGTAGACCCGCCAGCCAATTTAAAAATTGTTCTCTGCGTTTCGACTGATTGTAAGTTGTAAAACAGAAATCTACTATCAGCTTCGGTTGGTTTTACTAAGACAGTATCTTGTCCAAGTACAAAAGGTTCTTCACTTTCAACAAACGATGCTACACCGACAGATTGATTTCGACTTAATACTAAATCGCCAACGTTTACTGTGCAATGATCCATTAGAGAACTGTATTCCTCGGTAGACACTCTTTTTGTAGGAGTAATGAGATCTAATGCGCCCCACTTTATTGTTCCGGGGGATACCAAAGGAACGCCTTCTTTAACATATTTAGGTGTTCTATGCTTGCAGTCAATTACCTTAGAAACACTATCTAGGCTTTTTACCTCCCATCCATTAGGCACCATACCCCAACTCCTTTAAGTAGCTTTCCATCTCTGTTTCAAGGGTTTGCAGCTCATTTTTTAACTGTACACGCTCAGTGCGCACTGCCACTAAATCAATTTCAACTTCTTCTTCAAAGGTATCAACGTAGCGTGGGATGTTGAGGTTAAAGTCGTTTTCTTTGATTTCATCAAAACTGGCAAGGTATGCATACTTATCAACGTTTTCACGCGCTTTGTAGGTATCAATTACTTTTTGAATGTTTTCTTCAGTTAGCTGGTTTTGGTTTTTACCTGATTTGAACTCACGGCTCGCATCAATGAATAATACGTTTTTGTCTGTTTTGTGCTTTTTGAACACCAAAATGGCAGCTGGAATGCCTGTGCCAAAGAACAGCTTTTCAGGTAGACCGATGACAGTATCCAGCAAATTTTCTTCAATCAGTTGTTGACGAATTTTGCCTTCACTTGATGCTCTGAATAACACGCCGTGCGGGACAACTACCGCCATTCTTCCTGTTTCAGGCTTGAGCGTTTCAATCATGTGAGTGATAAACGCGTAGTCACCTTTAGTTTTTGGCGGAACGCCACGGCGGAAGCGGCCAAACGGGTCGTTACTGGCGTCATCATGCCCCCACTTATCCAAAGAGAAAGGAGGATTAGCGGTGACCACATCAAAGTGCAATAGGCCCTTGCCGTCTTTATCTAACAGCAGAGGGTTACGTATAGTATCGCCCCATTCGATTTTGTGGTTGTCCTCGCCATGTAGGAACATGTTCATTTTAGCCAATGCCCATGTAGAGCCAATGGCTTCCTGTCCATACAGCGCGTATTTCTTGGAGCCTGAATTTTTACGCACCATTGCCCCACATTTTAAAAGCAATGAACCACTGCCTGTACAGGGGTCGCAAATATCATCGCCTTCAACGGGCTCTAACACAGTTGCAAGAAGCGTCGAAACTTCAGGTGGGGTATAGTATTCGCCAGCGGTGGCGCCACTACCAGCGGCAAAGTGCTTGATAAGATATTCATAAGCGTTACCGATGATATCAAGGCTGCCTACGCGCTCTGTGCTTAGGTTTAATATGTCCTTACCAAAATCTTCGAGTAGATGACGTAGTAAGTCGTTCTTTTGTTTTTCTTGGCCTAAACGGTCTGTATTGAAACTGATGTCTTGGAAGACGTTTTTAAGCTTACTGCCGTTGGCTTCTTCAATGGCATGTAGCGCTTTGTCGATACGCTCACCGTTACCGGGCTCATAACGCTTTTCATATAAATCCCAAAAGCTTGCGCCTTCAGGTAACACAAAACGTTGCTTCGACATCATTGCATGAATGAGCTCAGGGTTATCACCGTATTGCTGTACCAAACGGTTATAGTCGTCCTTGTACACGTCCGAGATATACTTTAAAAAAAGCATAGTAAGGATGAAGTCTTTGTAAGTATCGGCACTAATAACGCCGCGGAACGTGTCACAAGCCGCCCATACGGCTTTGTTGATATCGTCCTGATTGATTTGCATGGAGGTACTCATGGTGTAAATCTTTTCCTTATTTTAAATAATCCGCAAATGGTGCATCGATTTAATAAATTATTCGATGATAGCAGAAGAAAAAACTCAATTTTTAACGAATGGGAACTAGTAGTCATTGACTTTAGGATTTGAAGACTACTCAAAACGGTAAAAAGCTCTTTTATAATTATCTATCGCGTCTATCACGGCTCTTGGTTGCAGCATACTCTGATTTATAAGCTCCGAGTGAATCAACTCGTTTATCTCTTTAAACTTGTCGAGCTCACTTTGTTCTATCCATGGTTCGTTATAAACTTTTGCTCTCCCCTCATTGTTAACTACCCTTTCTTCAAAACTCGAGTAAGTACCAGTTAAATCTAGCCTAGTTAGCTGTTTTCTTTTCGCTTCTACTTCTCGGTTGTGATGGGCGAGAAAATCACATAGTAAAGCTCTCAAGGGTGGCTCTAACTCTTTTTCGCAATTCCCACTAAACGTAATCCTTATATCAGAGACATGCGGAAGTGACTTCCAATGATATAAGCATCGCATCAAATCCTGTTCTAGAGGCAGTGTTTCGTCAAGTGGAGGAGACTCAAGATCAAACATACCGTACTCATCAAATTGTAGCGACTCTGCGTACGAACTCCCTTTGCTTGGAACACTAATTGGGTGATAACAAGTCCGCTTTATTCCTTTGTTTTCAAAATCTATTTCCCAGTGGCCAATATCATCTTGCAAAAAAGTTGCAGATAAATGGTCACAATATCTCCACCAAATGGCCTCGGCGAACAATAGAACGGAGTTATTCTTTAGGTCCAACTTACGTTGCAACCAAGCCGAAAGCTCAGGCCACAGAGTTTTAAAATATTTGAAAGATATACCTTCCCTTCGAAGTAGTGCTGCCCTTGGCGATTCGGCGAGATATTTTAAAGGACAATTTAAGTTATCAGTAAACCAATAAAGTGTGCACTGCCCTTCTAGCGGATACGTGGTTTCAAATTTGAATATATTTCTCACATTTGTTACCGATAGTTCTTTCAAAGACACCGCTATTATCAAGGCATCTCGTTCAACATGCTTCGGAAGCTCCATCATTAAGTGATTAATAATAGCAACAACATGAGACCTGATGTAAAAAGAGAAAGGCAAATAATATCGTCTTGATTTATTGACGGAGACGATCTGCTCCCAGCTTTTATAACCAAAACTTTTAGCAAAAGAATTTAAAAGATCTTTTTCTCTAAGTTTTATGGAGGATAGTTGGTTATAGACGTCACAGACTGCTAACGCTTCTTTTCTTATTATTTGCAGGTTGAGATTGTCAAAAGGTTTTTTTTTAATCGAATTACGCATACACTGATCCCGTGTTTTCCCGTCTTACCCAGCCGCTGGATTCAGTAATTCCGAGGATTAAGAGTTCAGTATATAAAAACAAATTAACTAACATGTGCTAACGCGGCACGCACCTAAGCATTGTAGCCAACAAAGGCTCCTAAAAAAAGATGGTGAATGAATTGGTGCCTAGCTAAAATTAGCGACAAACTAGTGTAAGCCTAGCGTTTTAAATCCTTTGGAGTAACTTGTTAGGTTTAGCTGCCGACGTAAAGTTGTGCTTTCACCGGTTCAGGAGAACTCCAATCTAATTTTTCAGACATAGCCCAAACTTGAGCCCATTCAGATAGATATGAGTGAACTATATCTTTATCTTTAATGATCACAACATTTTCTCGACTATTCGTTGCGTTCTTAGAAAAGTTAAATGAACCAGTCCAAACAACCTCAGGGATAATATCAAGATCCTTATTCAGCGAACCTAAAACAAGAAATTTATGGTGCATTTTAGGCGTTGTCTTTTTCATTGGATCGCTAGCGTATCCTAGACATCGAATAGTCTCGTTGTAGTGAGTCCATTCACTGTTTAATCGAACACAGCACTGGAAGAGTCTACTATTAAAATGAGGGTTTTGCTCAAGCTCATCCAAAGAGTCAAGATGTAGTAATTTAGTCACAGATGTTTTTTTTCCGGTCAAAGCAGCATATGATGCATGTAATGATTTTTTCCACTTTTCATAATCATTGCTTGAGACACCATTTGGATCATGCCTTAGAAAATCTTCTTTTTGAACAACGATATTTACCCACTTACAACCACTAAGAGCCTTTAATATATCGAAATTAGTAAGCCATGCTACGCAACCAACAGCTACGTCATGTTGTGATATTAAATTTATGAGCTTTTCAGCAATCCCATCAAACAATATCTCAACATCACTACCATCAGATTTAACCGAAAAGTCTTTTAATTCAAAATCATAATTAGGTCCATCGTATTGATCAGTTCCTGTATCAAAATGTCCTGAAATCTTGTTAAGATTTTTATTACTCATAGCTTTTCTGTTAAACTCCAGTGTAGGTTACAAGATCTCATAGTAACAACTCTCCCCAAAAAATCGGTATTGTGGTTTCAGAGGAATTTATAAAACAAAACCTAACTTTGATTACCCTTTGATATGCTTACAACATTATTAACCGCTAGTTCTTGTTGTAACTCATATATACGAAACATCAGTGAACTATTCTGTACTTCTAGCATTTGATTAATTGCTTTCAGTTCATCGCGCTCTTCTTTGTACTCTTTTTTAAGCCGCTCTTGCGCTTTCAATTCCTTTTTTAACTTTGCTTCATTTGTAAGCTCACGCTCTTCATTTTCTGCGAGTAACTTTGCAGCTACTGGGTCATATGCTTTATTGAATGCTTCGATGGCTGGATTTGCTTCGTCTTCGATAAAGTCTCTAAATTTGTGAATATAACTTCTTCCTAAGCGAGCCTCATTATTGATTTTGTTCAACGTCAGCTTGCCATTTTTCTTTACGTTTTGTGGCTGGCCCTCTAACAATCGCTGCAGCGCTGCACGTAAGCGTCCTTCTGTTATTTCTCTCGAACTCATATCAAACCTCTACTATTTTAATCGCGCCTTTCACTTTGTCACTAAACGGCTCAAACGCTAAATTAAACTTTTCAATGTCTTTTTCATTGTTTTTAATCTTTTGTTTAAGTGCGATAAGGATACTGTTGTTCATTTTATCGCCCGTATTCAACGCTCTGAATTTTTTAATGAGGCGTTTCGTTTTCTTTAAAATTTGCTTGGCCTGTTTATCAGTGATTACGATGTGTTCGCACGGCTTTTTACCTGTTGAGAACTCACCAATCCCAGAGATGCGACTGCAATCTTTGTTGGTGCAATAAAGACCGCTAGGTAATCTAACAATCGATAGCGTACCATTTCTAACCAAAACTTCGATTTCCTCGCGAGTGAAATATGCCTGACCGCCTCGCTCACTTAATCTTTCAAACTTATCTTTCGCGATACGTTCACCGGCGGCCCCCCCAAGATGCTCAGACTCGTTGTAAATTTCGTAATAGGCATCAACTCCCATATTAATGGCTTCTTCATTCATTAAATGAAGTAGGTCGCGATCCATTAGGACATCTTCCATGGCTTGTAATTTGGCGTTGTTAGCGTAGTAATCTGACATTTGAATATTGCCATGTTTGTATTGAAATTTGATAGTAGCAGACGAGCCAAAACCATAGCGTTTGAAAAACACCGCAAAGCTTCTGCGGAAGTCGTGTGGCGACATCTTCGGCAATGTGCCGCCAACCTTCATCTGGTCGTGTCGAGCCGGATTAAGACGATCAAACTCCTCAATATCCGCTTGTTTCGCTGTAATGCCCCAAAATTCAATCAAATCGGTAAATTTTTTACTCATACCGGACGCTACATAAGCACTACTTCTCATAGTCGTTTTTACTGCTAAAAATGCACTGGAAAGTTGCCGTTTATACATGGCGTATTTTTCATTGGTAATGGTACCCGACTGGAAATTTGCCTCGTTTTCAGCGTGATACATATCACGTAAATACTGAGTTGCATCATAAGCTAGTTCTAGTGCATCTTTGGCGACAGGATGTGTTTGCCAAGATTCATGCACCACATGACCAAGACGTTTTGTTTCTTCGCCAACCAAAGTCGGAATCCGCTTCGCCCCTGTTTCGCGATAGCTAGACTTTGACATGCTCAACAATTCACTCAAACGCACCCCAGAAAACGCCAATACGGTTAAAGCGCAAGCACTAATGATGCGATTTAACTCTGTACCATTTCGAGTAATTGAAAAGTTTGGAACCCCATGGCTGAATTTTTTGATTTCTCTCTGAAACCTCGCAGACACCGCACCTAATTTCGAGGAGTTATCTTTTCGGCTACATTTGCGATTTAACTCACGTTGATATATCTGCTCGGCTTTAGCCATGGCATGATTGATAGTATGGCGATATGGATGGTACTTTTCCACCACTGCAAGCGCTTGAGCAAGTATTGGTTGATACATACCAATCGGAATTGCGATGTACTGCTCTTTTTCTCTTATCACCATCGCCCTAAATTCTTTTCCTCTAGCGATTCGATTGCAAAAGCCAAGTACCCGCAATGTATTTATCACTCTTACAATACTATCCACCAATGTCTGACTAAGATTTTTTGACACTACGTTCTGTTTGATTTTGTGCTTAAATCGCCTATACAGTCTATCGTCCGATAGCATCGCCCAATCACTGCTACCCAGCGCCTCTCGAATGTTCACTAAACCTTGTTTCCAACTTTCGACTATTGCTACTGTTGCTCGCTCGCTTTCTTGCTTGTAGCGCTGCTGCATAAAGTGCAACAAGGTCACCTGTATCTCTTTTCTGTAGCTGATATTTATTTTAGTGAAGCTTACCACTGTCCTATAGTTCACCTTATATTCTGCATGCCCTGAAAAGTCCCACGTTTCGTCAAAAACGTAACTTAAAGCGGTGCCATCAGGATGAAAGGTGACAGCTTGGTCAGGTCCAGCTTGGTGCAGAAAAGCTAGCGCTTTAACAATTTTCTTAGTCATGAGAACACATCCAACAAATCATTTAAACTGTATACATCGTCATAAAGCGGGTGAGCGCTTTGCTTTATCTTTTCAAGCGCTTGTCTGCAATTACTAGGGCTTTTTTCGTTATATCCTTGAAGAATTGATTCAACAATTTCGAACAATTCTGTGTACTTCTTAGACGGTATTGAATTGACCGATGGTGTTTGTTGCAACTGCTGCAATGTTTCTTTAAAACTGAGCATCAACCAAATATCATCAACCTCGGCGACCAATTTGTGCTCTTTACACCAAAAACATGCCAGAAAATCCGTACACACCACTTCATTTTCATCTGTTTCAATGCCAACCTTGTTGAGTAGTTTGTTAATAACTTGAGCTGAACCAGCCCTATTATTCAGGCAGCGCCCGCCATGAGGTGTTCGTGATTCATTGGTTCGGTCTTTTCCTTTCCGCAATCGTTTAAATTCGTAGCCATCAAGGATATCGCCATAATTAAATTTTGCTGTTTCCACCGCGTCTTTCACTGTGGAACCTTTTGCTATTGCGTGCGCAGCATCCATTGCCGCCCCGAGATTGTTCTCATGTTCTTTTTGCGTGCCGTTAATGTAAGTACTTCTCGTAATACCTGGCGAATTATTGTTCATCATTGATACCAAATATACGGACTCGGTCACTCGAAAAACCGTATCAGATTTAGTCTTCCTGAATATGGATGGGTTGATGTGACTCAACCCCATCTTGGCCAGCATTTTGTTGGTTGAGGTTTGTGGAGTTTTCCCTGTTTCAGCGTATGAGCCGGCAGTACCATCCGCGTAATAGTGTGGAAACAAATAGGCTTCAGCGTCTCCGTTAGCCATTTCTTTTGCAACCAACATCCAGCTTTCAATGAATTCCATCGCATATTTACTGAACCCAAGACTATTATCTTGCTTTTGGTGCATAGCTCTGCCCTTTTCGGAATCAAAAATGTATTTTCCACTTCCAATCTTCCGAAACGTTACATCACGTATGCGTAGATCTGCCAATGGCTTTGTATTCATGCCGGTAAACATATAGGTTATCAATATTGCCAGTTGAATAATTGGGTTATTCGGGTGCATTCGGTCGAAACATTTTTTAAACGCCCCTCTATGCCCTGCAAGCTTATTACCTTTTAATTTTCTCCGTGCGGCTTCTTTGTCCACTAATGTTTTGTCGTAAATAGGGTGTCTTTCCGGAAGTTCACCAGTATTGGCAAAGGAAAGCAGTCCTCTGTAACCTCTAAATAAAGCACGAACCGTAGGTTTAAGCTCCCCCTCAATATCTAATGCTTTAGCTCCTTTAGTAGCGGCTTTTACGCCTTTAATTTCTGGTAACTTTCTGACCTCTCCCATTCGGTTCGTTTGCTTAAATAGCATTGAGATTAACCGTTTGTTATCCGATGCATTTACTGAACTGATAGCACCTAGTAGTGCTTGTTCCTTAGACCATTTTACGAACTCGGTCATCACATCGACGTCGAGGTATCGCTCAACTGTTATCGGTTCTTTCATGCTATCTATCCATCTCAGGTAGGTAATTACTTGATAAAAGTGACCGTTGACTGTTTGAGTGGTATAGGTAGCCATTAATTGGTAGAAATATCGGATAAAGCTATCGCGATTAGCATCAATCAACTCGGTGCCAGGTTTAAAATCAGCGGTTATATTGCTTAGGACAGGGCAACCTTTATATCGCAACCGTTTGAAATACATCTTTGCTTTACCTCGAACCTTAAGAACCATGTCTTCAATTCGCAGGGATTGGATCTCGGCATGACGTTGCACCAATTCAGGGCCGGGTATCAGTGCTCTTCGTCGACTTTTCTTTCTCGACTTATTTTCGTTTAGTTCAGACACCGTATTATTGATGCTCATTTAGCTTCCTTTTCACCGAATGCAATTTCTGAATCGTCAAAAACGCCAACATATTCTAAGACATCCTCGTAGATTTCATCACCAGTAGGATCTTGTTCTGCGATTATTAGATAGTCTAGGGTGGTCTTCTCGTCTTCATGGCCTAAGCACTTTGATACCTCAGCCAGCGCCTCATCACGAGATACTCCCAACTTAAGTAGCACTCGAAACATCACAACCGCAAAGGTTGAGCGCAAGTTATGAATCGTCCCCTGAATTTTGAGTCCTATTGTTTTTTCGACTGTCGCTCTCACCTCGTTCCAACGGGTATTTGCCTCACTTAGCTTTGTGAAAAACGGTTTACCTGTTGCACTAATGAACAGGTAATCTTTGTCTTCATCAATACCATCTACCCCCTCAAAATAGCCAACTTCGCCAGACGCTCTCTTGGCCTTACATAACGCTTTAAACTTCGCGAGACGTTTCCTATATCTCTCACTTCGTGAGTAGTCATACAGCAACACCATAATTCGTTTCGGTATGATGGTTTGTCTACTTTTGTTTCCACCGTGTACGGTTTTAGTCATAGAGCCATATTTTCCACCTACACCAAATCGCATCGATATTTTCCTATCTGAAATAGGTTTCACTATTTGACCTAAATGCAAGCTGGCGGCTTCTTCTTTGCGAAGTCCAGCATATCGGCAAACTAAGAATAACAAGCAATATTCCAAAGGTAGCTTCGCTAATTTCAACTCACCGCTCTTAACAACCTTTAGTACTGTTTTACTTCCAGTCAAAATATCTTCAACCGCGTTCCACTCACTTTTTGTTAGGGGGCGTAAGTCTCGTTTAGCTGATGGCAAAGAGCCACCATCGTTACGTTTAGATTTAGGAAAGTTCAAGCGCAAATCCGTTGTATAAACTTCTTTAGATTGATATGCCTTCATGCTGGTGCCGCCAGCTTGGTAATTAATCTTAATAACTTCATGTTCAAAAGGCGGATTATTGAATGAACGCCCATGGCGAATATGGAATTTATAAAAGTTAACGACTTCTCTCATATACGCTGTGGCTGTAGTTCTAGCTAGTTCATTTCGGTTAAGCACCGCATTTTTAAGAGCCTCGCGGAACTGATAGGTTACCTTTTGGCTTTTATATACAGGGAAAGAATCCCAAGTTGGTCTTGGAGGATCAATCATCTCGTCAAAGGTATCTTCATCGTATTCTTCATCCCAAAGCTGCTGCAATTGAATTAAGAAATCAAAGTATTTGACTAGGGCTTTTGATTTTTGTGCCGACTCTTCCTTGTCATTCTCGATGTGATGAGCCAGTAGGAAGCGGTTTACATACTCCATAGGCTCGTAGGAGACTATCCTGCCGGATTCATCTCTACCGACAAGATTCAACAGAGTGATTGATTTTATGTGAGAGAGTGTGCTCTTGGAATGCTTTAAAGTTAACTTATCATCGGCGTCCGCACAGATTAGAGGTGTTCGATAATTATAGTTTTTGACTTCCGTTGTCTTTATTTCATACGATACGTTCATTTAACACCTATTAATGTATATACTCCACATACTGTATACATTAATAGGTGTTTTCACTTTTTCAAATGTGTATGGTTACTCTTTAGTATAATAAACGTTTGGGTGTTCATCCCAGTCGTCGTCATCGAGATCGTCACCTAAGCCATCTTCAAACTCGTCATGAGCTTCAAGCGTATTCTTGTGGTATGTATCCCACTTAAATTCTACTTCTTTCTTCTCTTCTTCTACTTCCATCTCAACAGGAAGCGTTTCGATAAAGTTCATCACGTCGTTACAAAGCGGATCGAGGTTTATTTTTTGAAACGCGGAGATCTGATAGACCGGACCTTTCCACTCTAGCGCGTCTATAACGTGCTGACAGCGCTCTTCTGCTTCTTCTTCTAGTAGCAGATCTACCTTGTTAAATACCAACCAGCGCGGCTTTTCAGCCAGTTTAGGGCTGTATTTCTGTAGCTCTTCGATAATAGCTTTTGCATTTTCCGCTGGATCTGTTTCGTCAACAGGGAAAATATCGACAATGTGAAGCAATATACGACAGCGCTCAAGGTGCTTCAAAAAGCGAATACCTAACCCTGCACCGTCTGCCGCACCTTCAATAAGACCAGGAATGTCGGCTATCACGAAGCTGCGCTGTGAATCTTGACGAACAACGCCTAGGTTAGGCACTAGCGTAGTAAACGGATAGTCAGCCACTTTCGGCTTAGCTGCCGATACAGAGCGGATGAAGGTTGATTTACCCGCGTTAGGCATACCAAGCAAACCTACATCTGCTAGAAGCATAAGTTCTAACTTAAGGTTGCGAATTTCACCCGGCGTACCGTTAGTCTTTTGACGTGGAGCACGGTTAGTACTGCTTTTGAAACGAGCATTACCTAAACCATGAAAACCGCCTTGCGCCACTTTAAGCTTTTGACCATGACGAGTTAAGTCGCCTAATACCTCGCCAGTGTCACTGTCAGTAGCACGCGTACCTACAGGCACCATAACGGTAAGGTCTTTACCTTTTTTACCAATACAGTTTCCGCCTTGGCCGTTTTGCCCGCGCTCTGCACGGTGAAAACGCTCGAAGCGATAATCGATCAATGTATTTAGGTTTTCATCGGCTTGTAAGAATACACTGCCGCCGTCACCACCGTCGCCACCATCTGGGCCACCTTTAGGTACGTATTTTTCCCTTCTAAAGCCAATTGTACCGTTGCCACCGTCACCGGCTTCAACGCGAATTTCAGCTTCATCTACAAATTTCATTTATCACTCCGGGCTTTAATGCCGTGGGTTATTAACTTAATAATGCGAACACTAAGTTTACACCAAAATGCTCAATGACGCTTTCGTGTATGCTCAGTATTCTTAAAATCGAAAACTAAAACCTTGTATAGCGTGAACTCATCATTGAATTTAAACGCTATTAAATAAGAACAGAAAAAGAAAGAAAGGTTTCACAAAACAAAAAACCCCGCAAGCGCGGGGTTTTTCTAAGCCTGTTCGGCGAGAAGCTTTCGCGCTTACTCAGCTACGATGCTTACAAACTTACGGTTTTTCGGTCCTTTAACGTCGAACTGAACTTTACCGTCTTTTAGTGCAAACAACGTGTGGTCTTTACCGATACCCATGTTGTCACCAGCGTGGAAACGAGTACCACGTTGACGAACAATGATGTTACCAGCAAGAACAGATTCGCCACCAAAGCGCTTAACACCTAGGCGTTTACTCTCTGAATCACGACCGTTTTTGGTACTACCACCAGCTTTTTTGTGTGCCATGTGTTCGTGCTCCTATTATGCGTTGATACCAGTGATTTTCACTTCTGTGAACCACTGACGGTGACCCGCTTGCTTACGAGAGTGCTTACGACGACGGAACTTAACGATTTTTACTTTATCGCCACGACCGTGTGTAACAACCTCAGCTGTCACCTTACCACCAGCAACGATTGGTGTGCCGATTTTTACGTCGTCACCGTTGCTTACCATTAAAACTTTGTCAAATTCAACCGATTCGCCTGGGGCTACTTCGATTTTTTCAAGACGAACGGTTTGGCCTTCGGCCACACGGTGTTGTTTACCGCCACTTTGGAAAACCGCGTACATAGTTAACTCCGCTCTGCGTCCACTGACGCT
>Ga0115005_10002867_pt1 | contig 13725 bp, 10 predicted proteins | sample ArcOceMetagenome_FD_87163 | JGI IMG/M metagenome (GOLD analysis project Ga0115005, IMG submission 87163) | Marine eukaryotic phytoplankton communities from Arctic Ocean - Arctic Ocean - Greenland ARC118M Metagenome | ecosystem: Environmental > Aquatic > Marine > Oceanic | place: Arctic Ocean... | reverse complement strand
TTTTTTCACTCCTATACTTCCATATGCTTTAGCTTTTGCTGCTGGAGCAATGATATTTGTTGTAGTCGAAGAAGTAATTCCTGAAACCCAACAGGACAAAAATACGGATATAGCCACACTTGGCTTTATTGGAGGGTTTATAGTAATGATGGTATTAGATGTAGCCCTTGGTTAGTAATTATTATTTTTCATGAAATATTTTTTTATTTTTTTATTTTTAATGCCTATATACGCATACTCTCAAGTCACAGAGATTAAAGGCTCTGTAAATTCTGAATTTGGAGTTTTAAGTTATGCAAGTCTGAGTATACTAGATTCTGATCTGGGGATAATTGCTGATGAAAAAGGGGAGTTTAATTTACAACTAGACCTTTCCATTCATAAAACTCTCTTTGTTTCGTTTTTAGGCCATATTTCACAAAAAATTTCTTTAAATAACCCTTTATTTGACTTAAAAAACTTGCTGATCGTTTTAGAGGAAGATATAAACGGTTTGAATGAGGTGGTAGTTACAGGAACTTTAAAAGATGAGTATGTAACAGAATCTCCAGTGAAGGTCAATGTAATAACAAGTAAAAAAATAAATTCATTTCTTCCTTCTGGAGGAGCAAACATCACTGAAATAGTTCAACTTATTAATGGAGCTCAAGAGGTAATAGCTTGTGGAGTTTGTTATACAAATTCAATAAGCATAAACGGTTTAGAGGGTCCTTATACATCGTTATTATTAGATGGCATTCCTATGTATGGAAACTTAGCATCAGTATATGGACTTAATGGAATACCAAATATGATAATAGATAGATTAGAAATTGTTAAAGGACCAAGTAGTACTTTATATGGTTCTGAAGCAGTTGCTGGCGTAATTAATATCATAACCAAGAACCCTAAAGATCAACCTTTTCTTTCTTTAGATGTTCAAGGTACTTCACATAAAGAGAGTTTTGTGAATTTGGCTTTAACTCCTAATATTGGAAAATCATATGGTTATTTTGGAGTGAATTGGGATCGAAAAAGCGATTATGATGATTATAATAATGATGGTTTTGGAGATGATATTAATTTAAGTAGGTTTTCAATTTTTAATAAATGGAATATTTACAGAGAATCTAAAAAAGAATTTATTATATCAGCGAGATACTATTTTGAAGACAGAAGAAATGGAGTGAGAGAATATTTAAGTAATAATAATTATAAAAAAATTAGAGGAGATAATAAGGTTTATGGAGAAAGTATTTATACAAATCGATTTGAATTATTTGGAAAATATGAATTTGCTTTCACTGACGGATTTGAAGTAAATTATTCTTATTCAAAGCATGATCAAAACAGCTATTATGGATCGGATTATTATCAGGCAAATCAAACGATTTTTTTTTCACAATTTACTTTAGACAGGAATTATGGAAATCATGATTTATTATTTGGAGCGTCTGTTAAAAACAACCTATACGATGATAATACCATAGCCACTCAGTCTGTTATTAATGGAACAATTATCAATAAAAGTTCAAATCAATTAATTCCTGGATTATTAATTCAAGATCAATACAAGCCATCAAAAAAAATATCTTTAATTGGTGGTTTTAGAATCGATCATTTTAACGAACACGGATTTATTTATGCCCCTAGTTTTCACCTGAAATATAATCCAGGAGAATGGCTGTCATTTCGTTTAAATGCCGGAACAGGGTTCAGAATAGTCAATTTATTTACAGAGGATCATGCATTTATTACTGGACAAAGAGAAGTTAAAATTTTAGAAAATTTAAAACCAGAAGAATCTAAAAGCCTAATTTTTAATGCAAATTATATTTACACTGGATTAAACGGCTCTGGAAATATAGATTTGGATCTTTTTTACACTTATTTTTCAAATAAAATAATTCCGAATTATGATAATCAAAACTTTATTATTTATCAAAACTCGGATGGACATGCTTATTCTAAAGGTATAAGTGGAGCATTAAACCATACCTTTTTAAATGGAATTGCTTTTTCCCTAACATTTAATCATCAAATTGTTAGATATACTGAAATTGAAAATAATATAGAGTCTTTTTTTGACATGATGCACTCCCCTAAATGGAGTGGAGGTTTTAACTTGAAATTTCCAATTAATAAAAAATGGTCTGTCAATTCTTCCTCTAATTATGTAGGGTTAATGAAATTGCCAACTGTCTTTGAAATGAATGATAGTGGAGATATAAGCTCTGTGGCCAGACCAACTAAAAGTAAGCCATTCAGCATACACAATGTTAATATAAATGGAATTTTAAACAATCAAAATGAAATATATTTTGGAATGCTTAATATATTTAATTTTAGACAAAAAGAATCTCCATTAGTTGGCTATAACGATCCAAATAGTTTTAAAGGATTTAGTCCATATTTTGACACATCTTATGCTTATGCACCAAATCATGGAAGGGAAATATTTGTTGGTTATAGGTTAAATATTTTTAGAGATAACAAAAGATAATTTAATTATTTACAATTACAATCATCACTGCCACATCCTTTTTCAGGATTATTATAAAAGTATTTTTTATATAAGAATAAAATGGAAATCGTAACAGCAAGAATTGTTAGTGTTAATTGCATAGCTAAATTTATGAAATAAGTTGATAAACTATTAGAGCAGCTAAATAAGCGATAACAGTCATTATAATTAACTGTGCAGCTGGCCACTTCCAACTATTAGTTTCTTTCTTAACTACCGCTAGTGTGCTCATACACTGCATAGCAAAAGCGTAAAAAATCATTAAAGAAACTCCAGAGGCTAAGCCAAATAGCGGAGTGCCATCTTCTCTGACTTCATTAGACATTCTTTCTCTTATAGTCTCTTCTTTATCACTTTCAACACTATAAATTGTGGCTAGAGTTCCAACAAACACCTCCCTAGCAGCAAAAGAGGTCACAATAGCAATTCCAATTTTCCAGTCATAACCCAAAGGACTTATTATTGGCTCTATGCTTTTTCCAATATTGCCAAGAATAGAATGTTCTAACTTATAAGCACTTAACTTATTGTTATAATCTGATGGATTTTCATAATCAGCATGGTTAATAGTGGTTTCTGCATTATTAAATTTTTCACCAATTCCATTTGAAGCTAGAACCCATAAAAGAATTGAGATGGATAAAATTATTTTTCCTGCTTCAAAAACAAAAGATTTTGTTTTTTCTATAACTGTAAATAATACATTTCTAAATAAGGGCAGTTTATAATTTGGCATTTCAATCACAAAAAAAGTTTTAGATTTTATTTTTAAAATTTTATTTAAAATATAAGCTGAAAAAATAGCCGCTAAAAATCCTAATAAATACAACCCCATTAATGTAAGACCCTGCGCATTGATTCCTAGAAACCTTTCGTTTGGAATTACTAATGAAATAAGAATTAAATATACTGGTAATCTTGCCGAGCATGTAGTGAAAGGAGTAACTAATATAGTTATGAGTCTCTCTTTCCAATTTTCAATATTTCTTGTAGCCATTATCGCTGGGATAGCACAAGCGGTACCAGAAATTAAAGGGACAATACTTTTTCCACTCAATCCATATCTTCTCATGACCCGATCCATTAAAAAGACTACACGACTCATGTATCCACTTTCTTCTAGAACTGAAATAAACATAAATAAAAAAGCAATTTGAGGGATGAATATCACAATTCCTCCAATTCCAGGAATAATCCCTTCTGACAATAAACTAGTGAATGTTCCTGGAGGTAATTGAGTTTTTGAAAATGAACTTAGTTGACTAAAAGCACTATCAATTGCATCCATCGGGTAACTACTCCAATCAAAAATAGCTTGAAATATTGCAAGAAGAATTAAAAAGAAAATAGCGTAACCCCAAAATTTATGAATTAAAATTCTGTCCAACTTTGATCCAAAACCTGTAGCTAATTTAGGATCTAAAATATAAGATTGCTTTAATACATTATTTATAAATTGATATCTTTTAATAGTTTCTTTTTGTTGTAGCCTTTTAAGATAGGAAATGGGTTTTGTTTGAAAATTTGAAGAATCTTTAACTTTATCTCTATCTAGATTTCCAAAATTAACATCTTGAGTAATTACAAGCCAAAGTTTATAAACTAATTGATTAGGAAAAGTTTTTTCTAATCCTTCAAAATAATCCTTGTCAATATCCGTAATATTAATGAGTGAGTTTATAGGAAGTTTTTTATACTCAGAAATAATTTTTTTTAATTCAAATAATCCTTTTTTCTTCCTTGAACTATATAATACTACTTTAGTTTCTAGAGATTTTTCTAAATTTGAAATATCAATAGTTATCCCTTTTCTTTTCATGACATCAGACATGTTTATGACAAGAATAACAGGAATTTTTAAATCTTTTATTTGAGTGAAAAGTAATAAGTTTCTTTTTAGGTTTTCAACATCTGAGATAACTACCGCTACATCGGGATAATCTTTATCATTTTTATTTAATAATAACTCTATAACCACACTTTCATCCAACGAAGATGCATTAAGGCTATAGGTTCCAGGCAAATCTAAAATATGGGCTTTTACCCCTCTTTCTAGCTTACAAATTCCTTCCTTTTTTTCAACTGTAATTCCAGGGTAATTACCAACTTTTTGATTTAGTCCCGTCAAATCGTTAAATACAGATGATTTACCTGTATTGGGATTTCCAATGAGCGCAACATTTAATCGTTTACTCATTTATATTTTTTTAACAATAATATGATGCGCGGTTTCTCTGCGTATAGCTAACCTACTACCATTTACATCTAAATACATAGGGTCTTTAAATGGCGCTAATTGCAATAATTTAATAGTGTTACCTGGTAAACAGCCCATTTCGATTAATTTTAAAGGAATGAAGTCAGTAACAATATCCAGTATTATTGCTTTTTCACCTCTTTTTAAATCGTTTAATGTCAAATTTCTTTATTTAGAATGATTTTAAAGAAGCAAAAGTAGTATATTTTTTATTGAGAGAGATCAAAAAAAATTAGTTTATGTAAGATTCCTCAAGTGTGTTAATGTCAGAGATAAGGTTGTTCATTTCCTCATTATTTGTTCCATCGTAAAAGCCTCTAATTCTCTTTTCTTTATCGATTAAAACGAAATTTTCAGTATGAATCATATCATACTTTCCGCCATCACCATCATTTTTAGCAACTAGGTAAGATTTTCTAGCTAAATCATAAATCATTTTTTTGTTTCCGGTTAACAAGTTCCATTTAGAATCCAACACTCCTTTTTCAAGAGCATAATTTTTCAAGACTTCAACGTTATCAATATCAGGCGTGACCGAAAAAGAAACTAAAAGAACATCTTTGTTAAGTAATAGTTTTTCCTGCAAGTAAGTCATGTTGTCTGTCATTATTGGACATATAGTAGGACAGGTTGTAAAGAAAAAATCAGCTACATAAATTTTATTATTATAATTTTTTTCAGTAATTTTTTTTCCATTTTGATTGGTAAGAGAGAAATCAGCTATTCTGTGATATTTTTTTATGTAACGAATGTTTTTATCAACTAATTCTTGAGAAACCATGTTAGGACTATAAATAGGCAAAATAATTTTAGGCTGTAAAATGAAATAAAAAGAAGTTAAAACAATAACAGAAAAAAAAGTCATAATTAAAATAACCGGGCCGTATCTTTTTAAAAATTTTTTATACATAAATCTTTTATTGAAAATTAATTAATTAGAGTTCATTAAGCTTTCTATCTCATCTATTTCAATGGGAATGTTTTTCATAAGATTAACAGGAAAGTTGTTTTCCTGAACGATAACATCGTCTTCTAACCTGATTCCAAAGCCTTCTTTAGGAATGTAAATGCCAGGTTCTACAGTAAAAACCATGTTTTTTTCAATAGGCTCATGAATGTTTCCGTAATCATGTGTGTCTAACCCTAGATGATGAGAAGTTCCATGAGTAAAGTATTTTTTAAAAGCTGGATTAGAATCACTTTGATTTTGAATGTCGGATTTATCTATAAGCCCTAATTTTAACAATTCAGAAGTCATAATATTCCCTACTTCATTATGGTGATCTTTCCATAAAATACCTGGATTCAGTAATTTAGTTGCTTCATTTTTTACATGTAATACAGAGCTATAAACTTCTTTTTGACGTTTAGTGAATTTTCCAGAAACCGGTACTGTTCGTGTCATATCGCTAGAGTAATTAGCATATTCAGCTCCAACATCTAACAAAATAACATCACCATCCCGACATTGGTTATTGTTTTCAACATAATGTAGGATATTGGAATTTTTACCTGAAGCAATGATTGGACTGTAGGCAAATTTTCTAGATCTATTAATTAAGAATTCATGTGAAAATTCAGCTTCAATTTCATACTCCCAAACACCAGGCTTAATAAATTTCAAAACTCTTCTAAACCCTTTTTCAGTTATGTCACAAGCCTTTTGTATTAATTCAAGTTCAATTGACTCCTTAATAGATCTTAGATTTTGTAAAATGGGATTACTTCTTTGAATATTTTTAATTGGATATTTTTTTTGAATCCATTTGTTAAAGCGAGCTTCCCTTGTTTCTGTTTCAACTTTAGCTCTATAATGCTCATTGGTGTTTATGTAAAGAACATCACATTCTAGCATTAAATTTTCAAGTATTTTTTCTAAATCTTCTAACCAATAAACTGTCTTAACTCCAGAATTCATAAAAGCATTTTCTTTACTTAATTTTTCTCCCTCCCAATGAGTTAAAGTTTCATTAGGCTTTGTTAAAAAAAGAATCTCTCTATGTTTAGAATTTTTACAATTTGGACACAAAACAAGTATACTCTCTTCTTGATTTATTCCAGATAAATAAAAAAGATCTCTGTGTTGTTCAAAAGGGAGAGTTGTGTCAGCACTGACCGGATAAAGATCGTTTGAATTAAAAAAAGCAATACTTTTTGCGTTCATTTTGTTCATGAACTTTGCTCTGTTTTTTATAAACAAGGACCTATCAATAGCTGAGTACTTCATGAAGTATAATTTTATATTCAAAAATAGTATATTTAATGTATTAACAGCTACCTAATAAAGGGGAAATAAAGATTTTAATTATGAAAAATTTAATATGTATAATTTTTTTGTGTATTCAATTTTTGTTATTTGCACAAGTCAGCACGCCTTCACTAGAATTAATAAATGGTATTAATTTACAAAATGAATTAATTCAAAATTCAATTGTAAAAAACTTAGAGTTTAGAAATATCGGTCCAAGTGTAATGAGTGGAAGGGTTACGGACATAGAGGTTAATCCTGAAGATTCAACAGAATTTTATATAGCTTATGCCTCCGGGGGTTTATGGCATACGATTAATAATGGGACCACTTTTAATTCGATTTTTGACAATGCAAACACTCAGAATATTGGAGATTTTGATGTTGACTGGAATAACAGAATAATTATAGTAGGAACTGGTGAAAACAATTCTTCAAGATCTTCATACGCTGGAATAGGAATATTAAGATCAAGCGATAACGGAAAAAATTGGGAGAACATAGGTCTAACAGACTCTCATCATATTGGTAAAGTAAAAATTAATCCAAATAACTCAAATGAAATAATTGTTGGAGTATTAGGACACTTGTATTCTACAAATATGCAAAGAGGAATTTTCAAAACTATTAATAGTGGAAAAACATGGACAAAAAAACTAGAAATAGATGAAAAAACAGGCATAATAGACATAGATATTGACCCACAGAATTTTAATATTCAATATGCTTCGTCTTGGGAAAAGGAAAGAGCATCTTGGGACTTTATTGGGAATGGATCCAAATCTGGAATTTACAAATCTATTGATTCAGGAGAAAGCTGGGAATTAATCTCAACAAAAGAAAGTGGATTTCCATCCGATTCTGGTGTTGGAAGGATTGGGATATCTGTTTTTGACAAAAACACAATTTATGCAATAATTGATAATCAGTCAAGACGGCCAAAACAAAAAGAAATAAAGAGAGATGGCATAGATAAAAATATTTTTGAAAATATGTCAGTCAAGGATTTTATTGCACTAAATAATAAGTCACTGAATGATTTTTTAGATAATAATGGTTTCCCAAAAAAATATGATGCTACAACGGTTAAAAATCTTGTTAGTTCAAACGAGATAGAGCCATTAGATCTTAAACTATTTTTAGAAGATGCTAACACGGTTATGTTTGATACTCCTATAATTGGAGCTGAAGTTTACAGAAGTGATGATGGGGGCAAAACTTGGATAAAGAAAAACTCCTATTATTTGGATAGACTATATAACACTTACGGATATTACTTTGGAAGAATTCATGTTTCACCAACTAATAAAGATCATATTTATGTTTATGGGGTTCCAATTATAAAATCAATTGACGGAGGGATCACGTATAAATCTATAGATTATCAAAATGTGCACGTGGACCATCATGATTTATGGATCAATCCTAAAAACCCAGATCACTTAATTAATGGAAATGATGGAGGAATGAACATGAGTTACGATGGTGGGAAAAATTGGTCGAAACTTAATCAACCTAGTGTAGGACAATTTTATTCAATTAACGTTGACTATGAAAAACCTTATAATGTATATGGCGGTCTTCAGGACAATGGGGTATGGATGGCTCCTGGCAATTCAGTAGAAAGTGCTAGATGGCATCAAACGGGTCATAATAATTGGACTTCTATTGGTGGGGGAGATGGAATGCAAGTCCAAATTGATAATCGTGATTCAAATATTATTTATACTGGATCTCAATTTGGAGTCTATTTTAGATTAAATAAAAAGACTGGGAAAAGACATTATTTAAAGCCTAAACATGATTTAGGGGAATCGCCTTTAAGGTTTAATTGGCAAACACCGATATTATTATCTCTTCATAATCAAGATATTTTTTATTTAGGAAGTAATAAGCTGCATGTTTCATTAAACAAGGGCGACGATTGGACATTTAAATCGATGGACTTGACTAAAGGAGTTAAACAAGGAAACGTTCCATATGGCACTTTAAGCACAATAGATGAATCCATTTTTAAGTTTGGAAAACTAGTTGTAGGTTCTGATGATGGTTTAATTCATTTAAGTAAGGATGGCGGAAATACTTGGGATTTAATTTCTAATGATTTACCTCAAAATTTATGGGTTAGTAGAGTTATTTTTTCAAAACATCATAAAAACAGAATTTATGCTACTTTAAATGGCTATAGATATGATGATTTTAAACCTTATGTTTTTATAAGTGATGATAATGGAAAGAATTGGAAAACCTTAAGCAATAAACTTCCTATATCCTCAGTTAATGTTATAAAAGAAGATCCTTTTAATGAAAATCTTATTTATTTGGGAACCGATAATGGCGCTTATATTAGTTTTGATAACGGAGATGCCTGGTGGCCTTTTAGTAACGGCTTAAATAAGGTTGCAGTACATGATTTGGTTATTCAAAGTGAAGCGAAAGAGCTTTTATTAGCTACTCATGGACGATCAATTTATAAAACGGATTTATCAATTATTTATAATTATTTAAACAAAAGAGAGGTTGATAAAGACGGAATTGTTTATACAATTAATGACATTAATTATTCTAATCGTTGGGGCTCAAGATCTTATAATTGGTCAGAGTATAATGAACCAAAATTAAAATTTTATGTTTTTTCAAACACCCAACAAACAGCTAAAGTCAAGTTAATTAACAATGATGGTTTAACAATTTTAAAAAAAGATTTAGATTTAAAAATTGGTTTTCAAGAAATCACTTTAGAGATAAATTACTCGAAAGAAGCTCTTAAGTCTATTAAAAAGAGAACTAAAGTTGAAATTAAAAAAGCTGACAACGAAAAATATTATTTCAAAAAAGGAGATTACAAACTCTTTATCAATAAAGATTCTGAATCATTCCAAATAAAATAAATAAGTTTCATTTTTATTGTCTTATAACTATTCATGGTTTAATTTTACCTTTATAATAAGAATCGGTTGTTTATGAGTAAAGTAATAGAGTCTTCTATTTTAAGAAAAGTATCCATGGCGCTTTCGGGCATTTTTTTAATAATTTTTTTACTGCAACATTTTATAATTAATATATCTTCTGTTTTTAGTGAGGCTACCTTTAATCAGCTCTCTCATTTTATGGGGACTAATTTTATAGTCCAGTTTATTGCGCAACCTATTTTAATATTAGGAGTTTTATTTCATTTCATTATGGGCTTTGTCTTAAATTTTCAAAACAGAAATGCCAGAGTTGAAAAATATGTTAAATATAAAGGCAGTGCAAATGCTAGTTGGATTTCTAGGAATATGATTATAACTGGAGCAGTTGTTTTATCTTTTCTTGGACTTCATTTTTATGACTTTTGGATTCCAGAGATTAATCATAAGTATATCGAATTTTTACCTGAAGATCCTAACAGGTATTACACCGAATTAACACACAAGTTTGAAGATTTAATTAAAGTTATTTTATATACCATTTCTTTTGGCTTTTTGTCTTTACACTTATTGCATGGGTTTTCTTCTTCTTTTCAATCCTTAGGAGTAAATAATAAATTCACATCAACAATAAAATTAATTGGCAAAATATACGCTATTGGAATTCCTTTTGGGTTTTGTTTTATAGCTATTTTCCATTACTTAAATAATTAGGCCATGGCAAAATTAGATTCGAAAGTACCTAAAGGACCAATTTCTGAAAAATGGACCAACCACAAAAATAACATCAGGTTAGTTAGCCCTGCCAATAAAAGACAAATCGATGTGATTGTAGTAGGAACTGGTTTAGCTGGAGGATCTGCTGCAGCTACTTTAGCTGAGTTGGGATACAATGTAAAATCATTTTGTTTTCAAGATTCACCAAGAAGAGCTCATTCAATTGCCGCACAGGGGGGGATTAATGCTGCTAAAAATTATCAAGGTGATGGAGATTCTATACATCGTTTATTTTATGATACTGTTAAGGGAGGGGATTATCGTTCAAGAGAATCTAATGTTCACAGACTTGCAGAAGTGTCTGCCAACATTATCGATCAGTGCGTCGCTCAAGGTGTTCCTTTTGCAAGAGATTACGGAGGCTTATTAGATAATAGATCTTTCGGTGGTGTATTAGTGTCAAGAACCTTTTATGCAAAAGGTCAAACTGGGCAACAATTACTTTTAGGAGCATACTCTGCCATGAATCGCCAAATAGCAAGAGGAAAAATTAAAATGTTCAATCGTCATGAGATGATGGATGTAGTTCTAGTTGATGGAAAAGCAAGAGGAATTATAACTAGAAACTTAATTAATGGAAAAATTGAACGTCATTCAGCACATGCTGTAGTTATAGCTTCAGGAGGATATGGAAATTTATTTTTTCTATCGACCAATGCGATGGGGAGTAATGTTTCAGCTACATGGAAAATTCACAAAAAAGGAGCATATTTTGCTAACCCTTGCTTCACGCAAATACATCCCACGTGTATCCCTGTTTCTGGAGATCATCAATCAAAATTAACATTAATGTCGGAGTCATTGAGAAATGATGGCAGGATCTGGGTGCCTAAAACAAAAGAAGATGCTCAAGCTATTAGAGAAGGCAAGTTAAACCCGACAGATTTAAGTGAAGATAAAAGAGATTATTATTTAGAAAGGCGATATCCTGCATTTGGCAATTTAGTTCCAAGAGATGTAGCTTCAAGAGCAGCTAAAGAACGTTGTGATACTGGTTTTGGAGTTAATAAAACAGGAGAAGCAGTTTTTCTTGATTTTGCTGCGGCAATTGTAAGGTATGGTAAAGAAAAAGCACATTTGAAGGGTCTAGATGAAGATGATATCAAAGTGGTTAATGAATTAGGTAAGGCTGCTGTAAAATCTAAGTATGGGAATTTATTTCAGATGTATGAAAAAATAGTAGATGAAAACCCTTACGAAACCCCAATGATGATTTACCCTGCTGTACATTACACGATGGGAGGAACATGGGTTGATTATAACTTAATGACTACAATCCCTGGTTGTTTTGCTATTGGTGAAGCAAATTTCTCTGATCATGGAGCTAATAGATTAGGTGCATCTGCTTTAATGCAAGGGCTTGCGGACGGATATTTTGTATTACCCTATACTATTGGAGATTATCTAGCTGACGATATTAGAACTGGAGCCATAAGCACTGACTCTAAAGAGTTTGAAGAAGCTGAAAATGATGTTAAACAAAAAATAGAAAGTTTATTAAAAACTAAAGGAAATAAAACAGTTGACTACTATCATAAAAAATTAGGTAAAATTATTTGGAATAAATGTGGGATGTCTAGAAATGCTGATGATTTAAAGCAAGCAATTGAAGAAATTAAAATACTAAGAGAGGATTTCTACGCTAACGTATTAGTGCCTGGATCAAGTGACTCTTTTAATGAGCCATTAGCTAAGGCAATAAGAGTTTCAGATTTTTTAGAGTTAGGTGAGCTATTTGCAAAAGATGCTTTAGAAAGAAAGGAATCCTGTGGCGGACATTTTAGAGAAGAACATCAGTCTAAAGAGGGGGAAGCTTTAAGAGATGATGAAAATTTTACTTTTGTTTCAGCATGGGAGTACAAAGGGAATCCTAGTGATGCAGTTCTACATAAAGAACAATTGAATTATGAAAATATTGAACTTAAAACTAGGTCTTACAAATAGATATGAAACTAACATTAAAAGTTTGGCGACAAAAAAATTCTAAAGAAAAAGGTAAAATAGAGTCCTACGATATTGATAAAATATCGCCCGACATGTCTTTTTTAGAAATGATGGATGTTTTAAATGAAAAGTTAACTATTGAAGGATTAGACCCTGTGGCATTTGATCATGACTGTAGAGAAGGCATATGCGGCTCTTGTTCAATGTTTATAAATGGTGAAGCTCATGGCCCCGACAGATTGGTAACAACCTGTCAGCTTCATATGAGAAAATTCAATGATGGTGAAACAATCTATATAGAACCCTTTAGAGCTAAAACCTTTCCCGTAATTAAAGATTTAGTAGTAGACAGATCTTCTTTTGATAGAATTCAACATGCAGGAGGGTTTATTTCTGTTAATACATCTGGAAATACTCAAGACGCAAATTCGATTCCAATAGAAAAACAAAAGGCTGATAATGCTTTTGATGCCGCAACATGTATCGGTTGTGGCGCCTGTGTTGCAACGTGTAAAAACTCAAGCGCTATGTTATTTGTTTCAGCAAAAGTATCTCAATACGCTCTACTTCCACAAGGAAAAATTGAGGCAACAGATAGAGTTTTAAACATGGTTAAACAGATGGATGATGAAGGGTTTGGAAACTGTACTAATACAGGAGCTTGTGAGGTAGAATGTCCTAAAGGAATTTCACTTGAAAACATAGCTAGATTAAATAGAGAATTTATTAAAGCTAAAATTAATTCTTAATTTAATTTTTTAAATTAATTCTTTCTTCTAACACCCAATTTGCCCTTACTATAAGCTCTTCTTTATAATGATATGTTTTTTCAGGACTAATTCTTTTTAAGAAATCTCCAGTATCCCATTTGTTATTTTCATTTGCATCTTCAATAATTCTAATAAAGTATTTAGAAGGCAGTATATTTTCAAAAACACAAGCATCATCGTAAGAAGCTAAAATATTTTCTTGAATAACCTCTTCTTTTTCATTAGTTAACTGTACTATAATTGGGAAATTAACAATATTTTCAATTCTCGCTTTAATTGTACCATAGTCAGCTCTGCTTTTTGTTGAAAAACTATAG
>Ga0115005_10002866_pt1 | contig 13727 bp, 13 predicted proteins | sample ArcOceMetagenome_FD_87163 | JGI IMG/M metagenome (GOLD analysis project Ga0115005, IMG submission 87163) | Marine eukaryotic phytoplankton communities from Arctic Ocean - Arctic Ocean - Greenland ARC118M Metagenome | ecosystem: Environmental > Aquatic > Marine > Oceanic | place: Arctic Ocean... | reverse complement strand
TTGGATGTAGTTGTAATACCTACCAACAAACCAATTACAAGAGATGACCGTGAAGATTTGGTTTATAAAACCGCAAGAGAAAAATACCTAGCTGTAATTGATGAAATTATAAGATTGGTAGAAGAAAAAAGCCCTGTATTGGTGGGTACAACTTCCGTAGAGATTTCGGAAATGTTGAGTAGTTTATTGAATTCAAAAGGCATTAAACACAGTGTATTGAATGCAAAAAAACACCAACAAGAGGCTGATATTGTTGCAAGCGCAGGTATTGCTGGTGCGGTAACAATCGCAACCAACATGGCAGGAAGGGGAACCGATATTAAACTGAGAGAAGGAGTAAAAGAAGCTGGAGGTTTAGCAATTATTGGTACGGAGCGCCATGATTCTAGACGTGTAGATAGACAATTGAGAGGTAGAGCAGGAAGACAAGGAGATCCAGGTTCTTCTCAGTTCTTTATTTCTTTGGAAGATAATTTAATGAGACTTTTTGGTTCTGAAAGAATTGGAAAGATGATGGATAGAATGGGATTCAAAGAAGGCGAAGTGATTCAGCACAAAATGATTTCTAATTCTATTGAAAGAGCTCAGAAAAAAGTAGAGGAAAATAACTTTGGTATTCGTAAGCATTTATTGGAATATGATGATGTAATGAACGCGCAAAGAAACTCTATTTATGCTAAGAGAAGAAACGCATTGTATGGAGACAAACTGGATTTAGATATTGCCAATACTTTGTATGAAATTTCAGAAAACATTGTTTTCACAAACAAAGAATTAGAAGATTTTGAAGAATTCGAAATGGAATTATTGAGAATTATGTCAATTGAATCTCCAATTACAGCTGAAGAATTTAAGGTTAGAAATGAAATGGAAATCGTAGATACAGTTTACGAAAAAGCAAAAGAAGCTTACAACAGAAAAAGTGCTTTTATAGCTACTCAAACAAGTCCTGTGATAGCCAATGTGTATCAAAACGAGTCTAACTCTTATGAGAATATTATTATCCCAATTACAGATGGAACTAAGAGTACGCAGATTCTTGCGAACCTTAAAGATTCTTATGAAAGCAAAGGAACTAACATTAGTAAATTACTAGAGAGAAACATTACTCTGGGTGTAATTGATAACGAATGGAAAGATCACTTGAGAGAGATGGATGATTTGAGACAAGATGTAAGAGGAGCTCAATACGAGCAAAAAGATCCACTTTTGATGTACAAATTGGAGTCTTACAAGTTGTTTAAAGACATGGTAAGCAAAGTGAATAAAGAAATTATTTCTTTCTTGATGAAAGCAAATCTACCAGTAAATGAAGGGGTCGAACAAACTAATAACGGAAAGTTACAAGGAAGTGCTCAGCCTAAATTACAAGCTGGAAGAACAGATATAAATGAAGCTAGTCAAGCGAATCAAAAAGTTGCCAACCAGCAACAAAATGGGGAAAGAATAAAACAGAAGCCAGTTGTAAACGAAGCGAAAATTGGAAGAAACGACAGAGTAAACATTGTGAACTTGAGAAGTGGAGAAACCAAAGAAGTAAAATACAAACAAGCTGAGCCTTTAATAAAAGAAGGTTCTTGGCAAATGGCTCAGAAATAAATTAGTAAGGAGTAAGTTTACTCCTTACTAAGAAGTAAACTTACTCTGTGAGACTTCGACTAAGCTCAGTCTGACTGATGAAAACCAACTTACAATGAAAAACTTAACTAAAGCAACGATGATTATTTTAATAATCTCATTGCTTTTTTCTTGTGAAGACAATTCCAAAGTAAGAATCTTTGTGTCTTGGCCAGGCGGAGAAGGTTTGCCTCATTACCAATGGAAAAGAGGAGAAGCAAAACCAACAGGAATCGAACCCGGTTTTATTGAACGAGTTTTAGAAGTCGCAGAACTTGATTATGAATACGTAACTAATTTCGAATTCTCAGGGGAAGGTGATCCAAGAATAGAAGTGCTAGAAAAAGGAAAAGCTGATATTTGTATTCGTGCAATTTCAATAAATGAGGAGCGAAAAAAACGTGTATTATTTTCGAATCCCTATTATTTTGATGGGCTATCTGCCTTGGTTAGAAAAAAAGATTCTATCCAAACCCTTTCCGATTTGAATGGGAAGAGAGTTTATACTCTTGAATTTACTTCTGCTCATAATTGGGCAAAAGAAAATCTAAGTAAAAGTACTCTCATGACCTACGAAAAATTTGATACTGCATTTATTGAACCTGAAGGGTTATTATTGAATAATGAAATAGATGCCTATATTTTGGATAAAAGTTTCTTGAATGAGATTGCTAAAAAAAATATAGAACTAAAAGTGTTAAGCAGTAAATTTACGGAAGAAGTTATTGGAATTGCTGTATCTGAAAATAATCCCACATTGGTTTTCAAAATCAACAAAGCCATGGAGGAATTAAAACAATCGGGTGAGTTTTATAAACTACTGAAAGACTTAAAATAATGAGTAAATTATCTAAGACTAGTTTACCAAAAGAGTCAATTATCAACAATTTCATAAAAAGAAATGATTATGAAGATTGTTATTCTTTCACTGTCCCAAACAACAATAAATCTATTCGTGAAATCTATATTTCTTTATTTTCTTCTGCACCAAAATGGGTAGAGGGCATGATGAAACTAAGAAATAAAATAGTCCGCTTATTTGGATTAAAAAACGAAATGAATAGAAATGAAAATACCAACTTTGAAGTTGGTGATAAAATCGGGATTTTTAAAATTTATGCTATTCAAGAAGATGAAATAATTGCTGGAGAAGATGACAAACATCTCGATTTTAGAGTTTCAATTCACAGAATAATTGAAAAAGAAACAACCGTTTGTATTTCTACTTTAGTTCAATACAATAATTGGTTTGGTAAATTATATTTCTTTGTTGTAAAACCCTTTCACAAAATAGTGGTGAAATCATTGATAAGAAAAGCTGCAAAAAAAATATAGCATTCAAGCCATTTTTATTTCGATAAACTAAATATCTCTTTATATTTACGGGTATGAACAGAAAATTCCTAACCAATTTATCGTTTCTGCTTTTCCTCAATTTATTGGTGAAGCCATTCTATATCTTAGGAATTGATGCAGAAATCCAAAACCGTGTTGGGACCGAAGAATATGGATTGTATTTTTCCCTTCTAGGATTCACTTTTTTATTCAATATCCTGCTGGATGTAGGAATCGTAAATTTCAATACCCGAACAATAGCTCAACAACCTTTTCTTATTGCCAAGTATTTTTCCAAAATCTTTTCTCTCAGGATGTTTTTGGCGTTAATTTACGGAGGATTTGTATTGCTCTTAGGCTCGTTAATTGGTTATGACTCTTCCGAAATTTACATGCTTATATGGTTAATTTGCAATCAAATTTTAGCCGCATTTACCCTCTATTTTAGATCTAATTTAGCAGGCTTATTGCTTTTCAAATACGACACAATTGTATCGGTTCTAGATAGATTTTTATTAATCATAATCTGTTCCGTTTTACTTTGGGGAGGGTTTACAGACAAGCCATTTGATATTTATTGGTTCATTTATGCGCAGACTTTCGCTTATGCTATAACTGCAATTACGGCATTACTGTTTTTGATTTCGAAACAAAAATTAGGAAAATTAAGAGGCAATAAACTATTTTCTATTGCAATACTTAAACAAAGCGCACCTTATGCTTTACTTATCTTATTAATGACTTTTTATTACCGTGCAGATAGTGTTATGCTGGAAAGAATGCTGGAAGATGGTAAAACCCAAGCGGGAATTTACGCCAATGGATTTCGCTTTTTTGAAGCCGCAAACAATATTGCATTTTTGTTTGCTACTCTCTTACTTCCATTGTTTTCTAACCTCTTGAAAAACAAAAAATCAGTAGCCAGCTTAATCAATTTATCCAGTAGGATTCTTATTCCAGGAGCAATATTAATAGCAACTACTTGCTTTTTTTACAGCCAAGAATTAATGGGAGCGCGTTACATTAATAGTACAACTCAATCGGGAGAGGTGTTTGGTTTACTCATGATTTGTTTTGTCTTTATTTCAACCACCTATATTTTTGGAACGTTATTAACAGCCAATGGAAACCTAAAAACACTGAATAAAATAGCTTTTGTAGGTGTGATTTTAAATATTGTTTTAAATTTAATTCTAATCCCAATGTACCAAGCTTATGGAGCTGCAATTGCTAGTGTTATTACCCAAGGATTAACGGCTCTAGCTCAAGTTTGGCTTTGTAAATCTTATTTTAAATTGAAAATTAATTTCGAATTGTTTTCCAAAATAGTCTTGTTTACTTTCATAATGGTTACAACAGGTTATGTATTAAAAACAGTTTACGTAAACGAAATAGAATGGCACTATGCTGCATTAATTATGTTGGGCTCTGGAAGCCTTAATTTATTTCTGTTTAAAATAATAGAATTCAAAAACATTAGAAAATTATTACTCGAAAGGTAATCAGTCGTTATTTTTATAACTATGAAAAACAAAGGAACTCTCATAGCCGTATCTTGGCCACAAACTCCCGTATTGAAAGAGGGAAAATGGTATGATGGTATAATGAAAACTCTTGGATTTTTGAAAAATAATTTTTATGAAGCCGGCCATGCCTCCCTAGTAATGGTAAATCATAAGGAAAAAGAATTTCTTTACCTTGATTTTGGACGGTATCATACACCAAAAAAACACGGAAGAGTAAGGGATAAATTTACCGATCCTGATCTTACAATTTACACAAAAGCAATCATTGAAGGAAACAAAATCATGAACCTGGAAGCCTTATTTGAGGAGTTAGCTGGATTAAAAGCTACCCACGGAGAAGGAAGGTTAATTGCCAGTGAAATGTATACGAAGCGTTACGATAGAGTCTTTAAAAAAGCAAAAAAAATTCAAAAACGAGAAGCAATAAAATATGGTCCTTTTAATATTGGAGGTTCCAATTGTTCCCGATTTGTAACTCAATCTTGCAGGGTATCTAAATTTGGACCAATAAAAAAATTCTTAGTTTATTTTCCATATACCGTTACTCCTACTCCAATAACTAATGTTAAAATAATAAACGATTATAGTTATTATCACGAGTACAAAAATGGAAAGCTAATTAAAAAGAAAAACTTCTTAAATTTTTATAAAAATGAGGCCTAGAGGAGATATATTAATAGGAAGGATTTATCCTCCAAAGAGAGTCGGATTAGTTCCAAAAACTGCAACTTGGCTCTCTGGGGAAGCAGGAGGAGTATGGTTCGAAATAATGGAAAAGGGAGAGAACTACCGCATAAAAAGGTATTCGCTTGACGGAGAATTAGATTGCGACAGAGAGTTTAAACTGGTTAATTCCGAAACTATAGATTTGAATGAACCATTTGTTATGGCTCACACCTCACATTGTGCTTTGGTAAGGGTAAATCAGAATGGGGTTTTATTTGTTTTTGAGTATATATATAAATAGATTGTTCCTTTTATTTATTTTTGAATTATACCTTTAAAACCTATTCCCTTTCCTTTGACCGAAAAAGAAAAACATATCGAATTAAGTTACGTCCAAAAAGCAAAGGAAGATAGAGAATAATTTGGTTTTTTGTACGAAAAATACTTTCAGCAACTCTTTATTTTTATTTTTAAAAAAGTTCAAAACGAAGATCTTTCGGGTGATATCTGTTCTAAGACTTTTATGAAAGCTATTATGAACATAGACAAATATGAAGACCGTGGGTTTCCTTTCTCTTCTTGGTTGTATCGCATTGCCAGCAATGAAGTAAATTTCTATTTTAGAGCACAAAAAAAGGAAGTAACCGTCCAAATAAACGAAAACCAAGGAACAACAATTGCACAAGAAATAGACTTGGGCAATAACGAAGAACAACTGCATTTAATTCTTAGTAAATTAGAAGAACTACCCCTAGAAAAAAGCCAACTGATAGAAATGAGATTTTTTGAAAAATGCTCTTTTAAAGAAATTGGAAGTATATTTGATATAACAGAAGCTTCGGCAAAAATGCGTGTATACCGAATAATTGAATCACTCAAAAAAAGCCTTTTATAACCCATTTTTAATGAGAAAAAACAGAACAAGTAATAAACAGAGGTGGCAAATGAATGACTTATCATCAACTAGATAAAAATGAAAAAGTATAAATTAAATAAAGACAAATCCCCTGAGATTCCATCTAAAAAAAGTATGGATAAACATAAGGATTTTGGCAAACTTTTTCATAGTTATGAGAATCTTACCAAACGTCCGAAAAAGCCTATTTACAAAGATCCCAAATACTTTTTGTTTCTATTTATTATTGTGGTGATGGTTTATTTAATCTCAGAGTACTCTTAATCAAGTCAACTTCCGTTTTATAATATTTACTAGAACTTAGGATTCGGTTTGGGAGTTCTATTATTAAGGAAATTCGCGGGCTAAGTATTTTTTCTTTAAGGAAAAATGTATCGAAGCCTAGTTTACCTCCTATTCAACCAAATTGATGGATTTTGTGGACTCATATCACCTCCAGAAATTTTCCAAATCTCAAAATGTGATTCAGAAATTGTACCAGATGAATTGGCTAACAAAGTTCCAATTGTTTGTTTTGTTTTTAGCTTTTGATTCAGTTCTACATTCACGGTTTTAAGGTTAGAATAAACTGTACGATAAGCTCCGTGGCTTATAATTACTGTTTGTCCACTCCCGGGAATTGTAAAAATACTCGTTACTTTTCCCTCAAAAACTGCTCTTACCGTAGAGGATTTTAACGTGCTTATATCTATTCCATTATTCTGAATAAATGTGGTAGAAACCTGACTATGTCTTTGTTTACCAAATCTTTTTGTAATAGTTCCTCTTGAAACTGGCCAAGGTAATTTTCCTTTGTTTTTTTCGAAACTAGAAGAAGCCAGTTTTGCTTCTGGACTTAATTTAAATGAGTTACTTTTATTAGCTCTAGACAGTTCCTTGGCTATTTCTCTACGAATCGCTTCAGCTACTTTTGCTCTTGCTTTTTCTTGTGTAGCGTATTTCGCTTGAAGGGCTTTTTTATCTGTCAAAATCTCATTCAACAAAACTTGTTGATTCTCTTTTACCTCAATAAATTTCTTTTTTTCATCATTGTATTCTAAAATCAACTCCTTTTTTGCTTCAATATTAGCAAGTAATTCTTCGTTTTCTTTAACAAATTTTGCTTGCATTGTATTTATTTCCTGGGCTTTTTTCTTTCTATTTTCAGTGTATTGCTCTATGTATTTCATTCTTCGGTAAGCCTGATTATAATCTTCAGAAGAAAACAAATAAATCACATTGTATTCTTTTTTACGGTTCTTATAAGCAAATCGTATCATTTCTTTGAATTCTACTTTCAGCTCTATCAATTCATTTTTTAAAGATTCTATCTCTTTTTTATTTCTATAAATTTGGTTTGTGGTCTCGGTTAGTTGGTTATTAATATTTACCAATAACTCCTCTTTAAATGCAATTTGCTTATTGAGTATATTCAACTCACTCAAAGTCGCCTTTTGTGACATTCTTGTTGCGTCCAACAATTCCTGAGTTTGCACAAGTTGCTTCTTCAACCTTTCTTCCTTTGCTTTAAGCTTTTGAGTTTTAGATTGCGCATAAGAACTAGTAGTTCCTAGACTTGCGAGAAGGAATAAAAGTGCGGTAACTAAATATGTAAAAAAATTCTTATTCATACTTTTCATAATGACTCGGCACAGAGTATTCGTATTCAATATCAGTATTTATTTTCACTCTTTGGTAATTCAAATGGATAGAAATAGAATCTTTTGCCGTTATTATCTCGGCCTTAGTCCTATTTGGGAATAATTTGCCATTTATTTTTTTGTAATCCGCTTGAAAAATCTCAATTCTGGTATTTGTAGAGTCATTAAAAACAAAAGTTTTTCCTGCCTTAAATAGTTTGTTAATCCAAAATTTTACTTGCCAATCTCCACTCGATTTCTTTATATTCAAATCATTTTGACTCAAAGAGCTAACGTAAACCTCTTCATTTTCCTGAATTAAATAATGATTCGTGTTTGAATCCATTCTAATTGGATTCCCAATTAATAAATCTTGGATTTGGCCAAAAGTAATTTCTGTTTTCAATAATTGTGAAACATAAGAAAAGTCTCCTTCAAAGTATTTCTGATCTCTCTTATTAAGGAATTTCAATGAGTCGGGAGTTATGAGTGCAACTACCACAGGAATTCCTAAAACAGAAATAGTAGCATGAATGACTGAATCCTTATGCATCTTTATAAATGTTCCAAATGTTAAATTCTGTTTTTCTCTACTTTTAAATTTTGTATTTATTTTTGCTTTTAAGTTCTCAAATTCAAAATTATTTTGCAATACTTTTCTCACTATAGTATCTGCCCGATTTTTAGACAGGTGAATTAATGCTGAAGATTCCTTAATTAATGGCTTCTTTACCTTGCAATGAACCAGTAAAGTAGAAATAAAAAGTAATAAGAATAGATACAACAATTGTTTATTCATAGTATTTCTTGTCCTTTATTTTATCCGTTAATTTATCAGAGAAATCTCCTGCTTCTTTAGCCAGGTTCCAATATTTCAGTGCTTCTGATTCTTTGTTTAATTGTATCATCACATCTCCATAATGTTCCAATACCGTGCCACTCAGATTCCCTCCGTTTTCAATCGATTTTTTTAGCCAAATTTCCGCTTCTCCAAATTTCTCTTGCTGAAACAAAATCCACCCATACGTATCGTTAAATGAAGCATTTTTTGGATAAATGTTATTCGATTTCTTCGAAAGTTCGGCGGCTTTTTCAAGCTTATCTTTTCTTAACGATAAGTAATAACTGTAGTTATTTAACATAAATGGCTCTAGTCCATTTACATTTAAAGCTTTTTCAAAATATTTATCCGAGTTTAAATAATCTTTCTGATCGTTATAAGTTTCTCCTAGTTTAGAATAAAACTCAAATTCTAATTTTTCATCATCTACTAAAATGCCTGCTCCCATTTTAAATGAAGAAACAGCATTCACAAAGTCTTTGCGTTCTTTGTATCCCATTCCTTTGTACAAAAACAAAACAGGTTGTGTTGGGTATAGTTCTATTGCATTTGTAGCGTATTCTATAACTTTTGAATAATTTTTCTCATTGAATTCATTTTCCAACAATTGCATGTAAATAGGGTAAGAGTTAGTAGAAAACTCTAAAGCTTGTTCGTAGTTTTCATTTGCCTTTTTTGTTTCTTTCTTACTTAAATAATAATCACCTGCTGCCACATACGATTCCACGTCTTTAGGGTTTACTCTTTTCATTGTGGCAATTAACTTTTCCGTTTCCTTTTGTTTCTTTGTATCACCTTTGGATTTAGTTATATAATCCATCAAAATATTAAGCTTGGTATCGGTTCTTATTCCAGCGTCTTCAAATACAAAGACCATTTTATCAAACACCTTTTCCTCCTCTCCTTTTTTCTCGTAATACTGAGCCATTGCCAAATTCCCCATCCCATTCTCGGGACTTTGTTTCAATAAAGAAGAAATTTCCTTCAATGCATCTGTCTCTTCTCCTGCATCCATCAATAGCATGTATTTTTGGTAACTCAGTTGAGGATTCTTACCGCTAATGGTTTCAATTCGAGATAAAGTTTCTGCTGCTTTTTTTGGCATCTCACTAACTTGGTACAATTGTGCCAATTCATATAAAGCTGATAGGTTTTTCTTGTCTAATTTTATTAAGTCTTCGTAGGCTTCAATTGCTTTTTTATTTTGACTAGTTGCTTTTAATACAATTGCTCTTTGCAATAAATACCACTTATTTGATGGATTTATTTCGTAAGCCCTTTCTGCATTTTTATAGGCTAGTCCAGCATTTCTTTTCAATGCATATAACCTTGACAATTCGTAATAAGTTGATGCATTTTTTGGTCTAAGCTCCTTGCATTGTTCATACAACATAATGGCTTTATCTGTGTTTTCAAGCATAGCCAAATTCGTAGCCTTGATGTACAAATCTGCAAATCTACTTCGCTCTACTTCGCTTGATGTTAGCGTCTTGTTTATAACTTCCTTGTTTGTCTTACAAGAAAAAAACAATAACGATATAAATAGTAATGTCGTAAATTTACGCATAATTAGTTTTTCATTTCAGTATAATCTCCTATGCTTAAGTCCTGAGCCTTACCTTGGAAATTCACTTTGTTTCCTATCATAGAGTTTTTGAAGTTGCTATTACAAATAAAAGTTTCATTTTGAATAATACTGTTTTCTATAACAGAGTTCTCTATCGTAGTATTGTTCCCAACAGAAACGTGAGGGCCAATTATAGTATTTTTTAACACTACATTTTCTCCAATAAAACAAGACTCTATTATGACCGAGTTTTCATTTGTATAGTTTCCTTCAATAATATTCTTTCCTTCAAAAGCCAAAACTCTTTGGTTTGTCTCTACCGTCACATTTTTGTTTCCACAATCCATCCATGCAGTAACTTGGCCTGTTTTGAATTTAGCTCCCTTTTGCTTCATGTTTTCTAAAGCATTAGTAATTTGATACTCTCCATTTTCACGAATATCATTATCAATTAAATACTGCAATTCATTTCTTAATTTTTCTCCACTCTTGAAATAATAAATTCCAATAATTGCCAAATCAGAAACAAATTTCTTTGGTTTCTCTACAAAATCTGTGATTGTTCCTTCTTCGTCTAATTTCACAACACCAAATGCACTTGGATTATCAATTTGGTTCACCCAAATAATTCCATCATTTTCTGTGTCCAACTTAAAATCAGCTCTAAACAAAGTATCTGCAAAGGCAACAACTACATTTCCTTCTAGTGAATCTTTAGCACATAAAATTGCATGGGCTGTTCCCAAAGCTTCATCTTGGTGATACACGCTTCCTTTTGCTCCTAGGCTTTTTGCAATCTCTTTTAATTGTTCTTCTGTTTCTGTTCCAAAATCTCCAATTATGAATGCTATTTCGTCTATATTTTCATCACTTACTTTAGCAATGTCTTCTACAAGTCTTTGTACAATTGGCTTTCCTGCTAATGGTAGTAATGGTTTTGGGACTGTAAGTGTATGAGGTCTTAATCTAGATCCTCTTCCTGCCATTGGCACAATAATTTTCATATTTTTAGTGGTTTTATCTATTGAAACGAAGATAAGAAAATCACGACTTATTTATCTTACTGAATGCTAATAATACAAGAAATCCTTCGTTATTACTAAATAATTTCTCAATTGTAGAAGATATTAGTAATTTTGCCCAACTTATTAAAATTTTTGCCACTCTATGATAACTAAAGAAAACAATCATGCAGAAGACTTATTACAGTTTATCTGGAACAAAAGAAAACTAGTAATTCTTATCACAATTATTGCAGCAATTGCCGCTATAATTTATTCTTACATGATAGAAGAAAAATTCAAATCCGGGGTTACCTTATACCCTGCAATGTCAAGTACAGTAGCATTTACCGATATTGTAGACCCCGACCAAAGTGCCGCTACATTTGGAGCAGAACAACAAGCAGAACAAATGATACAAGTGTTGCAATCGGCAGAAATAAGAAACCAAATTGTAAGTAAATATAACTTATTGGAGCATTATGGAATTGATTCAAATAGCAGCCTAAAAAACACTGCACTTAATAAAACTTATGCAGGTAATGTTTCGTTTGCCAGAACAAAATATGGTTCGGTATTGATTGAGGTAATGGACAAAGACCCAAAAATGGCAGCTGATATCGCCAATGACATCAGTATGTTTTATGACGGTTCAAAAAACCGAATGATTAACGAAAGATCAGGTGAAGCACTAGAAGTGGCTGAACACGAAAGAAATAAACTGAAAGCTGAAATTGAAATGATTGTTGATTCTCTTGCTAAATTAAACAAGATGGGAGTTGTCGATCAAGAAACTAGACCTACTTTGATTACTGCAATTGCAAGTGCAAAAGATGGTGAAACTCGAAAAATTATTAAAAGTAAAATTCTTGCAACAGATAAATACGGGAGTATATACTCAAATTTTGAAGATCGATTGGAATACATGAACTTACGTCTTTCAACAAAAAATGCTGTTTATGAGCAATTAAAATCTGATGCTACCTCAACTTTCTCTCACAAATTTACAGTAGAAAAAGCTTATCCTGCAGAGAAAAAAGCTTATCCTATAAGATGGCTAATTGTAGTCGTTTCTACCATTTCTACTTTCTTGTTTTCAATTATCTTATTGTTGGTTTTTGAAAAATTAAAAGACCTCCAGAGCAAAGAATCCTAAAAAAATTGTGTTAAAATCCAACTTGAGATATAACACGTTAATTCTACTGTTCAGCATTCTATTTATAGCACTGAATGGCTATTTTATATACCATGAAATTTACACTTTTGCATTTTTACCTCTTGCGCTAAGCGTAGTTTATTTTAGTTTTTATAAGACTAAAGAATTACTGTTTTTTGTAATTCTTTTTACCCCTTTCTCTCTTAATTTAGAGAGTCTCTCTATCGGTAATATCGGGTTTTATTTACCCACAGAACCCATTCTATTTGGGTTGATGATAATTCTAAGTATTCGCTTTATCAAACGAGGAAATTACGACAAAGCGCTTGTAAGTCATCCCATTACAATAGCAGTCGTTTTCTATTTATGCTGGATGTCGATTACCGTAATTACTAGTTCTACGGTTGTTATTTCGCTAAAATATTTAATAGCTAAACTTTGGTTTGTTATTCCGCTTTTCTTTTACATGATTACTCTTTTCAAAGAAAAAGAAAATATGTATAATGTAATTTGGCTGTATTTGGGTTCTCTTGCTTTAGTTGTTTCAATTACTCTTATTAGGCATTACAGCTGGGGATTTGACCAAAAATCTGCCCACTGGATTATGTCCCCATTTTACAAAGACCACACTTCGTATGGGGCGATTGTAGCTTTTTATATTCCTCTAACCATAGGATTAATTTTCAGGAAGAAGAACTCAGCACTAATTCAATACATATTAATCCTAATTTTAACTATTCTAAGTGTGGGGTTGATTTATTCTTACACCAGAGCGGCTTGGGTAAGTTTAGTTGCTGCCTTGGGAGTTTGGACTTTATTTCGATTCAAAATAAATTTCAAATACGTGATGCTTTTGGGAATATTTGGTGGTTTTTTAGGCTACCAATATTACACAGATATTTCTATTGCCTTAGGGAAAAACAAAACCGACTCTTCCGAAAACATTTCCAAACACATTGAGTCTATCTCCAATGTATCGACAGATGCCTCTAACTTAGAACGAATAAATAGATGGAATTGTGCTATTCGTATGTTTGAGGAACGACCAATTTTTGGATGGGGACCAGGAACTTATGCTTTTGAATACGCCCCATTTCAGCACTCGAGCGAGAGAACAGTAATTAGTACCAATTTTGGAAATAAGGGAAATGCTCACAGTGAGTATCTAGGTGCACTTGCAGAAATGGGAATTGTTGGCCTAATTGCTTTCTTAGCCATGCTTTTCTTTGTGTTTTACAAAGCCTCTATGCTTTATATAAGGATAGAGGATAGAGAATTAAAGACATTGTTACTTTCTGTTATTCTAGCTTTAGTTTCTTACTTCATTCACGGAGTGCTCAACAATTATTTAGATACCGACAAAGCCTCTGTACCAGTTTGGACTTGCTTTGCGATAATTATTGCGATAGAGATTTATCATTCTAAGAAGAAAGTAATACAATAGATTCTATTAATCTTTCTTCTTAAAAAGAACACTTGTGAT
>Ga0115005_10002865_pt1 | contig 13728 bp, 14 predicted proteins | sample ArcOceMetagenome_FD_87163 | JGI IMG/M metagenome (GOLD analysis project Ga0115005, IMG submission 87163) | Marine eukaryotic phytoplankton communities from Arctic Ocean - Arctic Ocean - Greenland ARC118M Metagenome | ecosystem: Environmental > Aquatic > Marine > Oceanic | place: Arctic Ocean... | reverse complement strand
CTCGAAAACATAACATGAGCATCTCATCCATGCATCTACTACTTACTACATACCGGTAGTAAGATCTGTTCCTATTCTGGCGACAACTGAATAACAGGGTGACACATACATCAACATTCATTCATGCAACGAACGCATCTCAAGACAAAGGTATACCACCGTACATTCATTTCGATCGCCGACTAAACAGCATTGCTAGGAGGAGAGACCTCGAGGAAATTTTCAATGAGCTGCTGCTGTCCGCCCGCTATATCAGCTATATTCTGTCTTTGGGCTAGATCAGGTTTCTCACAGTCAAGGTAGGTTATCAATTATATGCATACTGCGCTCGTTGCGTTCTCTATTGTTGCGGCTCTAACGCTGCTAGCTGGTGGAATTGAATCGAATGAATCCTATAAATTACAGACTAAGCTGTCGCCCTTTTGCGTCGATCACTTTTCCCATTGTTGCGGCTGTTATTTTACTTATATAAATCTCAATGAAAACTTTTTTCACAAATCTCATCTACTTGTACTTGTATTTCAGTGTGGCTGGAGCCCTGACATTCTTTCCCCCAGATCCACCGCTTTACAAGTTCACTCGAACCCTGAATGGTGAAATTCTCCCAGACAATGAAGATGAAGAAAACGACGACAAAGACAACGATGAAAATGACAGCAGCAGCAGCAGCAGCAATAAGGAATCAAAACCAAATAACACAAATGATCCCGAAGAAGCCACCAACGACTCCCCTGCCAGTGGAGCTACACTTGAAGCACCACCCGAAATCCACCCCGCCCAAGCCCTCACAGAACGGGCCCTCCTCATGCGCAAACGAGCCAAAAAGCGCAATGCAAGAGATGCCCTCGACCACAGCCGCGGAGTGACCTACACCTTCGTCCCCGATCCGCGATTATCCTCTCCCCCCACCTCCAGCGGTACCCTGGAGGCCATCAAAGTTCCTCATTTGGGAAAACAGCTGAGAGCATCTACGAGGATTCATGTCGCTTGTACGATTTATAGGATTCGGCAGGATCGAGTGACGGATCAGACCAAGACGCTGATTTATTCCCATGGGAATGCGACGGATATCGGTGCGATGCATTTTATGCAGTTGATTCTTGCCAAGGGGTTGAAGTGCAATGTTGTCATGTATGATTATTCGGGATATGGAGAATCGGGGGGGGTGTCGCTGGAGAGTAATACGTATGCGGATATTGAGGCGGTTTATGATTATGTATTGAAGAATGTAGTGAAGGACGGGAATGAAAAGAGTATTATATTGTACGGGCAGAGTGTCGGGGGTGGGCCCAGCTGTTATTTGGCGGCGAAGGAGAGTGAAGTGGGGGGACTCATTTTGCACAGTGCGTTTTTGAGCGGGATGAGAGTTTTGACATCGAATCGGGCCTTGGCTTGTTTGGACATTTTTCCGAATCTGACACGGATCAAAAAAGTGTGCTGTCCTGTTTTCATTATACATGGAATGTTGGATGAGGAAGTTGCTTTTGCTCACGGGAAGGCGTTGCAGGATGCTGTTCCGGATGATTGCAGACGCACCCCTTGGTGGGTGAGAGATCGTGGGCATAATGATATCACAGATGGGCGGGTGAAAGTTCTTGAATATATTCAGAAAATGAAGATTTATTTTGAGAGCTTGGATCATGATTAGAGTATTTTCAGGGAGCATAGCATCGTGCAGTTTGAAGTTGTACTGTAAAAATATTTGTGAAAAGAGTATAGCTTGGATTTTCATGCATGCAATCTGCGGGGGTCGAAATTAGGATTCATGTTTTGAAAGCAATAATGAAGCATTGTGTTTGCATGCTCCATAGAGTACGTACACGTACGTGGTGTACGTTTAGTCTAATTTAAAATTGAACTTCTGGAAAGACTGTTTTCTACACAACACGTACACTATCATCAGGTATGACAAGGCTATGCACGAAGCAACACTCCAGAAGAACAACGTCAAGAAGCATCCTTGAAGATCGCAAGCCTGCCCTTTTCCCAGAGTATTGTCTGAAGCGTAAGTGTAGTTCGGGATTTCCTCTTTTGAACAAATTGCCAAAGTGCCTTTATCAATAAAGCAATTTCTACAAATGAGATTCTTCGTTTGTCATCAGTATCCATCCACACGCGCAATGCTATTTGAAACTCGAATCCTTATCGGATAGGGGAACGCTGTCATACCATCTACTAGCTAGCTACTGTAGTAGCAATACTTACGTGGTGTGTGACATCCTTGGCTTCAACTTTCGTTTCCTCCAACAAAATCAATCTTTCTTTGAAAAACGCACAACATCTTGAACCTGTCATCTACCGGTAAATAGGTATCATCTATTTTCTCATCATGGCACCACGAGCGTCTTATGCCTTCAAGTTCATCATCTCCAATCTGCTCCTACCATTCGCACTGGCGTTTGCAGCAGCAGCACCGCAAAGAACAGTTCTGGTAACTGGCGGAGCTGGATACATTGGAAGTCACACATGCGTCGAACTTCTCCAGACGGGCGACTACAAAGTCGTCGTCGTTGACACCCTTGACAACTCCTGCACAGAGAGTCTCGAGCGTGTGAAAGAATTGACTGGATGCTCTGATGAAATGCTTCAATTTCGTAAATGTGATGTTAGAGATAGTGAGACTCTGGAAGCGGTGCTGGATGAGTTCCCTTCGATTGACTCTTGCATTCATTTTGCTGGGTTGAAGGCAGTTGGCGAATCAGTTGCGAAGCCACTCATGTATTATGATTGCAATATTGCTGGAACTACGAATTTACTTGAAAAGTTGTCGAGTAGAAAGATCAAAAACTTCGTATTCTCCTCCTCTGCTACTGTGTACGGGGATCCTGAGACTCTTCCAATTGACGAAAATTCAAAGTTGTCCGCGACGAATCCGTATGGAAGGACAAAGCTATTCGTTGAGGAGATTTTGAGAGATTGTCATGCTTCTAACCCTGAACTGTGGAATATTCTCATATTGAGATATTTCAATCCGATTGGAGCCCATCCAAGCGGACGCATCGGTGAAGATCCGCAGGGAATTCCGAATAATCTCATGCCCTTTGTCGCACAGGTGTGCGTTGGGCGTAGAGAGAAATTGAGCGTATTCGGTGATGATTACGACACCCCTGATGGCACTGGAGTTCGTGATTATATTCATGTAGTCGATCTTGCCAAGGGACATGTTGCAGCTCTGGATAAATTGTATTCAGTTGATTTGGGATGCGAGGCCGTAAACCTCGGTACTGGCAAGGGAGTGAGCGTTTTGGAACTTGTTGAGGGAATGGCTCAAGCGACTGCAAAGCCAGTACCTTATGAGATTAGTCCAAGGCGACCTGGGGACGTTGCTGCAGTCTATGCAGATCCTGAAAGAGCAGATGCTTTGTTGGGATGGAAGGCAGACCTTGGGATAAAAGAAATGTGCGAGGATACTTGGAGGTGGCAATCCACCAATCCTATGGGCTACCAAGAGGAACTTTCTCAAGAAAACTAATATGAGAATTAGATATCTTGGAAATTGTGTTATATACGTTCCTATCATGTAATTTTCCATTTCAGCTCGACTTGATTTGCATCACATAACTACAGACTTGTCTTTGCCCTTCTGAGCGCACCTAATTGATGAAGATGGTTGTCTATTTAGACTTCAAATAGAGGCAAACTGAGAAAGTCTTTCGTGCCCACTAATCCGTTCAACATTCACTTCTAAATATCGTGAATTATTGTTCACAGAGATAATAGCAGTACTAACATCTACTTTATCAAAACCTGTTCTTCATTTTTTTATTGTGGAAACAAAGCCAAATCCCTGCACAAAGGCTTTAGAAGAGTACCTTTGATGGCAAGATGACGACCTGGTCCTTTGATTTGACACTTGTGTGGAGTATTGCAAATGAGCTCGATGTCGGATGTGACGAAAAAATAACATCAAATTCACAGATAACACAACTACACCAGCTACACCTGCCCTATTGGCAATGAGGCTCTTCAAAGTTTTGAAGCTATCTACAATATCAGTGCACCAACCGCGACCGGCCGGTAGGCTTCCTTTCGCATGAGATGCTCGTTTCACGTGGAGTTGTATTCTCCCCTATAAAAGAAAACGGGAATCTCTGCACTTTCTCACTCTTTCTTGGATCCACTCTTCTACACAGACATTTTGAACGGCACGATTCCATTTGAATTTCCTGAATTTTGTCCACTTGCTAAATCATAATAAGAGAGCGATAAAAGGAACATGGCCCGATTCGCCTTCTCTTTCAGTCTGGAGACCCTCCTTTTAGAACTGTTTTTCAAATATACTTTGTGTTCACAAACATCTAACGACATCTGATTTAATCAAATCATCCATAAACTGAAAGCCTCGTCGAAAAACTAACAGCATTCCAATTCGGTCCATACTGATCATAAGGTGAAAACAAATATATCTTCCAGCAATCACGCTGAGAGCCATGACAATGGAGAGGAGGGAATCAAAGGTGAGCGGGCTTCATGTGTATCGCATTCAGAACAGTCATCCTACGGAACAACAACGCATGCAATTGCAGTGGTAACCTTCTATATGATGCTATGAATAGTACTCGCTAACAAACAATATATCTTTCATCTTCAAAACTCTAGTCGCCATTCGTATGAGGCCTCTCAGCACAAAGGAAAACAAAGCATCAAGAGTTTGGCGTGTCATACAGAAATACAATTCCATCACCCAAACCACTCCCGACGGGAAGGCACTCCCTGAAAGAATCACAAGCAGAACATTCTTTACGTTCGATAAGACCTTTGGAGAAAAATCAACCACCAAAGAGGTTTATTCCGATGTAGCAAAGGGCATCATTGAAAGTGTTGCGAATGGATTAAACGGGACCATCTTCGCCTACGGTCAAACGAGTTCTGGTAAGACTTACACCATGCAGGGAAGCGGAACAATTGAGAAAGGGAAAGAAGGTGATGGCGGTGTAGTGCATATGGCAGCAAAGGATATCTTTTCCCAAATAAGCAATGATCCCGAAAGAGTATTCTTACTCCGTATGTCATTTATTGAGATATACAAAGAAAAAATACGAGATTTGCTTGTCAGCGGAAATGACAAAGTTCTTCAGATCCGCGAGGATTACAAAAGAGGGGTGTTTGTTGACGCAACGGAGAATATTGTAACGGACTTCGATAGCCTTTTGGGTACTTTGTTTGCTGGAGAGAAACATAGGGCTTTTGCTAGTACTGAAATGAATGATAGGTCGTCGCGATCTCATACCATTTTCCGCATCACAGTCGAAAGCCGAAAGCGTAAGGTGAAAAATGATGAAGATTCCAGTGATGATGCTTCAGTCAATAGCATTTCCGACGATGGCGATGGAGCTGTTCGCAACTCAACGGTCAATCTTGTTGATCTTGCTGGATCTGAAAGTGTGAAGCACACAGGAGCCACAGGTGATCGCCTCAAAGAAGGAGCAAAGATCAATCAAAGGTGAGTTTGACTCGGTCGAGAGCAAATTGAAATGCGATTGGAAATCATGTTTTGTAGATGGTGTGTCTCACGTCACCTTCTCTTCTAGTCTTTTGACGCTTTCTCGAGTTATTGCAGCACTTGGGTCACCTTCTAGCACACACATCAATTTCCGCGACTCCAAATTGACTCACTCGTATCTTGCAACCATCACTATCTGGAAATGCCCGTATGGCAATTATATGTTGTGCAACTCCATCTGATATGTATCTGGAAGAAACCAGATCAACACTCCAATTTGCATCGAGAGCTAAATTGGTCAAAACAAGAGCGACAGTCAATGAAGTTTTTGACGACCGCCGCTCAATGATCAAGAAACTTCAGAGAGAGCTTGCAGTAGCAAAGCGTGCTGCAAACGGAGATATTGATTTGAGTCAGTACCGAGAACTAGAATCCGAAGCGACGAAAGCGGAAACAAATGCAAACGAGGCCCAAGAGAAATACGAAAGAGGATTGAAGGCGTCAATATTGAAGGGCGGTATGTTCCAGGCTTCGAACATGAGGGGTCAATTGCCATCGTCCGTGCAGAATGGCGGTGACTCGGACGGTTCGTATCCTTCCAGTCGCGATATGGAGCGCAAGAGAAGGCGTCAGTCTGATGGTATTGTTCACCACAATAGTACAGCATCTAGTCCGCTACTTGATATTTCAAATCGTCGCGATTTGGTAGCAACTTTAACTCCGGTCCACGTTCGTAAGTCAATGAGGAGCGAAGAATACCCACAAAATACGAACGATTCGGGATCGTTCCAGATCTTGTTGTTAAGAGAGGCTTTGGCAGCGAAAGGAGAAATTTACTCGGACAATGGAGAACAAACTTGACGCATTGCAAGAGAGAGCAGACCAATATGAAAATTCCCTGAACGCTGCAACTACCGAGATTGATACGATCAGAAAGGATCATGTAGCGCAGACAGAGATTCTTACCGCAGAGAAAGAGGAGCATGTATTGCAACGACAAGACAGCATAGACGAATTAAAAGAGCAAATCCAAGAAAAAGACAACGCAGTCAAAGAAGCCTTGTCTACGATTGAAAAGTTCCTTCAAGATAAAGAATCTCTCACAGAAAAGGTTGCATCTCTAGAAGCCGAGAATTTGGATGATTGGCAGAGCATAGCTGATTTCCGCAGCGAGAAGGAGGCAGACAACATGAGAATGCAGCATGAGCATGGAAGTCTGCGCGAGGAAGTTGAAAAGCTCAAGGATGAAAACCAAGATTTGCTCACTGTTCGTAGCGAGAGTGAAGCACAAATTGAAAAGCTCCAAGGCGAAAACCAAGGCTTGCACAATGCGATTGCCGACGTTCGCAGCGAGAAGGAGGCAGACAACACGAGAATACAGCACGAGCATGGAAGTCTGCGCGAAGGAGTTGAAAAGCTCAAGGATGAAAACTCATACTTGCACAATGCTATTGCAGACGTTCGCAGCAAGAAGATGGCAGACAACATGAGAATGTTGCAGGAGCATGCCGAAGCTGTGAAGAAAACGGAGGAAGCTGCCGAAGCTGCAAAGAAAGAAGAGAAAAAACGCCTAGCTACGAACAAAGACACAGAGGAACGTGCAGCTGCGAAGAAAGAAGAGGAGGTACGTGCAACCGCCGATGCTGCGAAGAAAGAAGAGGATGATCGTGCAGCCGCCGATGCTGCCGAAGCTGCAAAGAAAGAAGAGAAAAAACGCCTAGCTACGAACAAAGACACAGAGGAACGTGCAGCTGCGAAGAAACAAGAGGAGGAACGTGCAGCCGCCGATGCTGCGAAGAAACAAGAGGATGATCGTGCAGCCGCCGAAGCTACGAAGAAAGCGGAGGAAACTGCCGAAGCTGCAAAGAAAGAAGAGAAAAACGCTTAGCTGCGAACAAAGACACAGAGGAACGTGCAGCCGTCGGAAGGAATGAAGAGGAGGAACGTGCTGATATTGATGACTTTCCAATTGGCGATGTAGATGAGGAGGAATGTGTAGTCGTCGAAGCTACCAACACTGCTTCTATTGGGAAGAAGGAGAAGAAACGTAAGAATGAGGAGGAAGCTTTGACTATTTCAGCCCTGAAGAAATTAAAAGGGACTAAGAATGAGGAGGAAGCTTTGAGTATTTCAGCCCTGAAGAGATTTAAAGGGCCCTTATTAGACATTATCACCAACCCTCAAAATTGCAATGCCGAAAAATCGTATACATGTCATCTCCAGGGTTGCGGATCTTGCTACGAATACAATGTCCTGTTACCATCCCAATCCTACGACATATAGTTTGACCTTCGAAGCGTGAATAGCTTTGTTGATAGCTTTCAAAAGGCAGGCAAGACGTGGTATGTGTTTCATTTTGGTTTGGATACTTCTCACATGGAGAGAAATGCATTCTCACATGGAGAGAAATGCAATCATGCAATGGAATAAGAAATGGAAGGCTGGATCAGATCCAGTGCTCAAGATAGTAGAAGTCTTCGAAGACTTATCCATGACCTTCAAAATGGATACTACCGAATACTATTTCAATATTAGCACACTCTCGTTGTTTACACTAGCACCTGTAACGGTAAATGGGAGAAAGATTCACGTTATGTCAGGGCATTCATTGGGCAGAAATGTTCTAAATCCCAAAACAAAAACCAGCAGAAAATCCCCCCCCCCCCGTATTCCAAGCACGCCTCGCTTCGGATATGTTGAAATTCAATCAAGCGGGTCAAAGCGAATCATGGACAAATTCGAATGTAGACTTTGCAATCGTCACTACATTGCGGCCACCTATTGTTCTCCGGAACACACATGTTTTGGGAAAGGTCTTGGCAAAGAAATTGAAAGAGTGGGGGTAGAAAAGATGTTCAACAGTATTGATGGTATCAAGAACTATGTTGAGGAACTGGACAAAGTCGGCAAATACCTCATGACTCATGCAACAAAGGAGATTTGCGGTGCATATCGAAACAATCCAATTTCGATTGAAGCAATAGACGAGGAGGTGCATGAATGAACTCCTACTATCATTTGAACGCATCCTGGGGTGTGCCTTAGCATTATGAAAATTCAACAAATCTGATAAGGGGAAAGATGATGCGATTATCAAAAGCGTCAAAGCAGAGTTAAAACAACATGGATCGAATGCGAAGACGGAAATAAAAAAATCATCAAGGCTCGAATGGCTGAGTTCCTTTCATTTGACTGGTGTCGACTTTATGTTATTCTTCCTTTACCTAGTGGCACGGATTCCGATCAAAGAGGTAATATGCTTCATGTTATTATAATTGGCGTGATGCAGGGTGTGTTGTACGGTTCAAAATACTTGTCCTTGAAAGGTATCAGTTCATTACAGGAATTGTATTGTTCCCAACATATCGATACCCAACAAGTGGTTTCCAAACAACAGGACGATAATGAGGTTTGTGAGCAACGTATTCAGCAACAACTGGTTCCCCAACTACAGGACGATAGTAAGGTTGCCAAATGGCTTAACGGTGAAGATATGTAGAAGCAGCATGCTTGCTACCTGTAGTGTTTGTCTTCATGCATGGTTTCTTCGTTATATATATAACACCGACGATGAACACATAGTAATCAACTAACTTAAAGATACTAATAATTAAGACTTCGTATAGGTTTCGGCTGATATCCGACTGCAAGACAGGGAGAGTTGCTTGCTTATAGGCACCATATACCATACCTATAATGAGTACATAGAGCACATCACTTCTCTTGTCACGAATGAATCATCAAGCACAGCAGGTGATGCAGCCTCGGATACCAGTGGTCGCGACAAAACGGTTGCATATAACAACTCATATGTTTACAAATGATGATCAATGATCGAAGAAAGACGAGGAGGAACGCTTAGCCCCTGAAGCTGCGAAGAAAGGACGCCTAGCTGCTGAAGCTGCGAAGAAACAAGAGGAGGAACGTTTAGCTGCCGAATCTGCTAAGAAAAACGAGGAAGAACGCTTAGCTGCCGAAGCTGCGAAGAAAGCGGAGGAAGGACGCCTAGCTGCTGAAGCTGCGAAGAAAGACGAGGAGGAACGCTTAGCTGCCGTAACTGCGAAGAAAGAGGAGGAGGTACGTGCAGCCGCCGAAGCTGCGAAGAAAGAAGAGGATGATCGTGGAATGTCATGACTTGTTAGTACTCCAGAATCGTTGTAGTTAGATGCGAAATTTGACGAGGCCGTCTGCGACGTATGTTTGGATCCAAGTGGTCCAACGATCTCGCTTCTTTTCTCCTCTTTCATCTCCTCAGCAGCATCCGCAACGCCATTTTATAAGCTAATGAACTTAGTTTTTTTCTTCTCGGCCTTGTTACCTTGCATTGTTCCCTTGCTCTTCGTCGTCTTGTTGGCAATCCAACAGCTAATCACGGTCAGAATCGATGCCCGATCTTCAGAAGAGCGTATCTTGATTCTCCCATTACTGATTGGCCTCCCTCTCGATTAGATTGCTTTCGCAAATGCTTTATACCACGACATACCCTATCGACTTGATTTCCTAGTATGCACGACTTTTGGATGAATGAACACTAGAAAGTTGAAGAATCCTTGTAGAGGGAAGAATATTCGCGCAAGTATGCTAAGAGTGGGACCAGACTCTAATCCACTGTGAGTCCGAATACTAATGATGATCGGAAATAGATAGGTGAAGAAGATAGTGAATACGATAGAGCCCTGTTCATGATCGTGCGACTTTGTGTTCCTGCAGTATTGTACGATCTGATTCCTCGACTATTGCTATTGCTGGATTTTCTTGATGCTAACCAGGACTTGATTTGAACCAATGGGTTACGACTGTTTGTTTTTCTTTTCTTTTGTTCATCGGCATTTGCATGTTCTCGGTATTAGTATTATTGTTGGCGGCATTGTGATTTCTCTTCTGCGAGGCCAAGGCGCCAACACCAAATTGTTGTAGTCTTTTATCTTGTGCCAACACAGTCCGATACATTATTGCCATGGTGCTAAACATCACGCAAGGTAAGATGATGTAAGAAGGACCGGCAGAAAAGGCAATGAACAGCACATTGACATATCTATGTGTTCTTCTGCTGTCACATTCAAGGTTTTCGCATGTTGGGTCGGCTCCGATGAAGCAATACGTCATATTAGGATTTAATTAATGCATTCATAGACAATATCGTTGTGGCCCCAATGAAAGATACGGCGATGGGAACGGCATGTAGACAAAACTCGATCTTGCCCTTTTTAATGTATGCTTCGGGATTTCTCCCTTTCTTGTAAGTCACCACGATGAGGTAGTAAATGCATAGGGATCAGTTATCGATAGCACTAGCACTGCGTTGTCTATAAATTGCAAATCTAAAGTCGACAGAAACGCGAGTTCTTTGAGTAGTGTTTTCGAGCGTATAGTGCAGATACCTTGCGCCATCAAAGGCAAATCCTAATCCTACGGACTTGGTCTTGAGGGGATGCCAATCTTCTCTTCCCAGATGACTCTCGGTAAGTAAACAGACAATTGTACTGGAGTCATTTGCGAAAAATCTATCGCAGAATTGACGATGTCCTCGACGAAAGGGATGAAATCAATACGCAGTTAGAGGCCGCAGTTCATATAGATAAACACGAAAAGCCTGAAATGAGTCTTCTTGCTTTTGTGACTTACCTCAGGGAAGATCCAGACGGCAAGTACAAAGGTAAGTATTGCAGCTTTTCGCGAAAGAGACAGAGACCACCATCCGAGAACGTGTAGGGGATCAAGAAGGGTGGGGTGCTTTTCGTACAATTTATAAATCGTATTCTAAAATTGTATATTAAAATTGAAGAATGTATCTATAAATGATTAATGATTATGATCGAGAAGGGTGCTTTTGCTACAATGTATTTATAAATCATATTCTAAAATTGTATATTAATTGAACAATGTATTTATAAATGATTAATGATTATAGGGAGAAACCTCGACCTCAATGTGTTGTCAGATTCAACGGTTGTTGCTGATGAGACATTTCTGCATCTGAAAATACGTTCCTGGACGTCGATCTCTTTAGGCTTCCGCTGCTCGTCCATCCAGCTTGGATGTATTACAAATTGGAAGAAGAGGTTCCTATTGAAGGATTCCCATTCTCGGAGGAGAACCCGGTTTCAAAACGAAAGTAACTTGAAGCGCTGAGGTCTCCATTAGATGACGACAAACGGCATTGAGACGCATCGTGATTGTTTAGGGAATTAAATAGGGATCCTTCTCCTTCTATCATAATGTCATTGTCACTGATGATTTCTTTACGGACGTCAGAATTCAGAATGTTGATCGAATGCCGATGACAGCATTTTGAATTTCGGATTGTTTTAATAATGTTGCACTTTGTTACGCGCGTGGAGCACCTGCTACCTGCTCCCTTTTTGCCTTCAATTGATTGGTTTATTGGATTTAGTAGTGTAGTATACGTAGTGTGGGAATTGATACAGTCCTGTAACTTAACTTGAGGGCCCGAATTGATTTGGTGGGAGGTTCGAGAGGAACATTCGGAAGGCAAATCGTCAATCGTCATCATCATTCATTTTCAGTGAGATCAGTAGACGCCAATCAACAATCGACACCTTGCTTCAACCTTCAAATTCATGACGCCCGATTTTTTTCCCAAACGTCACTCTACACGTCGTCACGGCTGCCCAGTCGACGCATGCATCGGCATCCTGGGGTTTTCGGGTGGTGTTTGTTGTTGTTGTTGTTGTTGTCTCATCCCATTGTCTTGTGTTCTTTCGCGACCTACTGTACAGTACTTTTACTAGCTAGATACGACTACTGTATTGAACCATCATGTTCTTCAGTCTTTCGTCTTTCTTCAGTCCAAATTTGAAAATCTCTTCAAAAATTCAAAATGACAGATTTCAAGATTTGAGATTTTATATAATAAAAAAAAGAAGCCTAAGTACTTTCTTCGGGGTGGAATCAGAACCCCTCCCCCTTCAACGTCGTCGGAAGTATGTTCAATCTGATTGGTTGTAATCGTCAACCTTCATTGAAGTTCAGCAGCCACGTTTTTGAAGTTGACATTTCAACATCAGCAATTTGCCTTCCACATGACGGAGAGAACCCACCTTGTCCTCCATCCATAAAACATTTATAAAATTATAATAATACCGAACATGAACTCTTCGACACCCACACAAGACAACACAAATCACTTGAGCATTGAATTCTCTTCTTTATCCAAAGCGGTCAAAGATTCAGTAGACAGTGAACTAAGTTTAAACGACATGATAGCACCCATCGATCACACTATTACCAAGAATAAGAATGCCACCAGCACTACATGCGCTTGCCATAGAGAGCAATCTTCACCCTCGATCGATGTAAATCGAACATTCGCGAGTGTATACATAGACAAAGACGATGACTATCTCACAAGACACAACGCAAGCTTCACGTGTTCTGAAAATCGCTGTGCTTGCGGCAGGATCAATCGAAGCACATCTCTCAAGAATGTACGGGTAATTTCCAGGAGAAAATTCTACAAGTGGGCGTGGGCCTCAACAGGCGATGTTGATAATATCAGTATCAAGAAAAGGTATCAGAGGTCAACTTCACAGCAAATTGGCAGAAGGCTTGGTTTGGTCCGCAGATAAAACAAGAACACCATGAGGAACAAATGTAGACTACAAAATCTCTCCCTTCCTTCTCTTCCAGATGTAATCATAGACAGTCGGACAGTACCATATACAACAATCCTACTACTTCCATATCTACTAATACACGTACTATAATGTAAAACCAATTTTGAATTTTTTTAACTTTATCAGTTCATTTGTATTCAATACCGTACGTTTCTGTCATGTCCCCAGGCCTATTGTCATGACGAGTTTTGTACAGCTGTAAAATGACGAACGCGAAACCGGAGTTGATGAACGAACCAAAAGAATTCTACAGTAGGATAGTGACGCGGCGGAGCTTCCAAGCTTACAGATCGGACCTCTCGTCACTTCTAGGATAGTGACGCGGAGCTTCCAAGCTTACAGGCGAGAGGCCGGAACCTCTCTATTCATTCTTCAGCTTCAAGCTCGGAACGGAAGCTCCCAAAAAGATTCTTCCGGGCAGGCAGGGAGGGAGCATCTGTCATGTCTCACCTACAGTAGCTAGCTTCGAACATCTGTTTCGAACTTCAAGTTACAGTACAGTTAGTACAGCCACGATTTCAGCCATGCCAGCTGTACCGGTACTGTACTGTAATGTAGGTATTGAAGTGAAAATGAACCAGTCCTTTCCTTCTTCTTCTCTTCTTCGTTGTTTTAGGGATCCCCCCGCCCCCCCCCTCCCTCCCTCCT
>Ga0115005_10002864_pt1 | contig 13728 bp, 8 predicted proteins | sample ArcOceMetagenome_FD_87163 | JGI IMG/M metagenome (GOLD analysis project Ga0115005, IMG submission 87163) | Marine eukaryotic phytoplankton communities from Arctic Ocean - Arctic Ocean - Greenland ARC118M Metagenome | ecosystem: Environmental > Aquatic > Marine > Oceanic | place: Arctic Ocean... | reverse complement strand
TGCTTTAGTGGCAGCTCCAGGCGCGGTCAAGGTAATTTCGACAGCAGAATCTGGCTTGCGAACAACTTTAGATGCAGGGATTTCTTCAGCAGACATGAAAAGACTCATGTTGTTATTGGAGGCAGCAGGGGTAAAGGCAGTTTTCGATCCGATGCTTTTGGTGTTAGCAGTACGTGATACACCAAAGGTCGACGGGGTGAACGCTTGGGAGCTGTTCATGCCCATTAGGGCAACCATCAATGCGACATTCGATATCCGAAACATGGTTGGGTAGAAAATAAAGAATGGATCAATTCTGTCCTAATCAAGAATATACCTGATAGGAAATTGGAATGGTAGCAAGAAGAAAGAAGACAATAACTTCATTCAAATGAATGGAAAGTGAAATGATGGGTTGTCAGTTGTCAAAAAAAGCGTCTTACGTACTACGCATCTCGTTTTCAAACTATCTCTATTGGATAGGGATGTAGATGGATGGATGCGATGCAATAATACACACACCCAACGCAAGCCCATACATTACATACACTCATCACACATCATCAACCATCACCCACCATCCTTTATCTCTGGTTGAATTGCGTAGTACGGTACACCACACCTGCTACTGGCACCACTTTAACTTCTTCACTGACTAGAAAGTGTTACAGGTGAAACCTCAATTTTAAAGAGCATCGAAAATAAGATATAAATATGAGTCAAACCTCGTACACAGCGCTTTTTCAAAGAAAAGAAGATCCTTCCAAAGGAAGGCATCTAATAGCTTCCCAGAAAATATCCAAAGGTGAACTTATTTTTGTTGAGAGGCCTCTCCTATCTCTTCAAACGCTTGGAAACGCACACGAGGGAGCTTTATGTTGTCGATGCTGCAGGGCATTTATTGGTGGTCCTGATTTATGTATCATGGTAAGTCGTTCTTCTTTGAAAAACGAAAGAATGCTTTTATTCGGGATACTGTACTTTTTTTAACAACAGTGCCATCAAAAACCGCAAAAATCGTAGATTACCTCTGGAGAATTAAGCCGAGACAATGTTTGGGAATACTATCGTGAGCATGAAGTTGAGATTTGCGAAGAGGAGTCATTCAAGATGTTTCCATGCCGAAATGAATGTGGCGAATTGTTTTGTAGCGAAGAGTGTGAAAGAAATATGTGGTGTTCATGCGGGCACGACCTTCTGTGCACTGGTCTGATAGAAACACCAAGCGAGAACGGAACTCACAACAATTTGCATCCTCTATTGGAATTCAAAATACACGCAATGAAAAACAATGAAATATTTATTATGGTAGCTGATCTCATTGCGACTGTTGTTTCATTGAGGAGACAACAGATGGAGTACAATTTGAAGAATGCCACTGATGCAACGTGTAATTTTGAAGAAATCACTCTGGGGGAACTCATGGCGCCGTACCTTGATTTTACAATGGTGCCTTGGGTTGAGGTTGCAACAGCTCCTCTCATAAATGATCCTATGAAAATGGTGGAATGCATAGAACTGAAGAAAACTCTGAGGGAAATGTGTGATACATCTTCAACATTACTGAAACATGCTTTAAATGCCAATACATCTTCGCGCCATGGCGATGAAATCTTTCAACAGACACTGACACAAGCATTGGCAGAATTCGAATCGAACTTTGGAATAAGCGAAGATTTTTTTGGAAAAGTGATTGGTTCTTTTGAGCAGAATGCAATGGGTATCAGAGCGAGACATCCGTTGTGCAGAGACGTTTTAGAAGATCACAATTTTAGAGTTAGGAGGCATCACAATATACTTAGCTGTTTTGAACTTGCAGGTATGATCGGTGATTACGAGGAAGGGGGAAATGGAAAGGAACTACAGAGAGTAGAAGATACGACAGGGTTGGAAGCAGAAAATGGTATCAGGAAGAAGGATGAGTTGAGGGGGCATGAATACAGTGCTGATGAAATCACAGAATTTCTTGCAGGTCTGTACATCGATGAAGAAGGCCTGACTACGACAGCGACTACACAAGAAAAATACCAAGATGGTGTTGCGGTCGAAGAGCCAGGACCAACTGGCGATTCGCTGGATGCTCTTTTCGTACCTCTTGATGGAACCTGTATGTATGCTACGGCTTGCAAAATGAATCACTCGTGCGAACCAAATGTGATCGCAAGGTATAGATATAGCTGTTCCGGTGGTGGAAAGTTGTCCAGGTGGGGTACCAAATTTCCTCTCGTTCTAGAAGTTGTTGCTCTTAGAGAAATTGAAGAAGGTGAAGAACTTTGCATCAGTTATATAGCGAATGATGCAGATTTACAAGCAAGACAAGAGGTCTTAGTAAACTATGGATTTCTATGTGGATGCACTAAATGCTTGCGAGAGAAGAGCATGTCTGAAAGTAAAGGAAACGTCTTCGTGAAGGACGTTCAGATTGATGACAATGTATTTGGAGTCGAAGACCAAATTGGCGAAGACCTCTTTGGAACTGATGATGAAAGTAGTGCGGGTGGTAGAATTGAAGACGACGAGTCCAGCTACAGAGAAATGAAACTTATTGATAGGCTGAAAGAATTGGATGCAATAGCAGTGGGATCTCCTCTGGGTGCAATTCCCATTTCAACTCTTGCTTCAGCATTATCTTTTGTGAACCAACTTGGTTCCCAGATTTTACAAGACTTGACTTCTCATGAACAAACTGAAAGCGTTGCTGAGGTAGTTAGATCGATGGAATGTTTGCTCGAATTCGTGGGAGGAAGAGACTTCTTTGGATTATGTAGAGTAGCGACCGAAGGAGAACATTTTACTTTATCAATGCTACACAAATTTAAAAAATGGCCATTCGCAACAATAAGAGAGGCACATGGCTGTTTCAGCGTAGCATCAGCAATCTGTTTTGCACAAAACGGAAATTTCCTCCCAGCAATACAAATGCTTGACAAGGCATCAATATTCGGTCTTCCGAGGATTCGCATCAGAAAGTTCTTCCAGTATGTTGAATTTCATACATCACAAATGAGCAGTTCTCACAATACCAATCGCTTAGTTCCGAGGATTATTGTACGAGATTATAGCAAGGCAAGATATCAGCGTGAAGTATACGAAGTAGGATTACCTATCCCAATCCGATTCCCAATTTCCGAAGTATCAGAAGGTCAATTCCGGTCTGGTGACGATAGTCAACTCGGTGCACAACCACTGGTCATTCGTAAATATGCGAAGTGGCCAGCAAAAGAAAAATGGAGGTAAGAGCATACTCGCGTATGAGATATGAATTTGGCTTAATCCCATGGAAACGTCACTAAGAGTGCATGTCTTGTCGTGAATTTCAACAGGCACCTTCATTTATTCCTTCAAAAACATGGAACACGCACCATTCCTATTGAACATGGAATAATGTCTGACAAAGAAGGCATGCAAGAAGAATTTATGACCATGACTTCATTCATACTTTCATATATCGCACCGAGCACCTCTGAAGCCGTATGTGCCCTATTGCCCAATAGTTCAGCTGACTCTAAAAGTGTTGCGTATCTCGCTCAGCATCAACTATTTGAACAAATTCCTGACTTAATGGATGACATAGTTTTCTCTGATTTGCGCAGCAAAACTGAAATAATACAAATGAACACCTGGATTGGTACTGGAGGTACTCGAACGCCTCTTCATTTTGACACCTACGATAACCTGTTCGTTCAACTGGTTGGAACGAAATACATTAGACTTTACGACAAAAAAGAGACCCCCAAATTGTATGTTATCAAAGAGGGCTTTACATCCTATGCCAGACAGGGAAATATGAGTGCGGTTGATTGCGAGAAAGAGGATTATTTACGCCACCCATTGGCTGAAAGTGCCAATTATACAGAGGTTGTTTTGTTCCCTGGTGACGCCCTGTATATTCCAGCGAAGACATGGCATTATGTGAGAGGTTTGTCTACCAGTATAAGCGTGAACTTTTGGTGGTGAACATTCAAAAAGAAATTCTTAATAACAAACTATTTACTTGTTTTTCCTGTACCTGTACCCTCGATGCAACCTTGAGAAAATATATTAAATCAGGCGAAAGTAGTTATGATTTCCTTGCCTGATCCACGTATCAGGAGAGTGTTTTCAATACCTTCGCACATAGTGTCAACGTATTCGAAAAAGTGGCTTGAATACTCTGAATTAAAATTCGGCATGTTTACAACCACGAGTGATGAAACAGAGCTATGTAAACGTATCATCTCGTTGAGAGAACGAGCGTTCCTCATTCTTTCTTGCGAACTGTGGATCTTCTTGAAACAATCGTCGTTGTTACTGTCATCGTAATTGTTACCAATTAAAGACGACCTGCTAGTGCAGGACGAATTGTCGTTTTGTTCTTCAGCATGGCCCATATCGATATTTATTTGTTCAGATAGTCTGACATATGGAACATCATCCTGCACTTCACAGAATGCTTCGACGAGCGTCTTATCATGATTGCTACTACTGCAATCCGTGGGTTCCCCGATAGTTGATGTCTTACCAATTCTCATATCTTCCTCAAGTGAATAGTCGCTCATGTCGACGACTCTAACTTCTGCAATGATCCTCGCGCCTTTAAGGTGTCTTTTTACTGCCTCCTCGAAGCGGTCAGGGTCAGTTCGACTTGTGAGAACAGCAAAAATTCTCAGCCTCGCCCCAGACTTTCCCCAGACTGCATTCTTTGACATGATGAAAGGCAAAAGCAGTAATAAACCTCCATCGTGCATTATCCACCACACATCAATTATCCCTGATGTGATGAGCTCTTGGCTTGTTGGGAAATTGTTGTTCCCTCTGAAAATCATTAGAGCAACCTTCAAGTTCCTGATACCTGTGATGGTCTTCAAGAAATCTTGTTCCGACCAAAATTGGTTTGGTCCATTTCTCTCAGCTCGTTTTGGAAAAGAGAATAGAACTGTGTTAGGGCTCAGACATCCTAAACCGGAGTGCAATACTGCGCTCCAAGCAGCATCACACATTCCTCTTCGGGTTGTTCCAGAAACTTCAGCAAAACCAGAAATGTTTTCTCGGTGCATGTACGACTGAAGCGCATGTTTTCCTTTCGAAAGAATTCCTACAATATGTTCATCTTCTATTCCTTGATGACCCTCGAGCTCAGGTTGCGATTGGCACAAATCACGTAGAATAAGCCCGACGACGATATTTAGCCCTTTCCCCTTTTTCAATTGAGAAGCGAGGCTCAATAAGTAGAGATTTGTTGGTAGGCCAGAAGAGTTCATGTCAACAAATGTTAACAATTGAGGTCGCCAATTCTTTGCGTTTAAATCAGATGTTGTTGTATGATTTAATGATTGCAGAGTTTGAGTCACAACATTGTATTTCACACTGTCAAATACATCTCCCCAGTCTCTTCTCTTTTCAACCATTTTATTGTTGTATGTCAAGAGGACTAGGAACAGTGCTAGTGCTAGACAAGCCATAGAAGTATCAATTAAAAGAGCCAGAGCCAGACACCAAACAAAGCCTACCAGTGAAATGCTCCAGTGAAAGTATTTGAAGGTCGGGCGAAAACCGGGTGAGTTTGATATACTTAGCAAGAAACAGGAGCAATTAATTCCAGAGTACATCACCAAGTAACACATCGAGATGAACGGAGTGACTTTATCAAGATTGCCTGAGAGAGTTGGCAAGGAAGCTAGCGCCCAGGTCAAAACCAGAGCTCTCTTATTGACCTTTTGCCTTTCTGGTTTCTTTTCTGAGGGGTTGCTCAATTCTTTCTCTGGTAATCGCGAAGGATCCCCTTTTCGAATGAAATTCAGGATTGGCATAGAGTCATCCATTGCAATTGTTGACAAGAGCGTGGTTGCTGAGCTCATATATCCGAGAGCGGCGCCAACCACAGATACCAAGACTCCAAGCTTCACGAGCATGGGTGAAGGGAAGGCAATTGCTGAAACAAGGAACTTCCTCGATTTCAATGTTTGATTTGCTATCGTTGTTCCGTACAACCAAGCGAAACTGATGTAAATAAGAGTGGTGAAAATGATCGCGCTAATAGTTCCATTGGGAATTGACTTTGATGGATCTGCGAGATACTCGCTATTATTCAAACCGGCCAAGATTCCAGTCACACTTGGATAGAATAGAGCAAGGAGGCTAACGAATGTGGGTGTAATGCCTGAAATTGGATCTGGTTCGTATCTCGGGTAAATGTTGTCCATCAGCAAAAAATCACCTTCGTGTAAAGTGCCACTGTAGTGATGAGTTGCAAAGAGAAGACACCCAAAGAAGGAACTGAAAATGCTCAATATGATAAGAATAAGGAAAATATGAGAAGATACTGCATGAGCAGAACGAAATCCAGTCCCAACAAACACCGCCAACAGTAAGACTAGCATGATTGATAAGGTCTGTGTATCCATGCAATTCGACGGTGAGTATGTGATATCCGAGAACGTTTCTTGTTCTTTTGTAGAATCAAAAGTTACAGGCATTATATTCACTGCTTGCTCAATCTCTTCCATGGTAACTCCTTCCATCAGAAATCGTCGAGCTAACCCATCACCAAGTTCTATGTTATCCACTGATTCATACGAGCCCCCCAAAGCCCCATTCGTTCTATCGGTCATTACAGGAGAATCGCCAAAGATAGCTAAGAGAAAGGCTTCAACTCCACCTAAGACACACATTGAGCATGCTAATGTACTTCCGAGATAGTAGAGTAAGCCAAGAGCCCCGCCTACCTCAAGACCAAGGGTACGGGATACTACGAAGTATGCGCCACCTTGTCTAATTTTTCCGTTTGTTGCAATTGCACTCAATGAGATGGCTGTAATAATGGTCGAAGCAACACAGGCAAAAATTATCAGCGTCGTTTGAATAACACCAGCCTGAGCAGTAATTGAAGGGAGACGAAGGAAGAGGATGATATTTAAGATTGACTGAATGCATGGGAGGAAAACTCCGACAAAAGTGTTCTCTCTTTTTTTCGTTTTTTTGGAAGCTCTCCTCCGTGCAGGCGACGATAAGAAATGCAATGCATGCTCTGCATCGTTATCACTCTTTCTATTGGATGAAAATGATATGGATTGATTGCCTACCATTGATCGATTTTAAGTGCTCATTCAACTTGTGGTTGGAATGGTGGAAAAAAGTCATGGTCATCACCATGGATCATCTATCTTGAGACGACAAAATTCAAATGACTTTTCCCCCTTCTCTCTAGACATGGTTACCCACTGTACGTACGTGTCACCAAGATGTCACACCATCTATATCTACTGCCAATCCCGATTGATTCATTCATTGAACATTGAACATGAACCATTCATTTCCGTACAGTAGAATTTCTCGCCAACCCCCCCCGCCCTCCTCCTCTGGACAACCATTGACAAGACAAGAAGTTGTTATTCAATCTGTTACACTGTCCGCACAGGTAGAATGTCCAATCAAAGCGGCACCAGTTGCAAATAACGTTTCGGCAAGAGCTTTCAAATATCTTGCCTTCAAAAGTCCGAGCTGTGAAAACATTGTTCTTGCTAGGTGGATCTATCTCTTGATGAGTAAGTTAGAGGATGAATGCATTTTCAGGGCACCAAGAATATCACATGAAAGTAGCAAACCTTTTGCGGCCAGTGATACATTTTAAAGTTTGAGATCAGGAGGTAGGGTTAAAACTACCAACGACTGACAATTTATCGATGAGGCCCATAATATCAGGAGGGTCTTTCTGTGATTCAATTCTAGTCCGAAAGTCTGCTTTGACAACCAAGTAAACTCTAACCAAAGGTCTCTTCTCTCACAGGCAAGCGAATCAAAACCACCATCAAGGATCCTTGAGGGATCAACGACGAACAAGTCCTCAATCTGCTTAATGGATGAATCATAGATGCAATTTAAGAGTCTCTTCAGCCGTGGAAAATGGAAATCGTTATCTATTCTACATTATTTGACTGAAATGAAGAATCTTTGAGTTGCCGAAGATTAGATCATGAAATCGCCGCTAGCCGTCCTTGAATACAGTCAAAAGGTTGTTATCGTCTAAAAATCTCGTTGCGTCGTCGTGACCATCGCGAAATTTATCATTCAGCACTTGTGGGCTGCTGCTCCGTGCCATTTGATAGAAAGCTACAATATTCTGAGTATTTACTCCAATTTCGACACCGTCGCAGATCTCAAAGTTCGGTATATTGAGTATTTCGGCGGGGAAGCTTGGTGCAATAAATTTGTTCTTTGAAAACATTCCATTGACAGGAGAGACAATAACGGTGGATTTGTCAACCACTGGAAACATGTTAACCAGTCCGCCATCTAAATAACGTAATGTGTCTAAGTCGCCTTCGAAATTACTGTAGTCTTCTTGGTGTTTGTTGCAAACAGCCTTTCCAGAAATTCCGTCACTCAAAAACCCTAAATTTTCCATGACTTTCACATTATCCCAAGCTCTCTTAACGGCCAAGTTCTCGCTCTCAAGTTCAATGTCCAGCGGTCCTGTTCCTAAGGGTATGTACGAACTCAATATACAAGCAGCGTTGACATCCTTGATATTTCGAAACTCATTAGCATATACGTAAGCACCCAAATCTTGGGGTTTTCCCATGAAACCAAATTTTCTTCGATCCGTTAATCCTATGAGTAATTTGCCATTTCGTATCCTATTCATCAATAGGTCATTGTCGTAATCTCCAGGAGATTCAGCGCTCCCACCAAGAGCTTTTTGCATTTCAAGTTCAAAATGTTCATCAACTTCATCTATGAGCGAAAATCCTGGCTTTAGCACATCCAGAAAACCCCCCTTTTCGCTAGTCTTCTTCGCAATAGTTAAGACGAAATTCATTGCGTCTTCGGGGGTGACACCGGCACTTATGGCAGCTGAAATCAACGCACCGGCAGACACGCCAGTCAAAATTGGAGGTTTGAAGTCTTCGCCAGCTCTTTCCAACGGTTTGAGCAGATAACCATGCTTCAACAGACATGAATACACACCAGCGTGATAAGCGCCAAGGAATCCGGCCCCAGAAAAGCTAAGGGATGGTATCCTAAATCGCGACATGACAGATCCTGTTAGTTTTGGATTTACGAGTAGGCCAGTTTAACCGACTTTTTGTATGCACCTCGTCGAAAGGGTTGATAGATGATCAGAGGTAGGCCACACCGCTTTCAGTCGTACTAAAAGTATGTATGGTACTGTGGAACTTTTACTGTGGTACATATTGAATATGGTACAGATGGTACCATCACACAATCAACGTCTTGCCTTTCTTGCCTCGTCGGTTGTTGCTTGTTGCTGAAAGAGAAAAGAAAGAAAGAAAGAAAGAAAGAAAGAAAGAAATGGGAAACGGAAAGAAAGGAACAATAAATGCGATGCGTTGAATGAAGCAATCAGCAATCAATCTGCCTGAACAGTACATACAACTATTGTACATAGTCCTGAAAGCATTTCAAATCAACGAATGCAATACCTTCTACATACCCGGGTATGTAACTTACTTTGAAGAATCACATTTTGCACCACAAATCAAGCATGGCTACTTCATCGAGTGTATCTCCCAGCAATGATTACAAGGGATTATCCATAGAACAGACGCCGAGTCAGGAATGTGATGAATCTGATGATTTTTTTTTAAATTCTAGCGATGACAATTTTGAAGTTTCACACATCGTCGGGGAAAACGAAAAATCGAGACTATTTAGTAACGTTGGTGATGACGAGCTCCCTATTTTAGATCTACGGGCCCCTTTGCTAAATGAAAGGGACAGATTGGCGGACGAAAGGGCAGCAATTAGTGGCAACTCTGAACCTGATGAGATATCCTGGTATGACTTAGCTCTGTCAGCACTCAGAGGGAAGTCGAGGAGGAAATCATCGTACGATGTATCAATATCAGCCATATTCCTCAGAGATTACGAGAATAGCAGACCATGCAGCCTTCCCAGCAATATAGGTTCAATCAAACCGCTTCAATTACGCATTCATCATATCCGATATTGTTATATTTGGCAGAGTGTCATATATATTGCAACTGGATGTCTCTTTTTATCCTCAAGCTTCGATGGTTTTGAATCAGGAGGAAAAGGGCGTCACGAACAATTTATGCTGACAATATTTTCAGTAGCAGTATTTACATTGGATGTGATAATGAGAACGATTCATGATGATAGGGATCATGGGGTAGGAGCTGGTGCTACTACTAACCATGCACGGAAGACAAGAGCACAAAAATGGAAGCTTCCAACCATGACAGTGCTCTTTGCAGTGCTAATAGAGACTTACATGAAAAAAATAGAAAAAGGGGGAAAAGCAGTGGTATGGACTGCAATATTGAAACCAATTGTATTTTTTTATGCTTCGTCGAAAGCTCGCGATGGTAAGAGAGAAAAAAGTGTCTGCTGTCTGCTCTTAGAACCCTGCCATACCGAATGTCATACCGAATGCCATTTGGTATATCTTGGTATGAATGTTTGTTTGAATTGCACAGTTAAGAGGGACTGACATTCTTTTCAGCACTGACAGCACTAAACTATGTGGGAAAAATTGTTTTCAAAGTTATTGTGATAGAGCTGTTTCTTCTGCTGTCGTTTGCCTGTATGGCTAGCCATCTTTACTTCGACTTCGACTCCTTTCGCAATCTCCCGTCCTCGTTCCTTTCTCTCTTTGAATTACAAACTACTGCCGCAACACCAAGTCTTTGGATACCAGTCTACAATGCGGACAGATCGTCGGCCATTTTCTTCATATCGTTTTTGATTATCTGCGTCTTTTACATGCATTCGATAGGTAAGTGTCGTGACCGCTAACAATATTTTTCATAAATCCTGTAATTTGCTTCTCAACTCGTCTCTACAAAGTGCTGTCGGTCGTCTTTCAAACATATATACACTCAATGAAGATGCTAAGAGAGAGAGCATCTGCAGACCGGCAACAGGCACTGAGATCAGCATTTACTGCTCTCCTGCCAAGGGGCAATGTCGAAGCTGGTTTGAGTGAAGGCTACGAAGATCAAGTTGTTGAAGCTACGAAAATCCGAGAAGTTGTAGAAACCCTCCGGCCGCACTATAATGAATATAAGGTCGATGCGTTGATGAAAATTATTGATGCCAATAACCATGGAGTCATACCATTTAGGGACTATCAGGCTGGTATTCAAAAGATTCTTCACACTTCGTTGAGATCGGCGCGGCAGGAATCGCGGCAATCTCTGTTGCTTTCATCGTTGACAGTTTTTGTTGCAATTACGAACCTCGTCTATGTCTTGCTATTATCTTCACCCCTAGAGTTCTTATTGCTCTCAGAACTAATTTTTCCAGTAGGGTCTGTGATTGTTTTCCTTGGTCTGGCTGAGGTGATAATGAGACTAAGACCCTGCTCCTGCCTCAGCTCATTGTCAACCGCGCGGCATAGCATCCTTGATGGTCTCGCTATCTTTGCTGGTATAATTTCATTGACAGGATTGATTATGCATGTCATGAATAATAGCAAGGGGCTTCAATGGCTTTTACTTGGGAGAGCAGTAGGTGGGTGAATGCACGAATGTATCATAAAGACAGATTTTTCATTTGAATACAACTAAAGTCTCTCTCACATGGTGCATCAATCTCCCTCATCCAACAGATATGATTCGAATCATGAGGTTGTCCAGCATTTTCTGTTCCATAATTCAAAGAAGGTGAGTCCATCGTCATTTAGCATGACATTTTGAAAGAAGGCAGTGGCAAGGAAACTAATCTTAGTACCTACGTGTACTCTTGTATTTCGAATTCTTTAAGTGGTGAAGTGCTACCAGCAATAGTTGGACCTCTCGCTTTGGTGCTTAGCTCCTTGCATATTTTCGCTTACGCAGGAATGGGTTTATGGGGGTAAGTGTTATTCTTGAAGAATCTCGTAAATGGCTAATTTTGGCCAACTTCGTTTTCTATCCCGTTGAACTAACATACAATGATCCCACTACTGAACGAAAAATAGAGGAGCTGTCTCCGTTGGCATACACGATGATGTCATTGTGCCACTTTATGACTTAAACAATTTCAATGAGTACACCGCAGGATTACTTACCATGTTCAATATTTTTGTTGTCAACGACTGGCAGGAAATTGCTCGTGTTTACCTCACTTCGGATAAACTATCTTCTCCCTACATTGTATATCCGTTTTTTGTGAGTGCCAACCTACTGGGTGTTAACATCATGTTAAATGTATTAACAGCGTTCTTCGTCGGAGCCTTTGTCACCAAGGTCGAAGACAAGAGGCTAGGCCGAAGAAGTGATCTCCGCCTGTCGATGTCTGCACGCCTTTATGCCAGTCCTATCAATCACGCTGAGGGATCCATTCCCGGATATCATGTTCAGGAGCGGCATGGATACGATAGTGTGATTTCCACCATTACTGGCAACGAAGGAGACATGGTCAAACGCTACCAAGCCATAAAGGAGCAAATGGAAGTTGAGAAGATGGAGGCTATCCTTGAAGCACAAAATGAAATGCGTTCGGTCGCTGACAGTGAAATCGCATCGATCCAGATAGCATATATGAAATTGCAGCAAGATCATAGTGAGTCGAGCGATGAGAAAACTATTCTAGCACGGCAATTTGAGGAACTTGAAAAAAAAGTGGATGTTATGAAGGCGAATGAAAGTGACAATAATATAGAAGTATCGAGACTTTTGAATGACCTTGCATTCGCCCAGACAGAAATGGCCAAGATTCAAGAGGAGATGCTAAAGACAAAAGAAGTGTACAATGAGAAAATTCAAGGTTATATTAATCGTGAAAGGGCGATGAAAATGAAGTTAGCAAAGGCTGGTTAAAGTTTGCACAAATCACACGCTTATTGCATGTTTTCTGATTATACAAAACGCTTGTTTGTTTGGTCCAGATTCTGCGATTCCTCTACCCACTTCTAACAACAAAATCATTGGCGATTTATCTTTGCCTTCACAATTTCAATTTCACCTGCTAATTTCAGTGTATTTGTAGAAAGCTCAGACAATATGATATTGTAGTCATAGTGGAGTAGACCTGTAACTTCTTTTCAGCCACAACGAAACCATGAAAATAACATTTTCAAATTTTGAGCCGGATAATTTCAAATTTTTGGAATTTTATAAAAATCAATTTCAAATTTTACTGTACGTTCAAACGTGTACACGTTCTACAGTGTTTTTTATTATAAAAATGATGAGGTATATTCAAAATACCGTGTACAGGTAATCTCACACTGCTAAAATTCAAAATCCTCCTTGCAACTCTTTTTTATAACTTCGGAGTTTGAAAATAAGATGAAAGTGCTACTTTTCGTTAAATAGACGTTTTGCAGTGAAATGGCTCATTTTATCTGTCATTATGATAGTTTTGCAGTGGGGGGGCATGGCAAGGGTCTCCTCACCCCCGCCGACAATAGTTTTTTATAGCCGACAAGTAGAAAATAGCCAGAAATGATACGTTCGTTGTATGTGGGAACGTAATACTTATCCGTTCGCATTGGAACGGCACAAAAAAACATCGTTAATTGACATCAAGAGATGATCGCCATTGGCATCGTAACTGCCGCTCATTATTTTTTACGCATTCTACGCCGCGTAGCATCATATGCCGTGTGATAAATCATGTATCAATAGGGCAGAAGATGCTCACCATCATCATATTCAGCAGAAGACGGGGAGGGGACCCCCAAGACAAGGGGTTTCGCCCGGGGGGCCGAAGATCTTTTGATTCCTGGCAGGTTGGGGTGTCCATTGATAGTTTACTTTAATACGGCAGGTTATTTTAGGAAGGTAAAATAGCTAATGAATG
>Ga0115005_10002861_pt1 | contig 13738 bp, 8 predicted proteins | sample ArcOceMetagenome_FD_87163 | JGI IMG/M metagenome (GOLD analysis project Ga0115005, IMG submission 87163) | Marine eukaryotic phytoplankton communities from Arctic Ocean - Arctic Ocean - Greenland ARC118M Metagenome | ecosystem: Environmental > Aquatic > Marine > Oceanic | place: Arctic Ocean... | reverse complement strand
TTTGTGAAATTATAAGTTTGTTTTTAGATTTTTTTCTAAAAGAAAAAGGTATTAATCTGGTAGTTTTAAAAAATCCACTTTTTGGAGTTTCGGGGGGGGGGGGCATTGAAACAGAAAGGTACTGCTTATTTTTGGCAATCAAAAGAGTGGTGAGCAGTGAGCCCCAAAGTCATCATCCCATGAAGCTAAAAACATCTAATTCGATTCCTTACGTGTAGCACTATTATATCTAAATCCGTCTCCAATAGCCTACAAATTCAAAGTATGAATACTTCTTGTATCGTTGGGTTCTGCTATGCTGGTCGTAGTAGTTAGTGTAGGCTAGTAGATCTTGTCAACTGTAATCCAATAAAAAGGACTAATTTTTGGATCCCGCCGGTGTTAACGGGGTCGTTTGAGCGAAAGAGCTCCCCCTCCGATGAATGAAGATCTTATAAACATTTTTAAAACAATGCGTTGCGTGTACCCGCCGCGTCGTCACCACGTTGATAGAATAAGTTTAAATCTTTTTTAAATATAATATTACAACAGTTCTTTCGTGGTTCCAAACTATCATAGAATTACTAGGGACTACACGTACGGCGCACAACGGTCATGTTCTTAATCATTCCTTGCTGACGATTCCCTCAACAAACTTTTTCCTACTAGGGTGATCCTCGCAGGGCCTATTGAATGGAGTCCATACAGGCTGCCCAATGAACAATCTCATGGCATGAATCATATCCGTCTCATCAGTAGTGAAACGGTGATAAATTCCCTCCGGCAAAGTCATCAAATCCCCCTTCTTGATATGGACCCTGATCCACCTATCCTCCTTATCCCTGACATCAAAGAATCCAGATCCTCCGAGAATGTAACGGATCTCTTCCGCGTCATGAATGTGCTCTTCGAAGAACGACTTGACCTTCTCCTCGTATCCAGGCAAATGATCCGGGTGGACGGTGATGATATCCGCATAACTGTATCCACGGTCATCGCGGATCTGGCTCAACCTGGGATCCATGGAATCCTTGGGGTCCCAGGGAACACTCTTGACGGGATAAGTGAAGGACTCAGCGTCCATCTTCCAGAATGCAACGCCGAGCTCTTTCATCATTTCGGGGGTGACGGGTTCGTTGGGCTCGAGTTTGTTGAGGGCCTTCTGGTCTTCGACGGCGTTGGGCATGATCCATGCTTCGGGCCATTCGGACTCGGGGGCTTGGGGCATTGGTGTGCTCTTCATCTTCTTTGTCTTGGGCTCTGTTACTTCTGCGTCGGATGTGGATGTGGAGGGAGGAAGCGTATCGCTTTTGACTTCTGTCATTTTTATGTGAGAACTTTCTGTCGTGCGCCCTTATGAAGCTGGACAGCTTTGGTTCTTTGGCTGTCATCGCAAGTTGAAGCTGAAGCTGGCGGCAGATCAAGATTACTCGTAGTAAATGCTAGTAAATGTTGGAAAATTGAAAATGGCGTCGCGCGGCTGGGAATTATTTTAGCTTTGATTTGAGGATTTTAGGATTGTGCGGTTGTGCGAGTTATATTGTGCGCAAACGAGCACGGTGCAGTCTCCAGTAATTGGCCCCCTGGAATGAATCACCCCTCCCGACTCGACTCCTCGACACAACAACTCAAACTCTCTCAAACTTCAACTCATGCTAAACTTGGAATAGTGACACTACACTTTCGAACTTCCAAGAAGCTTGCCTAGTACAATTAGCCGCAACCCAACATCATCATTACTATTCAACGCCTTAGTTTATTCACAAAAAGATTCTTCATCACAAATTTCCCTATTCTAAAGACCAAAAGAAGCGTCGCAAACACATACCAAGGAACATACAAAATGTCCAACACAAACCATTCAGTCTCGGACGACCTATCCTACTCTCGTCCCCTCGCTGATCACGGAACAGTCGGCGCCGTGGCAAATGAAGGATCTGATTTATCCTACGATATTTCCTCCGGTTCCAGCGAAGATGGAGGATCCCTTGTTCTCGACATAAAGGTCACCACCAGCAACTCCTCTTCGAATGAGAAAGAACCTCTCGCGTCCCCTGATGGCATGGAACTCATCTGCTCGAAGTCAAAAGAATGCACTCTGGAAGACCGCGATCATGATCATGACCAAGAGGCAGAATCAGAGGCAGATTCAGAGACAGACAATGAAGAAACTGATTTTCTCTTGAAAGAAGAACCAACCCTCGAAACTATCGCCTCGCTCATCCAATCGGGAAGCATCCAGCGCATACTAGTCCTCAGCGGGGCGGGCGTCAGCTGCTCGGCGGGTATCCCGGATTTTCGAACCCCGGGAAGTGGGCTTTATGACAATCTCGAAAAATACAATTTGCCCTATCCGGAAGCAGTGTTTGATCTCGGGTTTTATCAGAGTAATTCCCAGCCGTTTGTGGATTTGGCCAAGGAGCTGTGGCCGGGGAGGAATCATAGTCCTACCCTCAGCCATTCGTTTTTGGCCCTGTTAAATAAGAAGGGAAAATTGATGAGGAATTATACGCAGAATATTGATGGGTTGGAATGTTTGGCTGGAGTTTCGGAGGAACATATTGTCGAGTGTCATGGTCACTTCCGTACCAGTGCTTGTATTGACTGTGGGATTCCCTTTGATGGGAAAGAGGCGAGGGATACTATATTGAACTTAAGTGCAGCGCCCATCTGTCCCAAATGCGGTGGTTTGGTGAAACCGGATATTGTCTTTTTCGGCGAGTCGCTACCGGTCCGATTCAAGAATCTCCTTCACAAAGATTTGAGTACAAACGATTTATTGATTGTCATGGGAACTTCCTTGAAGGTAGCCCCTGTATCGCTAATACCTGAGATGCTGAATAGTCGTATTCCCAGGGTGCTGTTCAACAGGGAGCTTGTAGGTGATTTCGCGCCTCCTGGTACTGATGGAAACCATCGGGATGTATTTTACGAAGGTGACTGTGATGATAGTGTGAGGAAATTATGTTCATTGCTTGGGTGGGAGGACGAACTGCTTGAGTTGAATGAAAAGACCAAGATATCACCAGAATAGAATAGAGGTCACTGTGTGTACACTGCACACTGAATTTTACGCACGATATTTTTGGACGAATAAGTCTTTGATGCTTTGCGATTATTTGTAAATCAAATCATCAATTGAGCTTGCGGCAAAGTGAATGAGCTCGTGGCAGTCAAGTTGACATTCTCTTCATCGTCTACACGTACGTGGGTACCATACGCGTGTAGGTATTGTATCTTTATTAATAAAAACTAGAAAAAATTTAAACAGTAATTTATTAGAATAACATAGTAAATGCACTCAATTACTTTTGGAACCAAATGAAAACCACCCTCCTTTCTTTTCTTGGGGAACTTCATTACTCATGGAAGTTCCACTTGAGAACTGAGTGTCTGTCCCAAATGTATCAAAGTTGCCATCGGAAGTATTTCCACTACCGCTAGTATAAATATCACCAGCCGACGAATCTTTCCCCGCCAGTATCTGAAAGGGATTTCTTCCATCGGCACTGTCACCACCAGAACTAGGCTCTGGAGAACTCGAACTGGCCGGTGGCGCAGTAGCAGCTGCACTCAATCCCATTCCTCCACTAGTAGGAGGAGCCGTAGGATCCACAGCACCCATGGCCGCCATTTCCTCCGGACTCGGCATATCTGGCGTCAGCATCTTATTCAACATAATTCCCATTCCCTCAATCAACCCCAACAAAACTCCACCCATAACCGCCGACTGTGCCATAGCCTTTGGACCAGCTCTCGCTGCCAATATCCCTCCCGTGGCAGCACCGCTCATAATGGAATTCCACGGATCTTCTTTCTGTCGTATAGCAGTGAGACTACAATCACAGCAGGCGAATAGTCCACCCCACACTGCGAATTGTCCTCCGAGGACTGGACCTCGGGCTGTGGCGGCATTGAGGGCTCCGGTGATCCGAGAGTTTTTGGGAGCGTTCCAGGATCCTCGGATGAGGTGGAATATCCCGCCTCCGATAGCTCCCATGCCGAAGGCTCCGCCTACGTCATCCACTATACGCCAAGGACATGGTTCTCTGTCTTCCATATTGTTGTTATGTATTTTTAATGACGAGTAGGGAGTTGTTTGGTCTTTAACACAAAAGACAGTTTAGACATGTGTTCATTAGTTTTCTTCTTCCTTCCAATCGTCGTCGGGAGTCATTTTTCCTGTTCTTTGGAGCCCTAGCAACGTCTCATAACCTAATGCAGATTTTTCGCGCTAAAAATCGAAAGCACCCCTCCCTTTGCTTGATCAACTGAATGAAGGAAAATCAGACTGAATGAATCAATCAATCGCAATCTCACTCATTCCATCCGAGTCAATAAAATAAATTGATGTTTCGTAAAGAATAAGCGTTTAAAATTATTCCAACCATTCCATTCCTAAAACTTCCTTGGAAAATCAATTCTTGTGTTTGTTGTATCTGAAAAGAAGATTTGTTCTAGATGGTGATAGATACTAAAGAAAAAGAAAAGAAAAAATGGCAATGCAGCAGGAGGATCGTTCTAGTAGTGCGGAGGTAGAAGGGATGCGTGGTGGTGATGTGAAGCAAAAATTGCTAATGCCGATCACGAGACTGGTGAAAGAAAGTTTTGTGTACTGTAATTCTATGGATTTTACGTTTCTTGGCTATCGCATCGTACCTACCGGCCGGTACGTAGTATATTTTCCATGTTTTTTAAAAGGAGTACTACTGTAGACAGAGCAGCCTACCTGTATGCAGAACTAAAAATGTATCACTTTGGATTGTGAATACATACTGTATGCCCCGTCGGTATCAAGAAATTAAATGGGATACAAAAACTGAAAGCCCCGCCACTGACGAATTTATGCAGTTTAGGCCTTGTTTAAAAAAAGGCTGCTATTATAAATAACTTTGAACTTTCTGACCGAAGCATGCTTGCATCCAACAAGAACGAAAGTAAGTCGCGAGACGAAACCTGATTGAGCCACAACGAAACACAACCCACCTATGATATAATCAAGTATCATACTGACTGGAATAACAAAAGCAGCAGACTTTTGGAAGTTTTGAGAATATTGCTGAATACGTGTGATGAATTTCAAATTAGTGACATCTGACATCAAGCATACATTCAGCGCGCGAACTGACGTTTTCGGTCCGACGTATCAAAATAGCCTACACGTAATTATTGACTATACGACACGAAGAAAAAGACATATTGATACTCGTATTATGGTACGAGCACTGCAAGAGTCTTGTACACAGTGTAGTAAAATTTTGTGAAAGTTCTAGCCTTCTTCCGGAAGCTTCGGAACAAACCAAAACCATAGAAATGAAAGTCGAAAAGAATAACAAAAGAATAACGTCAAGTGTGAAGTAAAAGAAATACCACCCTGCGAACACAACTCATGTGTGATTCAAAGAAGATCACCATGGCGACCACTAAAACGCAAGAGGCCAGCTGCTGCATCTGTTTGCAGACAGGGACTGAGCTTAGGGTGACTCCCTGCCAGTGTAGTTTCCATACTGTAAGTATGAGTTGAAGTACATTGAACATGTCTGCCATCTACTAGACTTCATTCCGACTCACCTCGCCCATTTCTACATTCCTCAGAAATGTTTTCCTGTGTCTTACTTGGCAAACAATTCTCAAAAGCAACGGAGGGGAGGGCCTCTACGTTGCCCAGCATGCGGCAATGATACGAAAGGTGTGTATATCATACCAATGGACGTGAATGCGCATTACTACGAAAATTCAGCACCCATAGGAGCGCCTCCGTCACCATCGAGAGGTAACTCGTCAAACACAATGACTCCTTTTTTGGAAGAGTTATATCTATCCCTGGCACCCATATTCTTATTCGAAACTGGACAATCCAACTATACAAATATAAACATAGCGGAGGAAGTGGAAATCCGGAACGGGCGCTGGACACCTGAAGAAATTCAATTCATTGAGTGTCTTATCAATTTATTTAAAGAGGGAAACCTACCGATTTCGACTGGTGTAACACTCAACAATTTCCTACGAAGCATATTCTTGTGTAAATCCACCCGTCTTCGGAAGAAAATAAAGAATGCGAACTTCTGTACGTCGACGTTTCTTCTAAGAACTAATGAAAAGCAGCAAATGTGCGCTAGCGAATTATCAAAATTGCAGGAGAGGTTTTTGAATTCACTGGAAGACAAAAAGAGTAGGAATTTGCTGCGGTTGAGTATGCGGCGGATGTGGTCGACATATTTTTTCAATCTCTGCATGCATCTTGGGTATGATGCTATTATTGCTCAGGATTGGTTGAATAGTTTGGAAGAGGTGGAGGAGAAGATCAATTCGGCAAAAGAATCCAAGAAAATTCGGGAAAGGAGGGATCGGAGTTCGAGCTATGGTGCTAGAAAATACCCTGGTATGGATGGGTTGAATCATCGTCACTTGAATTTGAATAGATCAAATCACAGCCACCAACAGTTGTATTTAGATCGTTCAAATCACAACTACCATCGGCCGTTGAATTTGAATGTATCAAATCACAGTCATCGTCAACTTAATTTGGATAGTTCAAATCACAGCCACAACAGCAATCTCCCCCGAAGAAAATCCAATCTCTCCTTTGCGCTGGATCAGGCCCAACAAAGTCCACAGGTAAGCCTAAAACGCCCGTGCGCACTGGGTTCTGATACTTCCAATCAGGGTATGGGATTGGATGGTTCCAACCACAGCCATGGATTGAACAGGATGGCCTTGAACTCGTATTCTCATAGACCGATTATGACTCCATTGCCACCAAGATATCACGGCTCTTTACCTACCGATTTATCAAGGACATCTCACGGTCGATCGCCTCCGAAGAATCTCCTATCTGTGAACAAATCTGATAGCAATGGTTCCTTTTGGGGGAAAGGGATGTCTCGTCAGCCAGAAATTGTCCCGTTAGAAATTGGTGATAATCGGGAAGATACTGGGAATCTTTCTGACGTTTCTGATTCCGAGTCGAATGTATACTCATCTTCCATAGGAATTGATTTTGTTCCGGTTGATACCATTAGAATGCAAGAATCTCGGTCCTCCAAGAGAGCTCGTGTGGAAGATGCTGTCAACAATGGACAATCTGGCAGGAACACAGATCCGTTTCTCGACGATGTTATCGAGGAAGTTTCAACTGCCGATTTGTGCAATGTAGCTGAGGACGATTTGTGCGATGTAGCTGATGTATGCGAGCGATTCGGAGACTGGTCCCCCTTTGTAGCCAAAATGTCGAATTTTGTTGAAAAAGAAGACCTGCCATTTGATTATTTTGACGTTTGGATGGTCTCCAAGAAGAAAGACGAAGACCAGTGTGAAGAAACTGATAACACGCACGACTTAACAAAAGGTTCATCCTCTGATTTAGTTCTTCGCCACGTTGGACACTCCGGGCGCTCTGATGGATCGATATGGACTTTGTACCATATGAATGAGTTTGGAAAATTAAGGTACGATTCTATGGCCTCTCAGTATCACTTTTGAATTTCCTTTCGCTCCTCACCGCCCGCCGTTTGTTTTCTTCAGTTCAAACTTTAGTTTCCCACCCGGAATAGGTCTCCCCGGCCGCGTGTTGAGCAGTGGGCAACCTCTTTGGGACGACTCGATTCCAAATTCGTCTCAAATGAAATTTCCAAGAGTGGAAGGTGCCAAAGCCCATGGGATAAAGAATGCTGTAGGCATTCCCTTATATCATACACCATTTGGAAAGGTGGTTGTTGCGATGTATAGCACACAGGATATCAAGAAAGATATGGGATTGGTTCAGAAATGTTGTCAACACTTTCAAGGTTCCCAAGGTGTTGATAAAATGGTAAGTCTCAATTATGACGTGATTGCAAACCGTATAATTGGCTTGAATTGGTACGCGTGAAAATTTATTGCATGATATATTTGCTCACTTTTCAATATAATCAGGGGGCGTTCATATTCAATGTTGCGAATTCAGTCAAAGGGAGTACATCATCAAAGAATTTTCCTTGCCTTCTACCAGACGAATCGGATGAGAATTGTATCGATAGTGATGAGCAGCTTGTAATCAATCTCTTGGCAAAACACGCACCGGCCAATGGTGTCACTTCGAGCCATTTCGCTGCAAGCCATACTAGCCTACGCCTCTTCCTCCTTGGTTCTTCATCGAAACGTACTGCACGCCAGAACGAGTTCATAAGTGTTCTAAAAAAGAGCTACAAAAACTACATGGAAACAAATCGTCCCGAAAATGATGTCGCAACCCTACTCGTCCACGAATGGAAATTTCTGAATGATATGCAACCTCAAACCTTACCGATCCACCCTCAACGAAGGGCATCGTTGGATGTCCCAGAACCGCGCGACACGCATTATCATGAAGCGGATAGCCCCATCACAAACCTATCTCCACCTGTCAGGGAGAGATCGTCAAGTATACCATTAGCTCACATGAACTATTGAATCTCCGTAATTGTCTTCCATATCAATATGTTCCAATTAATTATAAGAAATAACATGTACATTAATTTCTGTATCAATAATATCACGAACAAAACAAAATCGCGTTAAAACGGTTTTTTGGTCCAGCCAGGAGACATACACAGAGAAATTAAACTCTGTGCATGATTCAAAGCTCAGGGAGATCACCACATGGGTAAGACCGCCCACGCTGAGGCTGAGAAGTGGAGTTGGGAAGCTGCCGCTACATAGTTAAGAAATGAACCTTTCACTCTACAGCCTTCAGTGGATTCGGAAAACTCGGAACTCAACCCATTTGAGATTACTGAAGTGGAGAATCAAGCGCATTTTGTACAAACTTGGCCTATTGATAGGAAGCAAGCCTTCGTCTTCTGAACCCGAGTTACAGTCATCATAAGACGAGGTGGAATTACACGAGCCGGGCGTCTTTATTAAAAGTTGTTTATATCTTGAAGGAAGGAATTTACTTGTTGCACGAAAGAAAATCATCGAAGTCGGAGTGAAAGCACCATGGATGACACAGCTTCAGCATGCTCATTACCCTCACCCTGGTTCGATGCTGTTTGAAAATTAACCATATTTTTATAATTGTTGTGTACAGCGGTCTGGAAAGATCTGTTTTGCATAGTACCAGAGCCCGGACAACTTGAAACTACTGCGACGATTCTACAATCTTCAAATGATTTCTGAAGAATGATGATAGTTCACATACCATCGTTAGTATAAGAGAATCAATCATTGAACAATGCAATACAAAAAAAGGTTCGGCAGATTGAAACTCTTCAATCTGCCGAACTCTTTGTACTTGGTATATTCCTCCTATTAAAAATACTACTACAAATCAAATTTGATCTAGAATGTCCTTCCTTTTCGTATTGTATTCTTCCTCAGATATCAGCGCCTTGATTCAAGTAATTTCTACCTTTCAGCTATTCTCTGGGTATTCCCAACAGCCCCACCATCATCAGCGCTCGCGAGGGTCGAAAAGAGTGGCGTGCTTTGAACAGGAGTACCAGCCACAGGAACCGCCACAGGAACCATTTCTATGTTTGCTGGTGCAGTGCTAAGCCCCTGCTCCATCACACTGAGCCCGGGCATTCCAACATGAGCCGCCACAGGAACCATTTCTATGTTTGCTGGTGCAGTGACACTGCATTCAATATAACCACCAAGAAGGACCGCAACAGTTCTAAAATGCTGAAATGAAACATCAGATCTCTTTCCAGACTCTGCTAACAATACAGCCTCCATATCTTTGATGATTTCTAACCACTTAGTGCGCATTCCTTTGAAGATAGCCAAAACTAAAACAACCACAATAATCGCAGAAATGGCGAACGTAATGGGGATCCCTAATTTATGGATACAAGTAGCAAAAAAGAAAGCAACGACAGCGGTTGAAGCTGCAACGGAACTGACAATAAACTGTGTTTCATCTTTCTTCAATGAGGCGAAAGGCTCTAGGGATCTATCCACATCATCACAGAATCTCGTCCACTCTCCATCTGACATCTTCCCTGAAAGAGTCCTCCTCCTGCGGAAACTCCTGTCAATTATCACCGTTCCATCATTTCCATTCTGGAAATCTATGCGAAAATTCGTGATCATATTATAATGTTGATGTTCACTTTGCAATTTGTGATGACATTTTCGTTCGATTCTTTACCAATCAAAAGATACAGTACCAGTATAAAACTAGAGAGTGAGATTCATTCGTAAAGAACAATTTCAAATTTCAAAAACATCACATCTTTTCAGAATATCCAACTCACATCATTTTCGGGACGGACATTCGCGGAGTGCCTGGAAGCTTGTACAGTCAGTACTGTACCACCCACTGTGAGGGGCTATTGTACGAAAAGCATGTGTAACTGTTGCGCGCGCACCTTGGTGAAAGTCTTCGGCATATTTTTAAAAACAATTATCCGCAATCTTGTCCTTCATTCAACCTTGAAGTCGCAAACCTGGGAAATTTATTTGATCTCTGATCACTTGAAACCTCTTCTTCTTCTAATTCAATCCAACCTGGAAAATGGCTCTTGCCTACTTTTCGTATTCGCGCTTGGCATTAGGAGCACCCACTTTTAGGGTGCCAAAACTGGGTGGGGATCTAGCCCCCATTTCTCATTGTTCTCAGCCTCTCATCGAGGTCCCCCCCCATCTTCAAATAAAAAATTGACACATACACATAGATCCTACGAGCTACACCACTTTTGGCAAGGACCGCTCGTTTGCTTATGTCTTTTTGCCAGGACCGCTCGTTCGACAAAGCTTCGGAGAAACTTCCGAATCTTTAAGACTGAATAAATTAGCTGGCAATCCTCTCAATGAAATGGGATCCGATCTTCAATCGAATTTTTGACACAAAACTCTTGCCCTCATGTATTATTTTGTAGCTTTATCCTGGGGTCAAAGAAAAGACGGTCATAATTTTCGGGTGGCCGATGCAGTATCACATACAAATCAAAACGAATTTGAAGCTGAAGCTAGATATGGTTCATTAGAATGCCATATTCAAGGTTAGTGCAGTTCACCTCTTACGACCATCATCTTTTAATTTTTCACTCACTCACTGAATCACTTCTCATCTTTACTCTACATGCTGCTCTCGTCTTTACAAAAAACAAAACACTGCAATAATTTGCAATTCATAAAACAACAGGTCGCATCTTTCATAAATTGCTTTACTGTAGAACTAAAAGAGACATCAATACCAGGTCCACATGATTTCCGTTTCTTCTCGTCATGCTCTCGCGCTCTTGGTTGTAAATGGCATCATCTCTCTATTTTCATCAGCGCATACTCTCCGCACCTCCAAACGAATGAGGACGCCCAGTGCACAAGAATGCACCATTGTTGTTCGAAGTGACCTTCGTTTAGATGATGTTGATAGTGACACGTTCGAGTGCATTCTTGATCCAAGCGATGCAAATGGTATTGAAGGTATGAGTGTACCTATTCGTGTCACTGATGAGCAGAGTGAAGTGATGAAGCAAAGGTTAGCGAATGGTGAACTTGTCAGTAATGTGTCGACTCTTACAATGAATGCAGGTTTCAAGGTCAGTGATGAAGGAGTCCTCGTCCCAATAGATATGGAAAACTTTGAGTTTGGTACAAGAGAGGGCGAAAATGGCCGTCGTCTTGCAACCGTGACAGGCCTAAAGCCCATCCTTGTAGTCAAGGTGAGAGATTCTGAGGGGAGAGCAAGAAGTGAAAGTCTGTCTCAAATTAGTGACGACATCTTTGGATCATTTGAAGATTCAATGACGCTCAAGAGTCAGATGAGTGCATGTTCCTTCGGTCAACTACAAATCACTCCCGGACTCCCTGATGGCTCTGATACAAGTGTAGAGTCTCCTGGTGTGATTGACATCACTATTGGCGCGTCGTTGTCGAACGACAGAGGAACGATAAGAAATGCAATCAAAACGGCGGTGGAGGGACAGTTAGGACATACTCTCCCGGGACCATATCAACACGTGATGTACGTATTGGAAGGATGTTACCAGGATTGTGGTTGGGCTGCATACGCCGCGGTGAATTCGTGGCTTTCAGTATATCAAGGTGTTCATTACAAATTTGTTGGTGTCCAGATGCATGGTAAGTTCAAAGCGATGTGATGATAATGCTATCCTTGCTTCGATATGTCCTTTACACTAACTACACGTAATGTATTCTCTTTTTTCTGATTTAGAACTTGGTCACAATTTCAACCTTGCTCATTCTGGCGGTCTCGATGGTAAGATTTACACTGATCACACTGGGATGATGGGAAATCCATTGTATGAGGACAATATTGGTGCAATGTGTTGGAACGCTGCCAAGACGTGGCAAATTGGCTGGTACGACAGTAACAAACAAATGATCAAACCAAGACAAGGAGAATGGTCTGGAACAACAATTGTTGGCATCGCTGATTTCAATAACAACCCTAGCAACTACCCAGTTGTCGTCAAGATTGAGACAGGATTTGAGACTGATCAGTTCATTGCATTCAATAGAGCCTCCGGTATCAACCGACACAATGATGAAGCAGATAATGAGGTTACTGTTGTCGAGACTGGTAAGAATGGTGAAGGTTATGCACAGTCATATTTGAAAGCCCATCTTGCTCAAGGAGAGATCCATACTTTTGTGAACTGGGCTGACACAGGTCAGAACCTGATTATAAAAGCTAATAAGATCAACACCAATACTGGAAATAGTGCAGGGTATGCCGAGGTTCAAGTGTGCCTTGGAACATGCGCGAATCCTACTACACATACCTGTGGCGATTCCATACAGCAATTTGAGGTCACACAAACGAACGGAAAGAAGAGAATGAGAACATGTGAATGGGTAAAAAGAAGAGCGACGCCTTGGCGGTGCGCAAAAGTCAAGGGGGCCAAGGAAAACTGTCCCAAAACTTGTAACAATTGCTGCCGAGATACTACTGAATCGTTCTTACTCAAGACTGGAAAAGCTGGGAATTGTGATTGGGCGGCTGTGAATACAGCAACCCGTTGCAAGAAAGTTCTCACTCGTATGCAGTGTGCTGTCACCTGCGGCGAATGTTTTTGATCTATTTGTATTGCATGAAGCTTCGTAAAGCACCACGCATCCAAAAGAACTAACGGAAAAATATGACAAAACTTCTTACTAGCTTGTTCATTGCTGCATGAAAGCCAAGCATTCTACAAAAAGTCAAGTACACGTACGTGTAGATGATTTTGTTTATGTTATAATACTAAAAGTGAAGTTTTTATTGGCAATCATGATGATATGTCAACTAGGTGCATCATGCAGATGGTGGTCATTCTTTGAATGCTCGGCGATATTATTAGTATGATGGTGTTTCAACATTATTAGATGCCCTATTGTGTTCACGAGTACTCGTACTGTCCTCGTAATAATCGGGCTCATTGCACCGTCCATCAGGTCATTGGCTAAATGATGATCACTCAAGATTTGACAGCCGAAACATTGGACTTCATTAACCCTTGGGGACTCATGCTAATGTCTATTGCGTGGGCTGTGCGTGCAGCGCATCACACCAGTACTATCGTAGGATATACTCCGGCCCAATTAGTCTAATGGTTCAACCTTTTTAAACAATCATCAACTGGAAAGATAGGTCCGTGTCCAAGGTCGAGCATAGGATTCAAACCTATGGAGTCAGTGCTCTTCGCCTCAACGCTCGATCAGGGGGGGGCAATTGTGGCTGTACTGTTGAAACCAACAGCGCACGGCGTAGTGCTAGTAATGACCAAGGAATAATCAGTAGAATCAAGAGATCGGTCCTCATGTGCATGACCCCCCCCCCCCCCCC
>Ga0115005_10002860_pt1 | contig 13741 bp, 10 predicted proteins | sample ArcOceMetagenome_FD_87163 | JGI IMG/M metagenome (GOLD analysis project Ga0115005, IMG submission 87163) | Marine eukaryotic phytoplankton communities from Arctic Ocean - Arctic Ocean - Greenland ARC118M Metagenome | ecosystem: Environmental > Aquatic > Marine > Oceanic | place: Arctic Ocean... | reverse complement strand
CGGTGTCTGTGCCAATCTCGGTCTTTATGGTGCATCTCTCACTGTCCGTCGCCTCAGCTTTTGCCTGATTCAGATGCGTAACTGTCGTCAACACCATCGACATCTGTTGTTGTGGAAAGCAAACATGCAGTGTTAGTACTAGTAGAACAAGACATTCAAAAGCCATCATTAATAACAAGACACTCACCACTCAGCATGCATCACTGAAAGCCAATCACAATCACAATAATTACCAAATCTTGCAAGTAATTGTCTTTCCTCAGGCCTCTCTTTGTAGTTATCCTAGCCCTACACGTGGGGCACTCGGCTCCACATGTCCGAATGCTTTCATTCACACAAGCACCGCAGAATCTATGAAGGCATTTGGGCATGACATGTGTATCGGAGAAGGTATCGAGACATATGGAACACTCAAAGATGTTGTCAACTAAAGATGTGAGTGTAGATAAAGCCACTTGAGATGATCATTACTTGTAGTGTTTTGAGTTTGAGCAGACATGTTCATGTTAATGTTGTTTCAATTGTTCATTGCTTCTTGCTTCTTATTTATTGAACTTTGTTTAATGTTTATACGAGTACCGGTATAAGAATAGACTAAGGAGCACAGCTAATACAATGGACCATCCTCCTCTAAGCAGTGCAGCTAATACAAACCACCACCATCCACTACCAAAATGCTGAAGCGGGTTGCAGAGAAATCCAAGGCCAATGATAACAAGAAGCGTAGAAGAACAACGCTAAAGAATCTCGATATCAACAATCCAAATGTTAAAAGCGAAACATGCTGAGTCAGCTAGTATCGAAAATAATGAAGTTATCACTCGCAAGTCAGTTGTTAGAACAAGAACATCAAAAGTAACCTTAAACGATGGCAAGTTCAAGGATACATTCTAGGTAGGAAGCAAAGTCCAATGCAAAGTTCAAGGCAAAAGTCTGTATGTTCTAGGCCGTATCAAATCTATTCATGATGGGGTTGACAGTAACCACTTATAATGTCGAACTGCTTGAGGGAGAAGACAAAGGCATCCTTGTTGCTGTCTCAAAAGATGAAAAGAAGAATATGCTATAATCATCATGACCATATTGCTCAGCACCAATCCATGTGACATTGTATAAGCTACTGAAGCAAGAATTAATAACTCAAAGATTACAATAACTTTTAACTACAGATAAACTCTGTGGAGAAGGTGCAAGGTATTGTCCAAAAGGATTTATGGGATAAGGCCCACTCGCCCATCTGACAGGGTGCTAATTACACTGAATAAATTCACCTGCGTGGGTCGAGTATAATACTATCCAAGCTAGGAGGGCATGCAGCCAACTCCTAGATGGAAGTAAGAGAGAGAGAGAGGGAAGAGATGTGCCTACGTATGGATTGGTGGTAGACCAATCCAGTTCCGTAGTGTTGCATTTGTAGTGAAGGGATCTGTCATACTGACGTGAATTGCTTCTCGTCCAGATCGAATGACAAGGAACCATTGTTTAAGTTGGTCCATATGTTTTTGTAGGAGAGTCTCCAGGCGTACTGAGAAGTACCTGGAATATACACGATGAAGAGAGTCTTGTCCGAGAGCGTATTCCGCTATGATCGAATTACGAAGAGTGGTGACTCCGGATAAGGCATCGAGTGCTTGAGTTTCATGTAGTACTGAGTTGCGGTGGGTCCAAAGGTGGTATACCAAGTTCCAAGATTTAATGATAAGGCGGGTTGCCCAAGTTGTTCCTTTCTTTTTTGAATCAATTGATTTGTAGTAAGAATTTTGTAGAGAAACGATGGGATTTGCAATGAAGCCCATCAGGAAGGCGTACCATCCCACCTGTTGTTGAGTGATGATGGCTTCACAAAGCAGTGGCGAGGGCCATAAGAAGGCAGGTTCATCTCCATATGGGTCCAGTAGCCAAGAGCGGATGCTGGCGATTAGGATTGGTGTGAGTGAAGGGTAGGTGTCTTCTTGCGCGAACCAAGCTTCCAGTTTGATGAGAAGGTCAGAGATGATTGTTCTAACTTCAGGGTGTGGGCATGTTAGAATATGGACAAGATGTTCCAGTGGAGCATTGCAGCGCGGGCAGTTGTCATGTACATATTGTTTCCGACGTCGCATTACAATTCCTGTGGTTGTGTCTTCACTTATCCATTTGGAAACGAATTTCTGGAATGGAAATGAAGCTCATTTACGAGCCTTGGCAATACTTGGCCACGAAACAGTGTCTTGAAGGGTAGTAACACCGAGTTCCCATTTATTCGCAACATGTTCCACCATTGCGTGGTGGTGGATACCATATGACAGTGATTTTTGGAAGGTTGAAGCGACGAGGGATCCTTGTATGATAGCTTGCCCTAACCTGATATGCAGGACTGCTGGTGGAATCGATGGTGGTATTCTGAAACTTCGAATTGCTAATGTTTTCGTCAGCTTATCCATGCGGACATTAAGGTGTTCTAAGAAGGTCAGTGGGCCCATGCCTTTATCATCTTGATGTCCGTAGACATGTTGGGGAGATGATTGGCAGTGTTGTTGGCTCCAAACATCTAGGATTTGTGAGATAAAATCGACACTTTTCCATGTAGTTTTGACCTTTGTCCGAGCCACTGTTATTATTTGCAGAGCTTCGAGGTTATCGCAAGCGGTGAGCATGAAGTGACGCCTTGCAGGTAAAAGATTTTTTAAGCATGCTGTGCCTATGCCAATACCTAGCAATCCTCCGAGCTCACATCTATATGAGTTAAGATCCGATATCGGTCCGGGGATGATGCCACCTCCTTCTATCCAAGATGAACCATCAGCTGAGGAAAGTATTCAAGCTGAGGAGCCAATGCCATGTATTTCGAAATATTATCTGTCACAGACTGCAACTGCAGTTCCATTAGCAATATCATTGACCAGATGTTGTATAGACGGAGAAGTACGGAGGTGTTCTGAAGCAAGAATTGCCACCACAAGAATATTGCCAATTGTTGGAGGAGTTCAAGGAGCGCGACTTTGATTTCTATAGTACGCTTCAATGTTATATCAGTGACAAGTCAGAAAAGGATCTATTATCATCAATCTTAGAAAAAGATCATTTGCAGAAATTGGATAGCTCCCTGAAGGATCTGATGCCTAGTCAACTCGACCAAAGCTGATTGCTTACTCCGATCATGTGTCTAGCAGGGAAGATAATTGGACTTGAGATCAACACAAATAGAAATCAAAATGAAGGTAAGATGGGACATGTTATATAATCTTATTACACATCACTTGCCTGTTGATCCCAACTTCGTCTTGTTAATTACTAGACAAGGCTAAGGAGGATAAAGCTATATCGCTAGTAAGGGCTATGAGCAAGACAACATATCAAGACGCAGTTGAGGAATTCAAGAGCTTGGATATGCATCTCACAAAGGCACTCTTATTATCAATCCTTAGCACTCGTACCAAAAATAGAAGTTCGTCATAACCCTTATCTTCATCCCTGGACGGTCAAATGCAGGTCTCGTACAATCACCACAACTCCTATCACTGCTGCCACCACCACCACCCGCAACAGGGTTTCAATCCGAACAGAGGCCACGAAGATCAAGAGAATCAAATGCTCGATGAATTCAAAGCATTGTTCGAAGATGCAGAACCTGTAGTGGAGAAACTTGCTCTGTTTGCCCAGGAGCGTCAGTCCCTTGAGATTCACAAGCGCCTTGAAGATTATGTTCTTGTGGTACAAAACAAGATCTACAACCAAAGGCTCGAGATCACAGAGGAAAAGCGTCAACTCAAGCAGAAGGAGGCAGGTTTGAACAAATTGGTCGAAGGCCTTGGACATTATGTTTCCCCATCCGGGTTATTGCCTTTCCTTCAAAGTTTCTGTGTGAGAGGCAATTCTGAGCCCTCTTTCCCACACAGGCAGCCTCTCCGTCTTGTGAAGAAATGGATTGAGGTTCAAATCAAGAGCTTAGTCTCCCATAATTTGAAGAACTCTAACGCTTCTATTCTTCAAGGACTCTTCGGCCTCCACGATTACTCGCACCTTAATGATTTGAGCCAGGAACAGTTGCTGCACTTGATCCTGACCACCCTCGCTGGTCACTCTTATCATATCGAAAGGTCCTACACAGAGCAGATGGCCAAATATAAAGAAGATGGAGTGATCGGAGATAAGTTCAGAATGGGCATCTATCGAAGTGGGCCCACCCACTTTTCTGAGAACACTCACCGTGGCCTATGCACAATCTATCTCGGCATTTTGGGAGACAAAATGAAAACATTCAGCATTGTACCTTGGAACGAGCCTGATAAGTGCCCTTGGGGAGAACCAAGGTCTGACTACAGAAGCAGCCATGACCTCCAGATGCAAAGAGAGGGAAATAGTATGGAGGTTGAATATCCCAATCGTCTCAACAAGCGCAGGCGCGCATTGTGATACTTCGATCCTCAAGTTCTCTGTGCAGACAAATCTCATCAAATCGACCAATTGGTCCAAAGACTGGTCCAAAGGCACACTTCATCTTTGCATTGAATATGTGTTTCCAATTTTTTTTGAAATTGTCGCTCCTTCTCCCTCTTCAGCTCAGCAATGTCACAGAATCAGCCAGATAACTCAAATAGGCGCCTATGTTTGAAGTTTTTGTAAAGTCTCTACCAATATGTTTCACATTTTCTAATTTAAATCCTCACGTGAATCGTTCTACTTCTCCCCGTCTGCCTATTTCATCCTCTGATGACTGAGAATCTCTTGATGCCTTCAAACGTTGTTGAGAGACTCCACGTAGTTCCTTAAGTTTTTGCCGTTGACGTGCAGCCCATTCGTCCGCCTCCTTACTCATTTCCTTTATTCTTTCAGGAGGCAATAAGTCATCCACATCACGACGGAGTTGTAAGATTTTGTTGGTCATCCCACCAAGAACTGCCGCATCGAACTCGCCCTTTCTTCCTTGTCCAAGCGAAGCCGAAATATTGTCAACCACTTTGATGAAAGGTCTGACATCCTATAAAATTGAAACAAAGTTAGCAGCGGACAGAAAGGGCGACGTCATTACAGATAAAAGTATACAACTACTTACCAAGGATGGCATTACATCAATAAGTTCTGCCAACAATTGCTTCCGTTCCTTCTTGGTTTCCATTCTCAGCACATAACTAATATGGTCGATGTAGCGTTGGACCCCGACTCCAAGCTCAGCATAAACACCTTCTTGCACGATTTGAAGAACAAAGAGCCATCTATTATATTCAGGATCGTCGAGGAGACCCCCTCTTGCCAAGCGTCCTTCCTCCTCGGCAATGGCATACTTCAAATACGCCACAAAACTTTCGTCCAAAAGGGGTTTCATATCTCTTACAGCGTCTGAAAGAGCTTCTGCAGTTTCCTCCTCTGTTGTATGGTCAGGATTCATGGCGACGTTGCAAATAGAACGAATGACCTCTAATTGTGTGGTCTCAAGTTCCGCGCCAAGAGCTTGTACTTCCTTGAGCAGTAGCTGAGAATATTTTACAAGCTTGCCAAGGACATGCCGCTCTCGTGTAAACTGGGCCTCCGCCTCGGTTGGGTCCTCTCCGCTCCTTTTTATTTCCAAGTGTTTTGATGCCATTGAACTTAGATTTTCTTTCAGTAAAGTGACAAAATTGTCAGATAGTAGAAGATCTTTATAAAAAGTAGCAATTTCTCCAAAGCGCTCTTCGGGTTGATTGGACAACTCGTTGACCAACATTTGTAATCTCGACCTTTCTTTCATAAACTTGATTGGGTCGTCAATAAGACCAACCGCAACACCATCGTCAACAGCTTGCCTTAGTCGCTGGACTTGATTATCACTAATTCTTTTCCCATCTATGTAGAATACTTTCTTATCGTCGTCTTGTTCTTCTTCGATTATTCGGGATAGTAGATTCGCAGCAAACTTTGCGCTCTTGACTGCTTCGTCCAGTTCGGGGGGTAACCGAACATCCGTCCGCGTTTCAGGCAGGGCGCCAGGCCAATTCACAGCGCTCAGTGGATCTACATTTGGGTTATATACTTCAGGACCAGAAAATACATCGAACACTGCATTTGGACCGTATGCTTCGGTGTCTTCACCGGGGCTCTTGCTAATGCGAACTTCCAATTCAGCCAACTCGTCATCGAGTGTGCGAGCGTTACCAGGAACAGTTTTGTCTTTTTCAATGAGTTCGTCTACGTACTGATCAGTGACAATACTCTGACTCTTTTTCTCTGGCGATGCCAAATCACGGTCTTGCATAGCCTTGGCGGGTGTCATTCTACCCTCTGCAATTTTCTCTCCTGCAGCAAAAATCAGCTTCAATTCTTCCTCCGGGCTCAAGGTTTTAGTTCCATTAGCAGCATCTTCGTATTTGATATCTTCCGCAAAGGATGGAGTTTTGGAAACTTCCTTGTATGACACCCCTGCGGTCTTCTTCTCTGCTGTCAACTCCTTTGCCTTGGAAAAGGCACCTTTCACAAAGCCACTTCCATCAGCCTCTTCCTTCTCTTTCTCATCTCCAAACTTTAGAATGCTCTTCAATAGCTCCTCGGCAGACATATCGTCCTCGGACGGTCCTTCATTCGACTGGCCGGGCATCATATCCATTGCAGCTTTCAAAATATCCTGTTCCATTTCCTTATCTGTCTTGGTAATTTCCCCATTTTCGATGGTAGGAAATGATGATGATGGTGGGTCCACAATGGATGCCGTGACTTCTTTGAAACTCAAATCATCAAAACTTTTCTGTCTCTCTTCCTCGGACAAAGAAGTTGTATCCACGGATGTATCGGTCACCATGTTGATATTTCTTTGAATCTGCTTACCCTTTTTATTGGCAGAAGCTCCATTATTCCCGTTCGCATTCGCTGTAATTGCTTTTTCAAAGACTTTGTTTTGTTTAACAAATGACTCTTTATCTGAAATTTTAACTTGGAAGGATGACGAGGATGAAACCCCTTTGCTTAAATTTTGCAGCATTGGGGATACACCCACAGTGGGCAATTCCATCGGCATGGCCTCTCCCATCGTGACTTCTTGCGGCATAGCAGGCGCAGCCGTCTTCTTGACATTGTTCTTATCTTTCTTCTTTGCAACCTTTGTTTTGGTCGATTCTTTACTTGCCATTTTCTTAGCAGCAGCAGCAGCCTTGGCCGATTCCACTGCAAAATCTCCCCCAGAAGCCACCACATTTACTTCATCCTTTTGTTTGTTTTCATTTTCACGTTTCCTTCTAGCTGCTACAGCCTTCGCAGCCTGCACTGCAAAATCCTGAACGGGTTCAGAATCAGCAGTAGCAGTAGTAGCCTTTGTCAATACCTGAGGTTTTGCCGCCTCGTTTGTCGCTTTGGCTCTCTTATCAACACGAACACGAGCGCCAACGCCATCCTTTTCATTCTCAGTGACATCACTCACAACGGCATCAATGATACCGTCATCCTTATATGATTTGGAAATATCCTCTTCGGATCCCGTATTCTTCCCTGTAGACGCCACCATTAGATCCTCCATGGTTCCATCAATCTCATCAAACCCTTCAAAGTCCCCCAGACTATCCAAAGCACTCCATTCCCCCACCTCATCCATCTCAATACCAGGAATGCTACCCGTATCAGTATCAAGTCCATCCAATGCAGAATTCTTCCATCCGCCTGTGCCTGCACCTGCACCTCGTCTAACAACCACCTTTCCATCCACGAAATCATCCAATCCCACATCCAAAGCTTTGACAATTTTCGCTTCCGAGTCATCAAACATGCGCTTCATAATCACATCCCCCCCTTCAAGAATATTCATTTTCTTGACCACCACCATGGCCATGGAAGGTAATGTTGCCCCTGACGCATTATCTTCATCGGTATAAATTCCAACTACTTCGACTTCCATCCTCGTCGCATCGGAATTCCGACTCAGGGGTGAATCCATTTCCAAAATGGAATATCCATCACCATCTTTCTGTTGCTGCTGCTGATCATCATCGTCGTTGCCATCGTCTGAAGGTATGGCGAGAGTGTAGACCATGGGTAAATCCTTGGGAACTTGAAAATCTGTTTGCATGTAATCAATCAGTGATGGGAGGAAGAATTGGTTATCTTTCGGTGCCCGAATGACTTTTTGATAGATTACTTTGGGGTTGGCATTGCGCCCCATAAAGAGTGCAGTAGGCGTGCGCGTGCGCGTAGGAGAAGCATCATGTTTGCTTGTTTGGAAGGTATGTTTAGTAGATGCAGTCGTTATTTTTGTTCTTTGGAGTGCATCACGAAGAGGATTTATTTGGAAAGATGAGCATGAGTGGGCAAAGAAAATTGCCAGTGCTAGCAATGTGATCTTCATCCTAAAGACTGTCGAATCTTCTTTGGACCTTGAGAAGTGATGAAAGTTGCTGCAAGAGATGACACAGTCCTTGTTTGATATATGACGGCGACAGCAAGCCAGCAACGAAATAATTTTCAAAGAAGAAGTATTGGATGAGTACCCTCTGATAGTCGAGTCTCGGCTGTCTTCTTGTGTAATGTTTGATGGTTGATTGGTTGTGAAACATCAGTTGAACTTGAACCGCGCCGCCTCGATTTATTGTGGCGTTTTCTCATGGCGCGCAGAACGCAGATGTCACAGGCTTTTTCCACAGCGAACCCCAATTTGGTGTCTCGTTCGTGCGAGAGTGAGGAAGCATCATGTCGAAGCTGCAAGTCGTCGCAAGCTAGAAGCTAGTCGCTCAAGATATAAAGATATGTGAGGTGAGATCATCAAAGCATAGGTCAACCCAATTTAATTCAATCTCATTGGATTCAATTATTTTAACCTTGGGCTAATACATACATTCCATCATTGCCACGGACCATACAACATCTGTGTAAACTTGAAATTACATTTCAATTACCAGTACAATTTATACACTTTCTACCACCAGCTCCTGAAGAATACAAATTGAAAATACAGCATTAAAATGAAGCTGTCTCGTGTGCCCCTCCTCGTCTCCTTGGCCAGCACCAAGTCCTTGACTTCTGCCTTCTCACCATCCTCCAGTATCCACCGCAACCTTGTCCGTTCCAACCTTGCTGCTCCTCTCCACTTATCGGCCTCCAGTACCGCCGATCTGGCACCTGGCATCGCCGTCATCAACGAACTCAATTCCGATTTAGAGCCTAAACTGAACCTCCTTCGCGAACAGCCCTATTTCAGGCTTTATTCCGTGGATATGCTCGCAAGTTGTGAATATATGCCGCAGGAGTTGTTTGAGTGCTACTCCGAGACTTGTGAGATTTATCCCGTAGATGAAGAAGAGGTAAGGATTTTTATGACCTTGACTTGGACTGTGTTGTTGGTGTTATAGATGTTCTAGGTGTTTTATTATATTTGATTGTATTGTGACTAAATGTGGTGTATCTATACCTAGCTGCTATGCTAGGAGGACGCCTTTGTTGTTTGTCCTTGGATCCTTATAAATGATACAATCTTCTAACCTCTCCCTCCATTTCTCTCTCCCATACCTCCAGGTACCAGAAGATATCAAAACAGTCGATATGGACGAGCACGATTTCGAACTCGACGGCTGGGCACGCTGGGACATGCCCTCAGAGGACTATTACGACATCTCCCAATTCCCAGAAGAATTCACTGGATATGATGGAGCCGAAATATGGAGGTTTATCCATGATCGAATTGCCTTTCATGATGATACCTTACAGGATGAATATGATTCGGATAATTGGAAGGCGGATTTTAATAAAGCTGTGAGTGGTCTTCATAGCTGTATTTCCGCACATATCATCAAGGGAATTGAGAAGAAAATAGAGGAAAAAGAGGACTTTGCCGAGGATTGTGAATGGACTGATCCAAAGGTGGAGTTTGAGAGGAGGTTGAGCGAAAATGGAGAGACCCCCCAAGCGATGGAGAATTTGTATTTTGGGTATATGCTCTTGTTGAGCGCTGCGAAGGTGGCGAGGGAGAGGATGTTGAAGGATTGTGCATCGGGAAAGTTGGAAGAGGAGGCTGCGGGGATATTGAAGGATGTTCTTTCTTCTCCTCTTTTGGATGGTGATGGTGGAAACTTTGATGACAGTATTTCAATCGCGTATAAGAAATTGCATGATCATGCTTTGAAGGATGAGCAGTCCTCGCAGGCGTTGTGGGAGGCAAGGTTGAGGACGAGGGATTTGTTTCGGGTTATGAATTGTGTGCAGTGCAATAAGTGTCGTTTGCATGGTAAGATTGGAGCAATGGGTCTTAGCACTGCCTTTCAACTATTGCTTGGGCGTGGAGGGGAGGGTGGCGATATAAATAGGATTCACAGGGTTGAATTGGCGGCACTCATGACCACGCTTTCCAAGTTTTCGTCTGCTGTTAGCTTTTGCAACAGGATGAAATCTTGATGATGGGCAATCGCGATTCAACCTTCTGTTCCATACAAGTTGACTACTTATAGGAATAACATAAGGACTGCTAATTTCAAATTGATTGACGTTGGCGTTGTAATTTTGTGATCAATGATCTCATAATAATATTTGAAAAATGAGCATCATACGCGTGTTTCCCTCAAAACGGGAGGGAGGGACGTTTGCCCTTCAAACAGGCCGAAGGAATAAAAAAGGAAGAACACGTGAAATCGAATGCTGCGTATCAATAATCACTCTCCTATAGTGCATGCTTAGTGTATTACTCCCGAATCAATCTGCAAACTATAATGAAACATGGTCCCGAATCGCCAGGGCAAAGGACGCGAATTGATATGCAACAGAATGAAGAAGCACCATCAGCCGGGAACCGGCAAATCACTACCACGATCCAAACATATTCTGACGAAATCCTAGCTAGCGCTCTCCCATTCCTTACTTGGCGTTGGACACTTTAGATTGCTGCTATAGCTTGTAGAATGTTCCGGCAGGGCCAACTGTTCTGTGATGAAAAGATCACAAGTGAGAAAAGTGTCACCTGTTCCATCTTACTTGCTCTACAATTCTTTCAAGATGAAGGAGGCGATATTTAAAAAAATGTATTCTTTATTCTAATCGTCTAATTTGGAAATGTATGCTCACAACCATAATCACGTTTCTTCCGTATTTTTTGTACATACTGTTTTGGATAGTACATGTGTTAGGCTCTTCTGTCAATCCATCGTTGACTGAGGAAATGTTACAGCTACGAGTCGGAAAAATTCGGGATCCGGGATCGGTTCAAGATCGGTTTGTAGATTAGAGCTCTTTATTTTGAAATTTAATTGTTTTAGTGAGACTAAACCTAGCGGTTATTATATCCGTTTCTTGCGAGGGAGCTGAACGATTTTTTCTTTCACCCCCCGTTTCTCTCTACCTTTTACTTCTCTGTTGTCCCTACAGTACTTGAAAAAAAACTGGAGACCTTTACGAAAGCACTGTTAATCTAGTCCAAGAGGTGAGACACCGTGCCTATGATGATGTTCTACCACGACGATAGTTCTATTCCGAACTATCTTTATATGAAGATGCACTAGTTACCCAAATGCAGTTGATCCGGAAAGAATGAGTCTTTGAACAGTTCAATTTTGGGTCATGAGTCATGTTCAACTATTTGTGGGAGATGGATGGTGATATCCACTCATCTCCACGCGAGAAGAATCCTCTCTTCGATGGTGGAAGAAACTATCATATCCATTGAGATTCATAGTCAAATCAAAATCGCGCAAGTAGGAGGTTCTAGTGATCACTCGATATTTTGAAAGCACATCCACCATACTCACTTTTTCTTCTCTTCCCTTTAGTTATATTTAAAATGTCGACCAAACCTCTTAATACCAAGACTATTGTCAAGAAGCGTACGAAGAAGTTCATCCGCCATCAGGCTGATCAATTCAAGCGTATCGCACGCTCTTCTTGGCGTAAGCCAAAGGGTATCGATGGACGTGTCCGTCGTCGTTTCAAGGGAGCAATTCCTATGCCTTCTATCGGTTACGGAAGTGACAGGAAGACCCGTAACGTACACCCCAATGGATTCCAATCTGTTGTTGTAAATAATGTTAGTGAGCTTGAGATGCTTATGATGCACAACCGTACCTACGCTGCTACTATTGGACATTCTGTTAGTACTAGAGGAAGACAGGCTATTGTCAACCGTGCAGAACAGTTGGCTGTACGTGTTACCAACGCTGCTGCTAAGTTGAGGGCTGAGGATGACGCTTAAATTTTTAAGTAATAAATAAAAAAATTAACTCTGGAAGGAAAGTATATAAACACCGAGTTATCTATGAAATAACGCTCTGCACATAGTGCGTCGAACGTGTAGACCAAGTAAATTTGATTTCAAGAATACATGCAATAGAACGGACATAAAATCGCACAATGCTTGGTTCAAGACTTTTAATTATTTTGTTTTGTATTTTTACTCTTTGCACTGTTCAGCAATACCAAACAACATTGCGTTTTGTGGAGTTACGTTTCTATCGACATAGTGCGAAAGCGAGACTCTACCATCGTTGCCCAACAGCTCCTTTCGCATGTATTCGCATCGACCATAATCAATCAAACGTTGGCATGCTCTACCAAGTCCTTCCGCGCCACACTTTAGATTCATAAGACTTGCTATCTGGGAAACTCCAATTATGAACTCGTCGCCTTCGTCGTTATTTGGGTGTTCTGTATCGGCATCAGATTCTTTCTCTTTTCTGTCATTGTCGGATCCCTTGTATTGACGATCACCAACCACCGTGCCAGTCGACCATCTTCGGAAGTACTTGAATTCGGCTTCTCCAAACGATTCCCCCTTTTCAGAAGCTGAGCACATTGCATTTCCCAAAAAGTCTCTTCCGACATAGAGATCCCAGGAACAGACTCCATGGCAGCATGTGGCCAATATATATCCATTGATACGATGCCGAATAGGAACAATAGACTTGAGTGCTAGATCTGTACCTGCGCCACAAAGATGTTTTGCGATCACCAAAACGTTGCGTTTTTCATCCTTGTGTCCAGTGGCGTTCGAGGTGTTATCAACAGTGTTCACCTCTTGGCAAAGCAATACCCCCCCCTCTACTTCCGCCATGGCGTGAGGGATACTAACATGAGCAAGATCGCACTTGATTCGATGAAAATCTACACCATCACCCCGAAAATACTCTTTATCACCCCCGACTGTCGTTGTGGAAATCGGATCATTTTCACTTGTTGCATTGCTGTTAATAATCCTCCTCGCTGCAGAATCTGCCTTGGATCTAGCCCCTCCTCGTTCCACAACAACCAGCTTGACTTTATCCTGCTTTTCAGCTGCGCAGACACCTGATACTGCAAAGCCTGTGGTTGCACGACCTGCTCCCATTTCCAACACGGTATCTGATTTCAAGAGATTGTCGTGGCGACGAATGTGGCCGACAAGACTGCCAATCTGTTCCATGTGTTTCTTCCCACCAATTTTGACTCTATGGGTAGCAATCATGGATTCCAATCCTTTTTCTTCTGCTGCTGTAAACATGCTATCTAAAGGGATTGCACCATACATTTCTTCAAGCGTCAGTGAAGATACATCTATATCTACATCATCATCCTTTATTGGGTCACTGGAACTGGAACTGGAACTGGAACTCATCATAAATGTATTTCTGTAGGCTCGAAGGATACGACGAACTAAATTTTGTGCATCGACTTCTCCCTTTACATCTCTGAATTGAAGTTCTCCACATCCTCCTGTGTTGATATCGTGCTTGTAGTATACCCGTTGACGCTCTTTGATCTCATTCATTGCTTTGGGGCATTTGAGAATGTGAACCTTTACATTATTCTCAAAAATCATGTGCGATGGATCAATGGGACATGGGATTCTCTT
>Ga0115005_10002859_pt1 | contig 13742 bp, 9 predicted proteins | sample ArcOceMetagenome_FD_87163 | JGI IMG/M metagenome (GOLD analysis project Ga0115005, IMG submission 87163) | Marine eukaryotic phytoplankton communities from Arctic Ocean - Arctic Ocean - Greenland ARC118M Metagenome | ecosystem: Environmental > Aquatic > Marine > Oceanic | place: Arctic Ocean... | reverse complement strand
ATTTCAGCAACGGATGCTACATCTAGCCCGTCGGTAATGGCCGCCATGTGGTTGACAACAGCGGGCATGGAGTTAGCTTTTATTGCATAATGTAGATGCAGCGAATCAGGAAAGAATCTTCGTAGCTCCGCTACCTTTCGAGACATAATACTTCGATCGTAAAGATAAAAGGGTGTTGAACCAACACGTGCAGCAATGCGAGAGATAGAGTGTCCGCCCGAAACGAGTTCACCCTCATGAGATGAAAACTGTGTCATCGGGGCGTGCTTTGGTTTGTTCACGATTCTAACTCCATAAAGTATTGGCCATATAAATCTGCAAGGTTTTTACGGTCTATTTTGCCATTTTGGTTGCGAGGCAACTCAGTTACAAAAATATAGTGCTTCGGATGCATGTAAGCGGGTAGATTCTTTTGGAAGTAACGCATAAATTCGCTCGTTTCTGGCTCGTTTTCCGTAACCAGTAGCAGTAAAATAGCTTCGCCCAATTGAGGATGCTTTGCTCCTAGAGCGACCGTCTCTTTTGCAAGCCCGGAGGCGTAGACAACTTCTTCAACTTCGGTTGGGCTGACTCGGTAGCCTGATGTTTTGATCATTTCGTCAGCTCGACTAATAAAGTATAAATAGCCTTCTTTATCTTTTTTTACTCGATCGCCTGACCATACAGCCATCTCAGTGATTGGAACTTCACGGCAACCTATCGCTAAAGGCTTGAAGCGAATAGCGGTTTTAACGGGATCGTTCCAGTAACCAGCCGACACTAAAGGCCCCCGGTGTACCAGTTCGCCTGCTTCATCAATATCACACTCCGAGCCATCTTCTCTTAGTACAAGCACTTCGACGTTAGGAATTGCTTTACCCATTGAGTCGGGTCGGATATCGACTTGATCTGGAGGAAGATAAGTCGACCTGAACGCTTCGGTTAGACCATACATTAAATAAATATCGGTATTAGGTAGCTTTTCTCTGAATAGCCTAGTCGTAGGCACAGGCATGGCGCCACCGCTGTTAGTAATATAGCGTAGCGATTCGACGGCGTCTTGTGGCCACTCTAATTGAGCGAGTTGATTCCATAGCGGCGGAACACCCCCAAGGCCTGTAATAGAGTAACGACTGACGGCTTTAATAACATCACGGGGGAGTAAGTAATCCATTAAAACGACACTCGCACCTACATAGAAGGCCGTCGTTAATTGACTCAAGCCATAATCAAAACTCAGCGGTAATACGGCTAATAAAACATCACTCGCCGTATTGTTTAGATAACTCGCTACGCTTTGAGCGCCGGTTAGCATATTTCGGTGGGTTAGCACTACACCCTTAGGGTTGCCTGTACTGCCTGATGTATACAATATGGCTGCAAGGTCGCTATCAATACGAGGTGAAAATGAGCCGTCACTTATATTGGGTAAATTGTGCCAAGCGTCGAAGTGTATCGCGGGAATATTCGGCCCGGACTTGTCATCGGTTAGAATGATGTGGTTAATATTAGGGCATGTACTCAATACGTCAGTCAGTAAGTGAGCTCGGTCAGATGATGTGACTAATAATCTGACACTACAATCGTTAAGAATATAGCTAACTTGGGCTGGTTTAAGTAATGGATTAATAGGTACAAACACAGCGGAAGCCCGTGATGCTGCAAATAGGGTGATGACCGCTTCAAGTACTTTAGGTAAGTATATTGCCACCCGGTCATTGGCTTTTATGCCTGCTGCGATGAATCCTGCAGCCGCTTTATCAATAGCATCGTTGAGTTCACGGTAGCTAAGAGTCGTCGTTTTAATATGAAGAGCGGGTGACTCTGGTGTGCGCAGAGTTTGCTGTGTGATCAAGTCGTCCAACGTGGCGAGCATGAAATAATTCCTTTTGGTACATGATTCCTTGGTTCATTCTATAGCTTTTGGGTAGTATGTGTATACGCTAAGGAACCAAGCTCGTTTCAAGGATAGGGAACATGAAAATATCGCTTAAAGGTTACTTCTTTACTTTATTGTTATTCACTTACTCGTTTGTGGCGCAAGCAGATTTAAGTCAGACGATTAAGCAGGTTAAGCCGAGTGTGGTTGCGGTTGGCTCTGCATTTCCTGCTAAAGCGGTACCTCGTGGTAAAGCTCAATCTTCCTATTGGGGGACAGGCTTTGCCATAGGCACGGGTAATGAAATAGTGACTAACTACCATGTGATTTCAAGTCACGAAGTCGATGTGGCAAAGAATGAAAAGATGGTGGTATTTGTTGGGCAAGGCGAACGGGCAAAAGCGTACCCCGCCGTTGTTTATAAAGTCGATTTGGAGCATGACTTAGCCATTTTGCGTATCGAAGGTAAGATTAAACCTCTAACATTAGCTAATTCAACATTAGCTGATGAAGGTAAAGAGGTCGCTTTTACAGGCTACCCTTTGGGGATGGTGTTAGGGCTTTATGCGGCTACGAACAAGGGCATTATTTCAGCTGTCACCCCTGTCGTTATGCCCGCATTCTCTTCTAAATCGCTTACGGGAGCACAAATTAAAAGACTTCGATCCCCTCTTAAAGTATACCAGCTGGATACGTCGGCTTACCCCGGAAATAGTGGTAGCCCGCTGTATGATATAGCAACAGGGGATGTTATCGGGGTGTTAAATAGTGTTTATGTGAAAGGTACTAAGGAAAGTGTTCTTGAAAAGCCTAGTGGTATTAGTTATGCCATCCCGGTGAAGCATATCCACAACTTGCGTTAAACCCTTATGGGGTGTCAGGAAGACTATAGATGTTGTTAGTTAGTAAGCTTGCTTACAAGTTGGGTTTGATCGGCCCGCATTTACGTATATTGGTTCTGTGTAAGGAAAACATGTGCCGGTCTCCATTGGTAGCGGCGTTGATTATCGATGAGTTAAAGCGGTATGGAGTTGATCACTTAGTCTCTGTAAAATCGGCGGGTGTAGCCGTATCAATGATAGGCTCTAAACCCGATGCGCGCATTTATCAATTATCGAAAGCGCATGGTTTTGCGCTGACTGCTAGCCGATCTAAACAAGTATCAACTGACGACTTTTCCTCATATGATTTGGTTTTGGCTGTAGATAAGCAAGTGCAGGATCAAGTGTCAAGCAGGTATCGTTTTCAGATCCCTCTCTTCCTCGACTGTCTAGGAAGTAAGGATCAGGAAGTACCTGATCCTTACTATGGTAACACCGCCGGTTTTGAGCATGTTTATCAGTTATCGAAAAAGGGCGCTGAGGTAGTAGCTCAGCTCCTTTTACCTCAGTTGAAACCAAGCTAGCCTTTCATCTTCATCTTCATCTTCATCTTCATCTTCATCTTCGTCTAATTCTAGGGCTACTGTAAGTTGCGCTAGGTCGTAGGTGGTGAAATAAAATGCCGATGATTAAAGCCCCACTTCTTTTGCCGTATCAAGAATGTCAGCGTTCTCTGGTGCTAGCTTTAATGCTCTATTAATAAGAGCTTTCGCTTTTTCGTTATCGCTATCTTTTAATAGCCAAGCCGAATTGTTGAGAGCAATTATATTGTCTGGATTAGCATTTAATGCTTGTTCATACGTGATGAGGGCGTTTTGATTATCTTGGCTGTTAAGATACAAACTACCAAGTGCTGTATAAAAGAAATCAGCTTGTTTGTTCGTAGCTAGTTGCGTTTTTGTGAAGTCAATCGCCTTCGCTAGCTGGTTATTTCTGTTGTAAATAGTAATGAGTGCATTTGCGTATGCAATATTTTCAGTTTCACTGAAGGCTTTTTTCAGTGACTGTTCAGCTACTTCATACGGTTCAGTGCTTAAGACCTTTGCCTGCAGAGGGTGTAGGGCTAAGCTTTGAGGGGCTAGCGCTGCTAACGTGGTGAGTAATGTACTCGCCTCTTTACTGTCGTTGGCTCGGATCGCCTCATTGATAGCGACCAATAAGAAAACTTCAGAATCGCTATGATTCTCCTTTTGGCGATTGAGGTATTCCTTGGCTTGTATTGTTTGGCCTGACTTGCGATAGGTTTCAAAAATCAGCAATGCAGTATTAGCCGATGGTGCTAACTCGTAGGCCTTTTTAAACGAATCTAACGCCGTTAAGTATTCCCCCATCATAAATCGAGATTTACCTAGCAAGGTTTGTGCTTCTACTGAGTTCGCATTATGCATGGCGTTGAGTTGTGCGATTGCTGCGACAGGCTTTTGATTAGCCAGTTCTATCTTGCTAAGCAAAAGGCGAGCATCGTCACTTTGAGGGCGTAGTTCTATTGCTTTGTGTAACTCAGTCGTGGCTTTGTCGGTATCACCCACTTGGTAAAGTGCTTTTGCATAGTCAATTGTTAGAGGGTAGTTATTCGGTATAGTGTTGTTGGCTTGGCTAAGTCGGTCTAACATGGTCTTAGCGTCACCTTTAATCGAATCTACATAAGCGAGTTGGCGGATAGCGGGTATATAGTCGGGTTTGATTGTTAGGGCTTTTTTGAAATAGTCTTCTGCCAGCTCTAATTGTTGATCGAATAAGTAAATGGTGCCTTTGAAGCTCGGTACAATTACATTCTCTGCAAGATCTTCCGGTAGCTTCTCGACTTCTTTAATGGCCTCATCAAACTTTCTCTCGCGTGCGAAAGCTTCGGCAATGGCGAGAATAGCTAAAATTCTGTTTTTACTGTCCGCAGGGATGGCTTCTAATTCTGAAATGGCTTCATCGTTATTGCTTTGTAAAAAGTAACTCTGTGCTAAGCCAAACTTGAAGCTTTCATTATCAGGTTGCTTCTCCAAGGCCATTTTGAAATATCTTTCGCTTTTTTCCGCATTACCTGAACGCAGGTTGACATTGGCAAGCAGTGCTATCGTCGATGTATCTGCGCTAGCGCCAGAACGATCGACTATTCCTGTTAGTGTTTTGGATGCGGACTCTAGGTTATTACGCTTAATTTGAGTCATCGCGAGCAATTTATTACCCGTTGGGTGTTGTGGGTATAGCCGTGTGAACGACTCAAGCTGAGCTTCTGCTTGCTCTAGGTTGTTTTCTTGTAAATTCAAGTTGCCTAAGAGTAAAAGAATAAATGGAAATTTAGAGGTTGGCTGTACTTTTTCCGCATATTCTTTTGCCTTGGATATATCTTTTTCATCAAAGGCGATAAAGGCTTTAACGTAATTAATCATCGGATCGCTGTTTGATTGCCTGCGATATTCTTTGGGCAACTTTTTCAATATGGCTTCTGCTTTAGCTAGATCCATTGCGTGCAGATATTCATAGCTAAGGTTGCGTACGGCTACATAGGCAAGTTCAGGTGACTCTTCTTCAGATAAGCTCAGTGCTTTCTCGAATGACGCGATCGTATCATCAGAATTCTTTTGAATTCGATATAGGTCAGCTTTAGTGATCCAAGCTGAAGGGCTTGATTTGTGCTCGCTGATGGTCTTATCGACTTTTTCAAATGCTAGGTCTAGCTGGTTGTTAACAACAGACACTTTTGCTAAACCCAGTTGAGCTCGGACATTGTCCGAATCAAATTGTAATGCTTGATCATACATTACTTTGGCACTATCAACTTGGCGTTTACTTAAGAGAGCATCTCCACTGAAGCTTTTTTTAATGGCTTTGAGTGTGTCGGAGTCGTCAGGCAAAACTCCGAATTTGTCGATCAGAGTATCTATGTCGCCCGTTTGAAGTAGCGCTACGCCCAATGAAGTGAAGGTCTCGGGGTTGTTAGCCCCAAGCTGCACCGCTCGACGTAGTTCAACTGCTGCAATAGGCATGTTGCCAGTATCTAAATATAGCTGGCCGAGCAGGTAGCGCGATTCAGCGGTATCAGGCGATTGTTGAATAGCGTTCTTTAAGCTAATTTCAGCGCTCTTGAATTCTTTATTGGCAAGATATGTTTTTGATTCATCAATATATTCTGCGTAGCTTTTTTCGTTTGAATTGCAGCCGGAGATAAGGGAGCTTGCCAACAGAATAGTTGATAGTTTTATGGCGGTACTTTTTTTTAAAAAAAGGTGTTTCATGACTGACTCTTTTCCATGTCATCTATATAGCTTAAATTTACCATGTAAGGCTTCATCAATATATGCGACTTGATTTTTTTTCATGATATTTTCTTTAACATGAACTAGGCTTTTTTTAACGTACGACAACGGTTTCCTTATTATTTAGTCTCCAAATTAAGACAGTTGGTGGGTTATGACTTTATCTCTAGCAGAAAATTTTAATGAGTACTTTCGTGTAAGTTTAGCCGTAACGGAAGAGGAAAAATTAGAGGCCTACAAAACGCGATATCGTGTTTATTGTGAAGAGTTTGAATACGAGGAAAAAGAAAACTTCACAAGTGAGATGGAAAAGGATGATTTTGATGATATCTCATACCACTGTTTAATTACACATCGCTCTTCCGGTTATACGGCGGCTTGTGTGAGGCTGGTTCCAGCTTCGACAGCGACAACCCCTCATGCTCTTTTACCGTTGGAGAAACACTGCTCCAGTGCATTAAGTGATGAGTCCTGCACTCTCCTGAAAGGGGATCGTACTGACTTGGGGGAAATATCACGTTTAGCTGTGGATGCGACTTTTAGACGTCGTGAGAGTGAGAAAAGTGCGCGTTTTGGTAATTTGTATGCATTGAAGTTTGAAGAAGCGGAGCAGCGTTTGTTTCCTATAATAGCGGTTTCGGCGTTTTTGGCGACAACCGCTTTAGCTAAACATTTTGAGCGTAATATGGTGTTTGCCATGATGGAGCCATTTTTGCCTCGTTTGTTAAAGCGGTCAGGGTTTATGTTTGAGCGTGCAGGAGAAAACATGGATTACCACGGAATTCGAGCGCCTTATGTTATTGAAACTAGTGCAGCTTATGAAGGTATTAAGCCTGAATTGAAAGAGCTTTATGATGTTGTATATCAACAATTAATTCCAAGTTTACAGCGATACGGTGAGGTAGCCTGAACGTAGTTAATTATCAGTATCATATTGGATACTTTGGATTTAATAATTCATGGTGTATATTACATCGACTTAGCGAGTCTTTTTGTTGTTGCATCTTTAAGGAGTAAAGATGTTTCATTCGTTCATGTAGTACAGAAGCCAGGCTTCTGGGCACGTTGAAACACTAGTCTTTTCAAAGATTAAGGGCTTAATTTAGCCAAGGATGTTTGTAATGGAAAAGGTAGGCGCTTCTGCATATACGCGTTCTGAAACGATCGCGTTAGATGCTGCTAACTTAACAAATGTAAAGGGATCAAGACGGAATGGTTCTTTATTTGTTGGAAAATTCCGCCTATTTAATCACTATGTGCACGGCCAGTTTCTATTGCTGGCAGCAACAGAGTTTATTGCTTTATCTGCTCTGATGAGCTTTCTTTCAGGCTGGCAAATTGAAGGTCTAGGTGATGCTATACGGATGCTATTTCCTCCGCTTATGCTTGCTTTTTTCTTGTCGTCTGTTGGCTTGTATGATACCCGGCAAAGAGCAGACTCATCGTATGTTTTAAAGCGTGTATTTGCAGCATTAGTGTTATCGACCATCGTATTATTTAACATTAATTTAGTCACCATTTGGATACGTGGTTATCCGCTCTTTACGTTGGGCATAGTCGCTGCCCTTGCTTCTGCATTAGTCATCCTGTTAATTCGAGCCGCTTTCTATCGTTATATCGATGGTATTTTGTTGAAAAAACGAATACTTGTGTATGGCACTGGTCATCGAGCATCTCATATTAATCGATTACGCAGGAAGGCTGATCGAAGAGGCTTTGAGCTGGTTGGCTTTGTTGAAGCGTCGGCGAATGAGACGGGAGAGGCGTTGATCGAAGGAGCAAAGGTTGTTACTCATCAGGCTTGTCTTTCTAAGTGGGCTGTAGAAAATAATATAGATGAAATTATTATAGCGATGGATGATCGTCGCCAATCATTACATGTTGACCAGTTATTGCGTTGTCGAATGAGTGGTATTGCAATCAATGATATGCTGGATTTCTTTGAGCGTGAACGTGGAGTTATCGAGTTGGATTTATTCAATCCTGGCTGGATGATTTACTCGCGTGGATTTAATCCAGATGCTTGGCGATCAATTAAGAAGCGCTCGATTGATATGTTAGCCAGTGTGTTTTTGTTAACTATATTTTTGCCCTTTATAGCGGTGACTGCCGCTGCAATTTGGCTAGAGAGTAAAGGTAAGGGACCTATTTTTTACAAGCAGCAGCGAATAGGAAAACATGGCTTGCCATTTGATGTGTTCAAGTTCCGTAGTATGAGAACAGATGCAGAGTCATCGGGTAAGGTCCAATGGGCTCAGAAAAACGATCCTCGTGTTACCTTCGTTGGTAATATTATTCGAAAATTTCGTATCGATGAGCTACCGCAGTTGTGGAATGTGTTGATTGGGGACATGAGTTTGGTTGGACCAAGACCAGAGCGGCCTCAGTTTGTAGATCACCTGAGTGATTTAAATGGATTGTATGGCGAACGTCATAGAGTAAGCCCTGGAGTGACTGGCTGGGCTCAACTATGTTACCCCTACGGCGCTTCAGATGAAGACTCTCTCCAGAAGCTTCAGTACGACTTATATTATGTGAAAAATCACAGCTTTTTCTTGGATATGTATATTTTGATTCAAACAGTTGAAGTGGTTCTGTTCCAGAAGGGTTCTAGATAAGTCTTTTGTGGCCGGTTGCACAAGAAATAATTAGAAAAGCCGTTACGATTTCAAACCGTAACGGCTTTTTTATTGGTTCTTAGGGTGGATATTGTACTTCTCAAACATGCTGTAGAGCGTAGGGCGTGTTATTCCTAATAGTTTGGCTGTGTCGGATATGCTTTGGTTTGAGTGTTGTAAGGCGCGTAATATGGCCTTGCATTCAGCCTCTTCCCTGATTTGCTTTAGGTTTAAGGGGGCGGTATCCGTGCTTTCACTTATGGAGATGTCTAGATCCTCACACTCTACTAAAATGCCATCTGTCATAATAACGGCGCGTTTGATTTTGCTTTCTAGCTCTCTCACGTTACCGGGCCACGCGTACGATTCAATAGCTTGCATTGCTTCGGGGCTGAAGCCGCGTAAGTTCTTGCCGTATTCTTTATTGAAGCGATTTAAGAATGCTTTGGCGATAAGTAATGCATCTCCCTCTCTTTCTTTAACTGAGGGGATGCTTATTGTTATTTCGCTAATGCGATAAAACAGGTCTTCTCTAAAGCGTCCTTCTTTTATATTCTCGATAAGGTTTTGATGAGTTGCGCATATTATGCGTACATCAATAGGGATCTCTTTCCTGCCGCCCACTCGCTCAATGACTCTTTCTTGTAAAAAACGCAATAATTTGGCTTGTAGTTCGTAAGGGAGGTCACCTATTTCATCTAAAAAAATAGTCCCGCCGTGAGCCATCTCGAACTTGCCAATGGTTTGTTTGACAGCACCAGTAAATGCCCCTTTTTCATAACCAAATAGTTCGCTTTCTAATAAGTTTTCAGGGATTGCTGCGCAGTTGATTGCGACCAGTTTATTGGACGAGCGACTGCTTAAGTTATGTATCGCTTGTGCAAAAAGTTCTTTGCCTGTTCCGCTTGCGCCTAACAAAAGAGTGCTAATGTCAGATGGAGCTATTTTCTCTATGGTGCGGCATGCTTTAAGCATGGAGGCGCTGTTTGCAATAATACCGTCTAAAGGCATTGATTGATGATTGCTAAGTTGTAAGCGTTTATTCTCTAGCTCGAGTTCAAAAACTTGATAAGCTCTGTTTACTATGAGCTTTAAAATTTCAGAATCTGCAGGCTTTTGGTAGAAATCGTATGCGCCGAGAGCAATGGCCTTAACCGCATTGGCTCTGTCATTGTCGCCGGTGATGACGATAATTTTAGTCTCGGGTGTGAGGCGTAGAATTTCTTGTAGAGTTGCAAAGCCCTCGGTTGTGCCTCCTGGATCTGGTGGTAGCCCTAAATCAAGTAGTACAACACCGGGTTCGTTGCGGCGTAGGTGTACGATTGCTTCTTCTCGTGTACCTGCGATGGATACTTCAAAGTCATCAAAGCACCAGCGAAGCTGGCTCTGTAGGCCTTCATCATCTTCTACAATCAGTAGATTTTTTGATATTCCATTCACGTAGTTCTTCCTTTTGCTCTGCTTGAGCGATATCGCTGTATTATTCCATGATTAGGGGCAGACGGACAGTAAAGTGCGCTCCTAGCCCTAATTGGCTGCTGATGTCGATATCACCACCGAGTGAGCGGATGACTTCGCGACTTTCATAAGCACCAATCCCCATTCCCGTTAGTCCTTTGGTTGAGTCGAAGGGTTTAAATAGGCGGCTTTTGATAAACTGCTCATCCATACCGCAGCCAGAGTCAATAATGTCTATTAATGCTTCTGTTTCTGAATGGCTTGTTTTAATGATGACATGGCCTTCTTTGTCGGTGGCGTCAATTGCATTCTGCAATAGGTGTCCAATGACATTTGATAACTGCTCAGCATCAGCGAAAATGTAAATAGGATTGCTTTTTTGTAAGTAAGGAGTGGGGCGGTTTTGCTCAAATCGTTTACATGTCTGTTCGCAAAGGCTGTTAAGTTCAATGCGTTTGGGGAGTTTTCCTCGCATACCGTTCCGCATCTGATCCATGAGCTTTGTCATGCGTTGGACAGAGTTCTTTACGGTTTTTATCACATCATCTACAAAAACAGGGTTGTGCTTGTGCTTTTCTGCATTGGTGACAATGAGTGATTGCTGAGCCAATATGTTTTTCAGATCATGGACGATATAAGCAGATAAACGATTAAACGCTTCGAATTGTTGGGCTTCAATTAGCGCTTTGCTTGCTTGGTGCTGTGATAGCAGAATGGCGGCTTGTTTAGCAGATATTTTGAGGAGGTCGCGATCTTCCCAGTTGAAAACGGTAATAAAAGATGAGCGCTTAATAAGAATAACCCCGCACAAAGCGTCATTAAAGAGTAATGGTAGTAATAGCCATGCTTGTGGTGTTGCCAGTAATGTTTTAGGGATAACAAGGTTAGGGTACCGGTGAGGTGATGATTGATATTCATCCAAATCTATAACCCATTGTGATGTTTCTAGAAATTTAACTAGGCTTTCATCGGCTTGGAAGTGAACGGTTTCAGGCATATGGAAGTCAGCTGCGCGCTCATAAACCCCACTCTTTCCGCGGCTCCATAGTATGCAGCCCGGGCTTTTTGTTATGGTGGTAAAGGCGATGCAAATGCGTTCAGGAATGTCATTTTGGCTATCAGATAGGAGAGCGGTAAATTTAAGCCACTCGTCTCTGTAGTCATATTTATAAGAGAAGAAATGTTTGTTGAGCTGAACGCGAATATTTGATCGAATCTGATCAGAAAATAGCAATGTAAATAAGACTAACGCGGCACCGATCAAAAAAACGGTTTGGATAATGCTGCCCCAGCTTCCACCGTAAAATTTTATGAAATACCCCGCAGCGGCCATCGTGATAAGGTAAATTCCTGCGCCGGAAAGAGTGGCAGTGTGGAACACTAGGCGACGTGAAATTTGCAGCTTCAGTGTCCAACTCGGCATTCTGGCTATTGATAAGGCAATGAGCGGGATGGCAATAGCGTTTATAGCGCCCCTCGCGTTCCATAGATTATTATCCACTTGTTTGAATAAAGCGGTGTCAGCAAATAAGTAAAAGTCGTAAGCATGAATTAATCCCGCGCCTAAACATAAATGTTTGAGAGCCCAGCGTCTGATGCGATCTGAATTGCGATAAATTTGTTCAATGAGCAGTAGTGATGTGATCGACATAATAATGCGAAGAATAGACGGCAGGTCTGTTAATTCTGGGTACGCGTCTAGTATGGGCTTTGAAAGGAATAGCGGGCCTAGTGATAGAGCGATTAACGTGGATAATATGCCTATGATTGCTTTTTTAGACTGCGTTATTTGCTTAATGATGTTGGGCGCAGGTGTGTTTTCTGGAGAGGCAAGAGCAAGTAAAAAGATGACCCAACTGATGCTGCGAAATAACTCGGCGGTATGAATGGCAAGGAGGGAGCCGTAGCTAAATAGATAAATGCTGGTAATTAATGCCGACCATAATGAATTAGCAATTAGCATTGCTTTTAGTCGCCTATGGCTGGCAGCACTTTTGGATGAAATAAAGCAGGTAATCGTCAAAAGAGAGAAAAGGATGCATGAAATTGCGTAGCCAATGAGTCCGATATTGCTTGTAATATCCATTTAACGCCATTTAATCCTTAAAAAAGTGTAATAAAGCATCTTTGCTATAAATTTCATGTGAAATTGTAATGAATAGGCATTAATATTGTAAACGAGTTATAGGAGTAAAGTGCAATCGGCGCTTATCAAGGATCGGATGAAAAGGTTGTCTCATGTCTGCAATTGACAGGGTTCGTGATCAATTAGGTCATCATCAATACACGTGGTTGATTACAGGTGTTGCTGGTTTTATAGGTTCGCACTTACTAGAAGAGTTGTTAACACTCAATCAAAAAGTGGTTGGGATTGATAATTTCTCTACGGGTCGGCAGTCTAATTTAGATGAAGTCGCTGCTGTGGTTGGTGCTTCTTTGTGGTCAAATTTCAGTTTTTATCAGAGAGATATCCGTCAATTAGATGATTGTCAGGCGTCGGTAGACGGTGTGGATTTTGTGCTTCATCAGGCGGCATTGGGTAGTGTGCCTCGTTCAATTGAAACGCCTATATTAACCCACGAGTCAAATGTTAATGGCTTTTTGAATATGCTAGAAGCCTCTCGTTTAGCCGGTGTTAAGCGTTTTGTTTATGCTGCTTCATCGTCTACCTACGGCGATCATCCTGGTCTCCCGAAAAAAGAAGATATTATTGGTCGCCCGCTATCTCCTTATGCGGTTACCAAGTTTGTCAACGAGCTATATGCTGATGTCTACAGCCGTGTTTATAATTTGCCTACCGTAGGGCTGCGGTATTTTAACGTTTTTGGCCCACGTCAAGACCCTAACGGAGCTTATGCAGCGGTAATTCCTCGTTGGTGCCAAACGTTAAAAGATCATCAAGTGTGTCGTATTAATGGTGACGGAGAGACATCTCGAGATTTCTGTTTCGTTAAAAATGCAGTGCAAATGAATTTGTTAGCGACCTTAGTTGAGGATCAAGCGGCGGTTAATCAGGTTTATAATGTCGCAGTCGGTGATCGTACAACACTCAACCAGTTGTTTTCTCAATTGAAGCTCTTGCTTTCTGAAAATGATTCGGTGATAGGAGGCGCGGAGCCTGATTACGAAGACTTTAGATCAGGTGATGTTAGGCACTCTCAAGCCGATATTTCAAAGGCTCAATCCTTGTTAGGCTATGAGCCAACCCATCGGATTAATGATGGACTATCGGTAACAGTTGAGTGGTTCCAGCGTTAAGCGAATGCTGTCTGCATACTTACGATGTGTAAATAAGCCTTGAAATGTTTTGCTTGTATTAATAGGAAGGGAATCAGGATAAACCATGGAAAAAATAGCAGTAGTTGGTTTAGGTTACGTAGGGTTACCACTGGCAGTGGCTTTCGGTAAAAAAATATCCACTATCGGTTTTGATTTAGATGAGAAAAAGCTGAATTTCTATCGTCAGGGTATTGATCCCAGTGGTGAGGTTGAAGAAGGTGGTTTAGCGTTAGCAACTGGGTTGGAGTATACCAATGACCCAGCGCGTTTATCCGAAGCTGATATTATTGTTGTTGCGGTGCCTACCCCTATTGATAAAGCTCGCCGCCCTGATTTGTTTCCTCTTGAAGGCGCATGCAAAACGGTTGGAGCTCATCTGAAACCTGGCGCTATTGTT
>Ga0115005_10002858_pt1 | contig 13743 bp, 17 predicted proteins | sample ArcOceMetagenome_FD_87163 | JGI IMG/M metagenome (GOLD analysis project Ga0115005, IMG submission 87163) | Marine eukaryotic phytoplankton communities from Arctic Ocean - Arctic Ocean - Greenland ARC118M Metagenome | ecosystem: Environmental > Aquatic > Marine > Oceanic | place: Arctic Ocean... | reverse complement strand
GCAAGGGAGGATCCAAGTCTCCTAAGGCAGGAAAGGGCAAGGGGGGATCCAAGTCTCCTAAGGCAGGAAAGGGCAAAGGAGGATCCAGCAAGTCATACGCCAAGATATAGATGATATGATCTCCTGTATGAAAAAAAACACTCACACGCACACGCACACGCACACGCATGGAGTGGTCGATTTAGTTCCCCCATGTTTGTATCTCTCCCTACAATATCAGTATATGATCGTATGTAACTGAATATATATATATATATATCTACAATTATAGAAAGAAATTTTATCTAAAATGTTTTTACGTTGAAAACAAGTTGAAAGCTGAAATTATGCTCTGATTATTTTCTCATGTTCCTTGCACGTAATGGCATTGCTTTACTCGACAAAGAATTCAATGCTTTACTCGACATAGACTTCATCATTCCACTTTTCTTTGTTTCAACAATATCTACAAAATCGACCAATTCTTTATCCCTGTCCTTACCGAAATTTGGGAGCTTCTGCTTGAGTTGCCTGGGACCACACAAATGTGATAAAGTTTGGCACCATAAAAATGCACCCTCTTTCGTGTCAAAGGTTTGATCGTTTCTGGTACCTGCATCATTGATTTGTTTTGCTTCTTCACTTATTAGGTCGACAAGGAATCTGAGACACAAAGTCCCCTGAGGAGAAAACATCATTAAACTATCTTCCATTACTGCAGCCCAACGACCATCAGGAGTCCCTTCAAACTTTTGTCCAAGTCCAGTTTCATCTATCCAGAATTCTGTCTTGAAATCATCTGAAGAAATTGCACTTTCAACATCCTTATTCTTTCGTTTTGTTGCGGACAATCTTTTGCAACCAGGTGTAAACCTTTGTACTTTTATTTGTTCGATATCTTTTAATGGCAGGCGTCCAAAGACCTCTCTACCGACGGCAACATCACAAAGCCGCATTCCTTTACCGCCTTTGAGGGATCGCAAAGTGTTGTCAACTTCATCCCTCCTCTTGTCAATATGCTCATCCCACAATCCGCTGAGCGGTTTAGGTCCGAGCCAAACTAATTCATATTTAGTCAAGACTACATCAACCACTTCCCATTCATCAAACAGAGGCAGCCATTTAAACTGACACCTTCTCATGGCTCGGACAAGTGCCGATGCTGGACGAATGAAATTGTGATCATTATCCTCATTGTTGTTCTCCCCAACAGAACTCTGTCCATTACTGCTTCTGGCACTGGATAGTCTACCATACGACAATTTTCTTTCATGCGACGGTTTTCTCTTTAGATATGACGAAGGAGCGATATTTCCAATTGCTAGCTGGCCATCCACTTCGTTATCTTTCAACGGAACCTCTCCTTCTATATTCGCGTGATCTACACTCTTAGGAGCTGGGGCAATTCCCAGCATGGCCTCAAGGAGCAAACCACTATACAGACCATGTTCTTCAACAATGTGAGGGTACTTAGAGATTGCTAGTGACCACAGTTCTGCCGCGGTGCCCGTTTTGTGTTTAAAATTAACATTTTCTTGTTTTTGAGACTCCGAACTATTGTCAACATTTTGGCCAGATCTTTCCTCTCCAGTTAATTCCTTCAAATGTTGGTCATCAGTGTCGTTACCATTGTGATCAAAGTCTGAAGAGGCTTTGTTTTCGACGAATCGACACTTGATCTTGTAGTAACATTTCCACACCCTCTTGCCAATTGAAAATCTCAGTAGCCTCAATGCAATGATTGCAGTGATTGGTTCTAAATTTCCTACTCCACCACATAAACGACTGCCGAACCGAGGACAGCATTCATGATACGGGTTGCAAAGTTGATACGTATCCTTCTCAGAAGCAAGATATCTGTATGATGTCGTTGTCGTTTCACAGCTACAGCATCTATCTATTTCTGCCTTGAGGAAAAGAACGAGGCATGTTACCGATATTAAACAATCCAAACTCCCAGCAACAACCATGTGCGGAAAGGAACCCGGCTCATGAAATAGAATTATCATGTTAATACCTTCAAGAACAAAAGCACATAACCAAATAACAACTATCCAAAATGCAGTCTTCCGAGAAAAAATATCCCAAGTGTTTTGATTGTCTGGAGATTATTTTGGCACCAAACAATGGTAAGGTCACATAATCACTCTTGAAAAATACGATAATATGACGAAATCGTTCTTACCTGAGATATAGCAAATATCCAGAAGAATCAATTCAATTCGAATGGCAATCATGAAGAAAGCGAGCATAGTTCCAAATACAGCACTAGCTTGGCGATAGGATCTACTCATATACATTTTACGAAGACGCTGTGAAATTTCAATCTTGGTGATGATACTATCTGAATCTGCAAAATCCACAATATCAGGGACTCCTTCACTGATGTCAACACTATCATTGTCAGTATCTTCTGACTTTGCGTCCACAGAGTCTTCCTCACTGATGGTCATGATGAATTTCTTTCGTTGAAGAGCTAAGGGCATCTCCTCTTGTTTTGTCAATCTCGGTGGCTTGACCTGGAAACTATTACCTCCTTCGTTGACGTTGAACTTTTCACCCAGACTCTTTGCAGGCTCCATGCCAATAGGCTTGGATGCTTCGGATTGCATTAGAAATACACCCGTGGAAACAGCTTTCTGTCTCCTTGGCCTAGTACGTGTGGAAGCCATTGACGATGAACCCCTCAATGCAGACGCGCGAGATACAAGTTGCAAAGAAGGGGTTTTTGAACTATCTTCTGTATCTGGAAGATTTTCATCGTTCAACGCTTCCGCCGCCGATGCTGAGGTGGTGGAAAACAACCGCATAGCTGCAACACCATCGGAAACAGATCTCTTCCTCCGTCTAGCAGCACGTGACTGTGCACCCTGAATATCAGGCAGATCTTTAGAGTGTTTCTTTACAAGTTCTGACAACTGCTGTAGCCTCTGACTGGAGCTCAAACTTCTCAAAGATCCAACATCAAAATCATCTTTGACTTGCTCACTTCTGCTGCTTCCCGTCACACCTGGTATCATCTTCATCAGAAACTGCAGGTTTGAGTCCGATGATTTTTTAACCATTTTCTTCTTCTTTACTTCCTTTACGCTATGGGTAAGATGATCTTCTGTCTCGGCAAAATCAATTTCATCTTGTCGATTTCTTCTTGCCATCTGCAATTCAAACGTTGTCTTGGTTCGATTAAGGTGCTCCTTATTTACGAGCTCTCCAAGACTTGTGCATTGAGTATATTGAGGAATTATTGTGCTCCAAAGCCACTGTAAAGACGATTGTGTCAGCGATTGCATGATTAGGAAAATTTGAGCATTCTTGCATTTTCATTTTTCATCTCCACAAACTTACCACAAATAATGCATAGCAGACAATCGGAACCACGAAATACCAACCATACCAACGAAGGGGAGAATTACCGACCATGATGGATTTGTTGAACACAAGAAGAATCGATAAAGCAATCGCATATCCAAACTGCATGAATTGGGCAGCAAAAACGATATAAGTCGGATCCCTTCCCCAGAAATATCTCAGTTGGGATGTATCTGTTTCTACCAATTCACCACTGGGGTGTGTACTTTGTATAGAAAATGGCGCCGTCTGCGCATTTCCCTGTTCATTATTCTCATTTCCATCGCCCTCCATCCCACCATCAGCATTACCGACCCTATTAATCCACTTTTCATTCTCCATGATTTTGAAAAATATTCGTTTCATCTTGATGAAGATGGAATACGATATAATGACAAAGATCACCGCGTATCCAATAAATACCCAAGAAAGCGTCACTCCAATGGATTCTTGCCCATTCTTTGTTGCAGCAATAACCCCCGTTGCAAAATACAGCAGATTAGTACACGCCAACAGAATGAGCCACGAAAACGTCGATATATCAATCAATTTATGGAACACATCATTCATGCAGAGTTTCAGATATTTCGACACCTTGAATCTGGGATCAAGGTGATTACTCTCAATAAAGTGAACTCTCAATTCATGAAACCGAACCTGCACCAACAAATCCCTATACTTGGAATTGAAGATTTTCTTCACATTCGCCATGAACAGCGGAATTCCACCCTGGGCATAATCATCAATCGCCCTATTTTGTTGCTCCATGGCATCAAAATTCTTCCTGACTACTACGTAATGATCAATATCCACCGTTTCGAGCTTGTCCCATTGGTCATCAGCGACATGAGATGCTAGCAAGTATAATAGTGTACTCATTAATGCATTGATGATTGCTACGAAGAATAGTGTGAAGTGCACTTCTGCGAATACTCGCTCGACTTGTACATTGAGATCGAGGTAATAGTGATGCACTAAGAAAACGGTCGCTTCTACAATTCCAAGTGTTGACACTGTAAATTACCAGGTAAAAGGTTGAATTAGGATTGATTTATTCAAAGGGGGCGAGTTGCAGTCATTTAATCCATGCAATCATCACTCATCAATCATACCGTACTCAAACGAATGAATCATCAATCATACTCAAACGAATGAATGAAAATGAATAAATGGCAGTCCCAGCCAATCTGAAGAAACTTGAACTTACATTCATGATAGACGGCTTCTAGAACGCTTACAAAGATCTCTTTACCCCGCGCAAGTTGATCAACTTTATGCCTGACAACTGCGACAATCATCAAGAGAACCATTGTCACCACCGCCATTGCGAGGGCGGTAAAGTCCACCACGAGCGGTTCCCCGGCGAGATTTCTGCTGATGTCAATGAATCCCATTCTGACTTGACCAATTGCGACAATTCCTTAGTTCTAATGTCAGGTTTGTGTTTTTCTTCCGATGCCAATACCTGGGGTAAACTACTTCACCTATTTAATTGGATTCCGGAAGCAACTCCGATCCGCCAGATTCGATTCGATTCATTCTATTTTTGGCGGGGAGGAGGAGGGAGGGAGGGGAAGATTTCCGTTTTGATTTGATTTGTCTGCGCATCTTTGCGCGCTATTTTGTTGGGTGACTGACGATCGTCCTGTGGCTCTGCTTCAATTTGAGGGCCAAAAACACCAACGCCTTCTCGCTCAAACATCACATGCAACAATAGGTGGTGCCACCTGTAAAGTACTTGTTGATAATACAACACATTAGCTAGCTAGACATACAACCCACAGTTACGCATTTGAAGTGAAATTCATCCAAACATTTGAATAGAACATGGCGCGCATCACATCAGCAGCTTTGGCACTTGTGTTATGCCTCACACAATCAACCATCGCATCGGTATCGGCATCCACAACCCTAATTGACTCCACTGGAGCCCTCACTCGCACCTCCATCCCCCAATCAACAATCGGAAATGGAATCGTCGCAGTTCTGACCTCCCCCGGAACAAAATCATATTTCGCACAAGACGGCGATGAAAACACCGTCACCCTCTCTTCCTCCAATGGGGTATCCATCCTCTCCTCGCCTGGTGCAACCCTCTCTGGGACATCATCGCTCTCCAAGGGGAATGGAGCTGCTGCATCCTCCGCTGCAGCGGGTAGTATAGTCTTGAGCGGGATCACAGAGGGTGATTTGGAACATGGTTTGGATGATACTAGGCATGGACAGACTTTGAATGGAATTTTTAAGCAAAAGATTCAGGATGGAGGAGAGAAGACTACCCTTTTCATTACCGTTCCTGAAAGTGCTGGTGTTGATGAGGAGAGTGTTTTGAGTGATTTGAAGGGTATTTTTGATTCTGCTTGTGCAGAAGTTGGAGTGCAGAGTGATATTTCTGATCTTTATGATGTTTCAGTTGAGACTGTCAACAGTGAGGCTGATGCCGAGAGGGTAAGTGCATGTAGTACTTGTAGAACATTTAGAATGTGTATGTGTAGTGAGGCGAATGCATGCTTTGTTGGGAAAATGTGTTGCATGATCTTTTTGAAACACACTATATAATTTTTTGATTATATATGGACTGTGTATTGACACAGCTCTCTCCTGACGCAGGTAATGAAAATGGCTTCCGATGCAGCTTCACAGACTACAGTTGCATCAAATATCTCATCTAAAATTGCAGACGTCTACACACAAACAATCTCTGCATCTGGGGCATCTCCAACCGCAACAGCTGCCATCCTCGCCTGCGACGGCAGTTTCGCCAAACATCAGAGAGCCACTCGCGCCAAACTCTCCTCCTGGAAGTCTCGCACTGGACGTAGTCTCACAGTGGACTACTTTGGATCTGCCGCCGCTCTGCTATTGAAGAGAACAATGGAATCGTTCGACCGTGATACCATATCAGCAGCCGGAATCGCAGGATCCGTAGCATCCTATCGTCTCGAAGTCAGATCCAAACTCAAGGGACGCGTCGAATCTGCCATTCGTGAATTGTTCAAATTGCAAGTCGAAATCCTGGAAAAATCCACTCTTAAAAAATTCAATGCCATGCTGCTTCGTAAATACAAAGACAATGAGGGCACAGAACAATTTTACAATGATAATGCTGCTGCTGTCCGCTCTGCTGCTTTTGCGTTTGATAACGCAATGGAAGATTTAGAAGTTCCGTCTCTTTCCCTTACAAAGAGCAAGGCATCACAGGAAATGAGCACTAAGTTGAATTCAGCTTTGCTTTCTTTCCCTGATAGCCCCTCTGCTAGATTGAAACAGATGAATCAAGTGAGTAGGGCCGTGAATAAGAAGAAAGAGCCAACTGAGAGGAAAGTAGATTTGGGATTGGATTTGGTGGCAATGATTCGTCCTGATGGATTCGGTAATCTGCAGGGATTCGGGGGGTACCAATTAGGTGGAAATAATATTGTTGTGGGAGTTCATAATGATGCTGATGAACCGGGTGTTATTTCTCAGTTTGGAGGAAAGAGACCACCTTTCCTTCGAGTACAGCCAAAGCTGAAGGTTGATATTGAACTTTAAGTTATGAATATGTAGTACTCAGAGTTTGTGTCCAAGTTTATATCATGTAGTGTACGTGTAGCTTGCACGCACATGATCCCGCATAACCCCCCACACATAAAGCTTGCCATGCCACAGCTACTCGACCCCACCTATAGGTACCTTCTTTACACAACCAACCAAGCGAAGGCAGCAACAATCGATACAACAGACTCAGAAACACTCATTGTAGTACTTGCACTAGTAGGTGGCTTTGGTGCAATGGGTGCCTGTGTTGCTGCCTTGGGTGCCTTTGTTGACGAGGGTGACTTTGTTGACGAGGGTGACTTTGTTGATGAGGGTAACTTTGTTGCCTTGGGTGCCTTGAACGATGAGGGTGCCTTGGACGATGAGGGCGCCTTGGACGATGAGGGCGCCTTGGACGATGAGAGTCGCTTGGTTTGCTTGGACGATGAGGGTGCCTTGGACGATAAACGTCTTCCGCCGTCCAATTCAGCATCTGTTTGAAGCATGCACATGAGGGCAAGGAGGAGGATGAAGATAGAGAAAGAGTTCATTTTGCTACTGTTGTTGAATAGTCACTTCCAAATATTTTAGAATGATTGTGAATGTGCTGAATTTGAAAATCATGTTTTCATCTCGACCTGAGTTTTAAAAACACTACTTCTTGTACCTTGCTTGTACAATCATTAATGCACGTTCTACATACTACACATACTGTACAGTACTTGGATCATGTTTTTATCACAGAAGCATCATCCAAAGAAATCGATCGCCCTTCGGATAACAGAAGGAACTCTAGCTATTCAAAACAATCGATTGAACTATGCAACTTCCATGCCCTCATCAAACGAGTCTCGGGCAATTACGACTTTGCTACAATCCAAAGGCTCGAAGTGACTCGAGTCAAACTTAATTCCACGAGCAAATTCAAATCATTCGAATGGACGTCATTGCTGTCATTGAACGTATCCCACAACATAATTCGCCATATACAAGGACTGAATCTACACTCCCTCATCAATTTGGAACTATTGGACCTTTCCTACAACAAAATACAAGATATTCCAAAAGAATTTATCAATAGCGAGAACTGTCTCCAAACACTTTTATTAGAAGGTAACCACGAATTAAACAACGTAGAATGCATCCGAAACTTATCCGTAGTCTCCAAGACATTGACTCGTCTTTCCTTCCAAAAACGTGGTGGGCAAGATGCTTGTCCACTATGCAAGTGCGACAACCTCGAGAAGGATCTTTACCATGAATTGATATTCGATACTTGTCCCAAGTTGATGGTGCTGGATGAAGGTTCTATCAAAGTGTTGAAATCCTATTTAAAGTATAAACCAGCAAGTGACATTTCGAGAAATAGCGGGGATGAAATAATTGACAAACACAGTGACAAGGAGTTTTCATTGTTTTATCCTTCCATCGACTTCCACGCCATTCATGTCAAGTCCGAGAAACTACAGGCTGCCAAAGAGAGTGCACGGGAAGCAATCCATATTGCAAACAATACACTTGGAAAATGCCCATGAGAATAAATATGTATTTAACAAAACTCTTGTTTAATAATCATGTTATTCAATGGTGTCTAGATGATAGAAAAACAATCATATTCAAATACATGTAGTAGTGCGCATTGTGCGGAAATACGAGTCCGCATTGTATATGGTGGGAAATGGAGTGGGCGTGGGTGTCGGGGTTGAATGAATTATGGTAAAGATTGCGGTTGCGGTTGCGATTGAGATGTGGATACAAACACGAAAATCATCGACACGAATGACGAATCAATGCATCTCCTTCAGAATCAATCCAATCTAAATCTCCTGTACAGCCTTTCTCGCCAACACTAACTTATGAAATTCTCGCCTTCTTGTTTTTATTTGTCGACGAAGCACTCTTCTTCTTCCTTCCATTAGCATCACCAACACAAGTAGTCACAAATCCCATAACCTTTTGAAAGGCAACAGGACTAATGTTATCCACATTAATCTCGACTTGATCCTCGGCCGAATTCTTCGTTATAGCCGCGGGGCAGATAGTATCAAGATCAATAATAACCTTTCCGAGATCCTCCTTAGTAATCTTGTAAAGACGCTTGGCGAACAATTTCTTTTCTTCCAGAGAAGGTTCGGGGATATCCCCCCCCTCGGCCTTATCGGGGATATCCAACTCCTTGAGCAACTTTTGGAATTTATCCTCAAACTTTTTGGACATGGATTCGGCAAGGTTGTAGAAATCGGATCCGTCGGCGTTGTAGGTTTTGCAGTTTTCCCATACGAGGCGCATGTCGTCGCCGCAGGCGTGGAGGGTGGGATATTCTTCTTTTTCGATTTTGCGCTTGATTTGGCCGAGATCCATTGGTTTCTTGACGATTTGGGGGTAGTCGTATAGTCCGAGGGATTTCCAGTCTACGGCTTCGCGAAATGGTTCTGTGTGGATGTGTATGGGTTCACCGGGTTTGTGGAAGAGAGAGACAGTGGGAGTGAGTGACGTGTGTCACGAGGGAAACAATGAGAATGTGTCAAAACGAGAATCCGGCATCAAATGGAAATGATCCATCATTGACAAGCCAAGTCCGGTCCAAGACTATCCGTACGTATGCAACACCTCTAGAGGACATAAAGCGCAAGCCAAGAACGAATCGAACAAAGCCATGGCGCTTCTCCGTAAAGACTGATGGGCCACGAACTAGTCTATCTAGACATGGCGGAATGTCAACCAACCAGAACTCAAGTTTTTCCAGCATGGCGTTGTCATTTGAGGACCTCCGCATTCTCTCAAGAGACTGTCTCGGTGTATTAATAGAGTATAATACAGCGATGAACGGTCCAAGTTTGAATGCCAAAAGAAAGAGGCATAATCATGACGGTCATCAAGTCAAGGAAATGCATCCAATCCAATCCAATCAAATCAAACCCGACTTTGAACATGTTTCTTTTTGAAACACAGGATGCCACGGTCACGACAAGTCAAGGACAAGGAACGCCCTCAAATGCTTGCCCAACACACTAGTAATTTCAAACTGAACGAGATGAAAACAAAAAAAGACTCACCAGCATCTGGCTTGGAGTAGATCTGAGTGACGAGTTTCGCCATGAGGGTCCAACTTTGCGACGGCATGATGATGTAATACGATATATCTTCTTAAGGCCTAGGCTTGATTTCTTTCTTATTTGCAGTTCCTGGTATAGAGACTGGCGTTTGGGTATGGTTCGGTATTTGTATTGTATTTGACGGAAGGAAGGAGTTTCGAATGGGTATTCTATTTGTTTGATTTTCGTATTGCCAACACCCTGGAGGAGCAGGAACCAAAGATCAAAACAGAGGGAGTTTTTTTTTTCATTCCGCTTCGGCGAACCAATTTAGCTCGGGGCAGTATTCGTGAGAAGAGTAACATGTAACGGGACTGCACAGGGAGGTGTTGAAATTGACCCCATTTTTCGTCTGCCTGTTGTCAGTCTGATGCCGAATCCAAAATCAGCTCCACAAACTAACTTGAAAAAACAGAAGATGATGCCAAATCTTTTCTCTGAGACGTCCAACACCTTCTTGGATATTTTTTAATATAAAAAATCCAAACATCCGATTGCACTATTATAAGTTCGATACAGCATAACCTTTTTACTTAATAACAACCAACCAACCAAGATCAAAATGAAGTTCAGCACCTCTACCCTCATCATTGCCGCAGCCGGTCTCCTCAGCCAGACCTCGGCCTTCTCACCCGTCAAGGCAGCATCATCCACCACATCCACATCTCTCCTCGCCGAGAAACCCAAGATCGCAGAAAATGTGCTTCAACTCATCGGCCACACCCCCCTCGTAAAACTGAACAAAGTCGTCACAGACAACTGCGAAGTAATCGCCAAACTCGAATCCTCCAACCCCGCCAACTCCGTCAAGGACCGCATCGCCCTCTCCATGATCAACGAAGCCGAGAAGCGCGGAGACATTGTCCCCGGCAAGACCACCCTCGTAGAACCCACTTCGGGTAACACCGGAATCGGACTTGCCATGGTCGCGGCCTCAAAAGGATACAAGCTCATCCTCACCATGCCTGAATCCATGTCCATGGAACGTCGTGTTCTTCTCAAGGCTTTCGGAGCGGATCTTGTACTCACCCCCGCTGCCAAGGGTATGGGAGGTGCCATCTCCAAAGCTGAGGAGCTAGTGGATGAACTTGGAGAGGAAGGGATGTTGCTTCAGCAATTTAATAATCCTGATAATCCCAAGATTCACCGTGAGACCACCGGACCTGAGATCTGGGAGGACTGTGATGGGAAAGTTGATATCTTGGTGGCGGGTGTTGGAACCGGAGGTACGCTTACGGGATGTGGGCAGTATTTGAAACCCCTCAATCCTGATTTGCAGCTGATTGCCGTCGAACCTACGGAGAGTGCTGTTCTCTCTGGGGGCAAGCCCGGTCCTCACAAGATTCAGGGGATTGGAGCTGGTTTTATCCCAGGGAATGCCGATACTTCGTTGATTGATGAGGTAGTACAGGTTTCAGGGGAAGATGCCATGGACATGGCGAGGAGAATGGCTACCGAAGAAGGAATCTTTTGTGGAATTTCGAGTGGGGCTGCTGTCATTGCTGCAAATAAGATTGGAAGCAGGCCTGAGAATGCTGGAAAGAGAATTGTGCTCGTTATTCCTTCCTTTGGAGAGAGGTACTTGAGTACTGCTTTGTTCCAAGGTTTGTGGGATGAGGCCAGTGCTATGAAGGCGGAGTAAATTTGACCTTTGATTTTATTCACTGTATGCTATTTGTTAAGGCAGTGTTTGGATTGACCTTGCTGTATTTGTACAAGTGCTATTTCATCCATTTTTAAGGGGCTTATCTCTTTTGAGTTCATCTGCTATTTCTATAAGTTGCATTAATAAAGAATAAACGACTTTTGAATATTGTAAAACAGAACGTGTGTTTGAATGATCATCTAAAGAAATGCTTTATACTTTTTCTCTTTTGAGTTCATCTGCTATTTCTTTAAGTTGCATTAAAGAATACACGACTTTTGAATATTGTAAAACAGAACGTGTGTTTGAATGATCATCTAAAGAAATGCGTGATACTATTTAGTTTTCGTGTAGTGTAGTGTAGTCAGTGTAGTGGCCACCCACTTCAATCTGAGATCTCTCGTATTATTGGGAAACCAATAATTATGTCATCAAAGAAGCCAGTCTTGGAATATGGATGGATAAACCAATGAGCAACAGGCAATCCCGTACAAACTATGAAAAATGATATCAATGGTTTCGGCAGAGTCCCCTTCATCCATTGGAATATCGAGGCTCCTCCAACAAGGAATTCTAATATAATGATTCCTGCATTCCACAGAAAGAATGCGGTATTCTTCCCATAGGCAACATATATCACTTCCCTAGAAGCATCTGCTGGAGATGAAGCAAGAACCACACACAGGAGATATTCATGCATAATCCCACTCGCGAGAAATGTTGCCAGAACAGCCCAGTGCTTGGTGGATGTAAACTTATAAACAGGCTTGAACACTCCTCGTTTGAGGGCACCGTGTACAATCAAATTCCACCGTTTCCCCCAAAAATCAGACACGGACGTCGATTCTAATACTGGATTCTTCATCGCTCCACTAGTCTTGACACCGTACAATACTGACGCGATAACTCCCAGAGCGATTGTGAATGTCGACAATGTGATTTGGAAGTAAAGGGCACCAACGAAATTATTTCGAATCAGGTTGATATCCACGAGATGAGCAAAATCGTATCCTGCTTCATTGCCATTCGCCTCTGTCTCATAGGGCTCGTATAAAATAGGAGAAAAGATTGACATGAACACACCCATGTAAAGTACATGTGTTGCAAATCCTTTCATGATGGAAAGGTTATCGTGGAATGTTGCTTTGACAGGTTCCTTCTTGTCGGTCTTTGAATTGTGTTCGTATTCAATATCTAATATGCAAGCATTGTATAGTGCATAGTGTTTGAAGTTATTGTCGACGCCTTTGGGAGTGTATCCGTACATTGCTACTCGTGACGTGAAGTAAAAGGCAGACGAATACAAAATAATGATGCATTGAGTTTTTAAAATGAAAGCACAGACCAGCATATCATCACAGATCAATTCTAACCAATACGTGTATAGTACTTCTAGGATAGATATTGACACAGTATCATGCAGAACAGAAAAGAACTAACCTTCTATGGTATGAAAAAAGGTAACAACTGGATAAATGGAACTAAAACAGAACCGCACAATCTTGTTCTGAACGTCCAAATAATCAAGAACCCAAAACGGATATGCCACAATGAAAGGGCACACGAGCCCAAACCCAACGAGAAAGGACATGGTCGATCCACGACTTGGTATAATGTAGAAATAGTTGACTGTCCAAGCTGCACTTGCGCAGAGCATGGAAAGAGCAACACATATGAGTACCTGTATCCAGAAGAGGGGTTCAAGCTGATAGAACCCAAGGCTCATCCCAGCGATGGTGAATGTGAACAGTGGGGAACGATCATCTGTGATGAGTTTGTTTTGGAATATGCCTTGGACTATTGACGACATTTTGTTCTGGTGAAATCTGTGTATCAGATAAGTGAGAGGTGCCGGTATTGTTACTCGTCTCTGGTGATGACTGTTTATTATTGCTTTGATAATGGTGATGCTAGATGATATCAACTAACTTCAGTGATCGTCAGAGGTTTGGTCTTGCTAGCTCTTGCGCTTGATTGATTATACGATTGAATGAATGAAGATTTCAAGATTTCTGCAATCTAGTAATGGGTGACGATAACTGTGACGACATGTGTACCGGTCGCGTCTAGTCTGTATATATGTCCCCATCCTACAGTACAGTAAATGCTGTCACACTTTTTCAATCGGTTATTATTCCGTTGGTTTCCGATTTCTTT
>Ga0115005_10002857_pt1 | contig 13745 bp, 14 predicted proteins | sample ArcOceMetagenome_FD_87163 | JGI IMG/M metagenome (GOLD analysis project Ga0115005, IMG submission 87163) | Marine eukaryotic phytoplankton communities from Arctic Ocean - Arctic Ocean - Greenland ARC118M Metagenome | ecosystem: Environmental > Aquatic > Marine > Oceanic | place: Arctic Ocean... | reverse complement strand
TTTAAAAAGATGTGCCGTTGTATCGGATAAAAATTACAATCCCACCTAAAAAAAACATATCCTGGCTATTTTTTTCAGTGCGGCTGTGGTGAGCTAATGTGCGGCTGTGGTGATCCCCTTGCTCAACAACCGGTGAGGATTTTCCATCTTCTCCCTCTTCTTCCTCTCTTTCTCTTTTTAAAAACTATCAGAGCCACAAAAAATTCTTTCCTTTTTTATTCTCGTCACTCACCCCACCCACAGCTCTCACCACTCAACATCAATCACCTCATCACTCAAACTCAACAAATAACAACCCTCGAAGTTAAAACAACTGCACCTTCCGTTCAATAGACATTACATTACCACACATATCAATCTATCTGTTCGGTGAAAAATGAGAATAACGATTCCAATTATATTTGGATCGTGCTATACTAGTACGAATGCCTTCAGCATTCCAAATTATATGCACCACTCCAGAACAACGAACACTATCAACCTCCGATCTCCTCACAGAACGAGACTTCATGAAAGCAATCCATCTCTCTCCGATATGGAGGATATTGCCGAAAGAAAACTAGATGAAGCCGGAAAAATTGAATCGCTTCAACACACTATGCGAGCTCCCTCAAAAGCTCAGCAATCCTCTCAAACGTACTCGACGCAAGAAGAAACCTTTAAAGATGAAGATAAGGAGGCTGTGGAAAGGCAGAAAACTATCAAGAAGATTTTAGATGAGGAGGATGCTAAGTGGAAGGAGGAGAGAAGAAGAAAGATTATGGGAAAGTATGCAGATGCGAAATCGGAAGAGGAGATTCAAAAGATACAGAAAAAGGAGGATAAAAAGATTGCACGAAGTAAGTTTTATGAATGCATTCCAATTATTGCAACAAATTGTTGACGAATAATACTTTGCAGGATTAATTGTTTCTTTTTTCCATATTCTGACAATTATTTGTGCGTATAGAAAATGAATTGAAAACACAAGTGGCCGAAGGATCTGGTGTATCACTCGAGATCCTTGATAAAGAATTTGTACCTGAGGAAGAATCTAATTTCAAACCCCTCAATGTACAAGGCAAAGGATCCTCCTCTTGGTTCAACGATGAGTTTGAAAAGGATGTAACTCTTGGTGGTGGCGAAGATGGGCCACGTATCGTCAATGGGAAATTAATGAGTAGGGAGGAACAGCAGGGTGTCAGAGTTGGTAGTGCTGGTGGGTGGACTCTGGAAGTCTTCCCTGGAGATTTCGTGGTTCATAGAAAGTATGGTATTGGTCGATTTGACAAAACAGTGGTAAAACCAAAGAAGAGACTGACGAAGGAGGAAAAAGAATTTAGAAATATTAGGCGCAATGAGATTGTCAAGGAGATGATCAAATCTAAACACAATTCAACAGCCATAGAGAAGGCGGTAACCGAATTCGGCACAGAGAAAGATTTGGATCCTATTTCAAATCCGCAGCAGACAGCGCTTGAGGTTTCATACAGTGATGCGAAGGTACACATTCCAGTTGAGAAGGCGTATCGACTTAGTAGGTACAGAGCTGGAGATGCTGTAGTCAAACCTAGATTGTCCAGGGTCAAGGGCGAAGCGTGGAACAAAGCCAAGCGAAAGGTTGAAGAAGATACTATTCAGATGGCACAGGATGTGCTAGCTTTATATGCTACCAGAGAGACATTAAATAGATCACCATTCGATCCGACTAAAGAAGGTAATGAAGAAATACTTGTGTGCGCATGCATTTTACTCTAATGAAAAAATTACTAACTTTGCTCCTCAACTTTTTGCACAGTTTCAATGCGGGACTTTGAAAAAACTTTCACCTATGAACCCACACCTGATCAGATGAAGTGTTTTGAGGCCGTAGAGAATGATATGGTCTGGAGAAGTCGTCCCATGGATAGATTGGTATGTGGAGATGTTGGATTTGGTAAGACGGAGGTGGCTTTACGAGCAATATTTCGTTGTGTCGCAAACGGAAAGCAGGCCGCCCTCCTCTCTCCTACTGGAGTGTTAGCAGCGCAGCATTTAAAAACTGTTTTGAGCCGAATGGGCCCAAGTACTGGATCCAAATTTAATATTGCGATATTGAGAGGTGGAATGGGAAAGAACACAAAGGTCGGAAGGGCTCTTCGCGAGCAAATTTCTAATGGAGAAATTGATGTGATTGTTGGAACGCATGCATTGTTGTCATCTGGATTGAATTACAAAGACCTGGGACTTTTGGTTGTCGACGAGGAACAGAGATTTGGTGTCAAGCAAAAGGAGAGGCTCAAGATTATTTGCAATGGTGTTGATGTATTGACATTATCGGCTACTCCTATTCCCCGAACACTCCAAATGTCCCTCAGTGGAATCCGTGACACGTCGACTATTCGTTCGCCACCTCCGATGAGAAAACCAACAATTACACACGTGCAAGAATACAATAAGGATACCATCCGTGACGCAATTGCTTTAGAATTGGAAAGAGGTGGACAGTGCTTTTATGTCGTTCCTCGTATTGCGCAGCTAGAAGAAGCAGAAAAGACAATATACGAGCTCTTCCCTGACATCCGTATAATCCAGGCGCATGGTCGAATGCCTCGAGGAGGCGCAGAACAGAATGTAGCTGCCTTTGCCGAGGGGGACTATGACGTATTACTCGCCACGACAGTGATTGAAAATGGAGTTGATATTCCATCAGTCAATACCATCCTTATCAACAATGCTCAATCATTTGGTATGTCAACATTGTACCAGTTAAGAGGACGTGTAGGCCGTTCGAGTCTGCAGGGATATGCCTACTTTTTGCATAAAGAAGATGCCATCACTGAGCAATCTGCAATGCGTCTTCAAGCCATGGCTGATTTACATGAATTAGGATCAGGATTCGATGTAGCTAATCGTGATTTAGAAATTCGTGGCGCGGGTTCTCTTCTAGGAACAGAACAGAGTGGAATGGCTGCAAAGGTTGGGTTTGACTTGTACATGAGAATGCTTAAAAAATCCATTCGTCAACTTCGAGGACTTGATCTGCCCATGGTGCCAAGAACGAATGTGCTACTTCCAGGTGATGAAGGTAGTTTAGAGATTGGTGAAAACGATGATGGAAGAGCAACACATGCATTCAATATCCCCAAGAAGTATATTGCTGATGAAAAGCAACGATTCCTGCAAGAAGGGGCAGCACGTCTTGCAGAAAGTACGTCTCAGTTGGTTGACATGACAAACACATGGAAGGATCAGCACGGGCCTCTTCCTCCTAGATTACAAGGGAAATTGAAGACACTTCATTTGCATGCTTGTACGAGAACCCTTGGAATAGATCTAGTGGGGTTTGTAGACAATGGAGATGGTACGAAGGACTGCGTACTTCGTTCGCCTGGCCTTAGACCGCGGCATATGGTGCATATTTCTCAATTCCTTCCCAGAAAGGTTCCAACAAAGGGCGTAGATGTACTATTCCCCGCACGTTTTGCAAAGACAGAGGAAGATGTTCTTATGAAAGGTGGGCAGGCCATAGACCTCAGCATACTTCAGTCAAATAATGGTGACGATGAAGAGGAAGAATGGGATGCACTTGACGATGAAGAGGTAGAAGCAATGAAAGAAATTACTTCGGCAATGTTTCTCAAAAGCTTAGATGAGGTCGACATTACCGATTATCCATGCTTTGTGATTAGGAATATGAGTAGTATAAAGACGGGGTCGCGGGTAGATGCTTTACTGAGGGTCCTCCTGCCAGCATCGAAGGTAGTTCATGCGAAACAAAGTGCGGATAAAGAAAAAGCGAAGGTTGCGACAGAGCTCCGAAACAAGAGAGAAGCAATGAAGAAACAAAAGAAAGAGCAAGAAGCATTGACGTCAAGACGTATGGGATACAATCTCTAAATTTTAAAAATGAATTTGATTTTAGTAGAACAATCTGGATCAAAGGCAACTATTGACGTCTCACCGCTCTAACCATGATGTGAGTGTCATCTTCCGTTATGTGAAACGACGTAAAAGCCCTAGTCGGCATAGTTATTACACTATAATTAATCAATGAGTTATTTATTTAGTTTTCAATGGCCATTGTTGGATTCCATTGGCCCTACGAATAAATACTTACTTTAATAACCCATTGTAGCAGCACCCGGCCTTTAAAGTCGAGCTCTAAATCACGTTAGTATCCGTTAATTTATGCATAAGCACTTATATATACGAGATGAGATTCCACTCTTTAATGCATTATTGTGGGAATGACAGAATAATGAAGGATCATATCCTCATCTGGAAGTAGCCACCTCGTCAGATGTATGAATGTCAAAGAAAGCTCATCCCCGACCACATCCCCATTGCATCTTATGCTGAGGTTGGATTGCTGATCCAAATCAAGCCCCAACTGACTCGCGAGGTATTTTTTTAATTGAGCAATCTTCAGCCTACCTGAAGTGCGAATGCAAGAGTTTGAAAGAGTTGGAAGACTGCATGTCTTAACTACTTCTTTCGATGGCGAACTCTGGAATCTACCGCGTCTACCGCGAGTGGTTCTTATTCGCTTCTTCTTGGGTTCTTCGTAGCTGACCTCATCGGGGCGCAGTTCAATGTCTAATTCATCTGGAGGTACTGGTATATCGATTTTAGTTGACGCCTTGTCTTTTGCATTCCGTCTTTTTGGAGAGGACCTTGTGTTTCCAGCAACTTGTGCGACCTCTTTCCCGCTCACACTGCTGCCATCTCCAACATCATCCCTGACATTCTCGGCTGCCAAGTCGCTTTCCTTTTGAATTTCAGCAGCAAATTCTTTCTTGGGCTTTATACCCTTGGCCCTGTAATAATCTCTCTCGTCAATCTTGTCATTAACCTCTAATTCGGGAAGAACTTTGTCGACCAATTCTTGCAATGTTCTATCAAATAACGTGACAGGGTACGGATCAGGTCCCAAATTGACAAAACATTGAGGACAGCTTGTCTTCCCTTGGTTGTAGACACAAAAGAGACACGATTTGCAGAAGGAGTGGAGGCACTCAGATATCGTATGTGCACAGCGCAAATATCCTTTGCAGAGACTACATGTGAGGTGATCTTTCAAGGGTTCAAGTGGGAACTCTATGATGCCGTCGATCACTTTAGGGGCTGGAAATGTCTTTTCGATTGTAGACGTTGGGTCTTCATTGCTTGCTCCTCTTTTTTGTCTTTTAGTTCTGCGAGGAGATATCCTGGAGCTCATGTGAGGAATCAATTTTTAAAAGCAAATTTGGAGTTGTCCTTTCAGCGTCGTAAGTAGTAAACCAATGTGTACCCAATAAGCAATAAGATGATGATGCTCGCCGGCCGGCCGGCCCGGTTGCCTGCATGCATGCCTTGATCCTTGATCGCTTTCGACGGAGAAGGGGGGGAAACGAAACGTGGACTGAAGTTCGCCCCCTCTCTCTAGAGAGATATATCTTTTGGCTTGTTTTTTTTATTTTATAAAAAAAAATAAGTTCGAGTTTCAAGTTGTAGGGTTGGTAATACGGCCCTTCAACGCGTGCGTGACACGGGTTTTCCATTCCACACATACACGCGCACGAACTTTGCACTTTTGATGATAGCAAATCACCTTTCTCACCTCACTTTTGATGCAAAATACAAACGTCGTCGAACCCGAACACCTGGAACACGCTACTCTGTGAAAAGATAAAGATTGCCATTACAAACAATATGCGAAGTAATGTGCAATACAACTCTGAAGATAAAATGACCAAGAGAAGTGATACTAATAGATCGAGAATTGATTACAAGAATGGAGAATCTTCAGGAAGTACACGTAGGCCCGAACATCTTTCATCAACAAAAGAAGAAACTAGCAACGAATACGTTTTGAATGTTGCGTTCTTTTCTTTCCTGATATTCATGGCTACTGAGGCATTTTTCGCCGTTATGGCCAAAAGTCAATCAATGCTTGCAGATTCTATGGCAATGTCCGTTGATGCATTTACTTACCTTTTTAACCTAGCTGCAGAGAAACTGAAACACCGGTCTGATAGAATAGACGACAGTGCCGAGGATATATCGCTGGAAGAGAGAAGACGGCGAAAGAAAATAATTCGGCTTTATCTCGAAATCGTACCTCCTGCTATCAGTGTCACAGCTCTTGTTTACGTATCAATACAAACTCTATTAGAAGCTATTGCGACGATAACAAAACCTCCAAGTTTATCGTCGACTGGTGTGGATGAGCCAAATGTAAAGTTGATGCTGTTATTTTCAGCTCTTAACCTTGCACTCGACATGTTGAACGTATCTTGTTTTTCAAAGGTTCACAATTTCTCAATTACGGGCGAGATGACTGTGAATGACGATGAAGAAACACGTTACTTACTGGTTGTTGAAGAGAATCGAACTACACGTAATGATAGTCCCAGCAAAAGAACAAAAGCATTCCCTCCATCAATAATCGTGGATACCTCTCTGGACTCATCTTATGAAAGTACTGCCGCCAGTGAGAATGAAGGTCTGCTCGGCATTCCATTGCCAAATTACGGATCGCGGAAAAGTGACAATGAATGGAGTGAAGAATTTTCTCTGGACGCAGTTTGTGGAGACAATGAAAGTGATGGATTAAGATCAGAAGATATTTCCGTTGCTAGTATCGAAAGAGGCGATTCCAGCTCTTACTCAAACACAAAGTCAATGCAAAGAACTAATGTTATATCGCTTGATATCGGTCCTGACGAATTGGTTGGTATTTCAGAAGGAGACGAGGACACCGAAAGTGAAGAAAACAGCAACAGCGGTGATAATGACTCTGAGAGTTCTGGAAGAGGATTCAATTTAAATATGTGCAGTGCTTACAGTAAGTTCTTCAATGTGTGTTGCAACAATATTCATTCAATGCAAATTCTATTCAATTCAACAATTTGCACAACCTCTCTTTCATAATCAGCACATGTAATGGCAGACACACTAAGGAGTATTGCAGTCTTGGTAGCTGCGACACTCTCCTTCTGCATTGAAAGCATTTCTCCCTCAGTTGCAGATGCAACCGCGTCGATAGTTGTTTCAGTAATAATCGCAGTGTCCCTTGCCCCCCTCATCGTTGGCTTGTTGAAAACCATCAGCGAGCTCAAAGTTTTGAAATCCATAGACAATACACCTGTGCCGTGGATGGAAGAATACCAACATCTGCCATCGTTGTCCCCCAGGATAATGAAAAGACGCAGATGAATATAGCATGTGCTAATGTAAATGATAACGCCATTTTATTTGTGAAATACGGTTTTCAATTTTGTACGTAATTATTTCAATCAAACAAGGTGGAAATTAGCCTTCAAATTCAGCTTCTTCGTCTGAATCTGCATCGAAACAACCCCAACTGTCTTCTTCAAGTTCTTCATCAGCTGATTTTTCATCATCTTCTTTGTTTGTATCCATTGGAGCTGTCGACTCTGCTTTCACTAGGTGAACATATGTCAAAACATCTCGTTTATTTTTTGCCAAGGTGAGGAGTGGTGAATCTGAAACATCCTGATCAATGAGAGATCCTATTCCATCGTATGCATCCCATTTGCTACCAATCTTATTTTTCGTATCACATTTACAATTCTCTTTGAGTGTAAAACAGTCCTTCAATTCTTCGTCGGTGAAGCGTGCCGACTGGTCGGATATTTTATTCTTCGATGTGGAATCAAGGTTATTTTTCTGTGTTTGGCGTTGGAAAATGACTACTCGTGGAGATGAGAAAGAGGAGCTACATAAGATCAATTGGTAAATACAACTCTATATGATATCAGTTCGATGCACTTACCTTCTTCAACAGTCCCAGTTGTGAGTAGTCGATAAATAAAGCATTCCTTTTTCTGACCCTGCCTGTAGACTCTAGCCATTGCTTGTGCATCTGTCGCAGGATTCCAGTCGAGGTCTAACATCACAAGTCTGTTGGCTGAAAATACAGATGAAAAACGAGAGGAAGTGAGAAAATACCCGGACGAACGAATTGGTTGTGCCATCATTTTAAGCGTCGAATTACCTCCAATAAGATTCAATCCACAGCCCCCAGCTTTTGAGCTGAGTAGAAAAACAAAACTATGATCTACACTGCTGCGATTAAATGTATCCACAATTGGTTGCCTTGACGATTGCTCAGTAGTCCCATCCAATCGGACACTTGGCCAACCTCTCCGCTTGAGAATGTAATTATCAACAATTGTAAGAGCTGATGTAAAGTTTGACACAACAACAACCTTGTCTGTTGGATTTTCAGAGCGGATTGCCTCTAGTAAGGCTTCCAATACTTCAAGTTTACCAGCACCAGAAGACCTTGCCACATTCCCAGAAATTTCTCCCGAAAGCAAGTCTGGGTGAGAGCATAGTTTCCTCAAATTTGTAAGGGTTGTGAGTTTATCGGAGGTATTTTTCGTCAGTTCTTTATATAGCCTACATTGTTCGCGGCTGGGGCGGCAGAATAGCAGGGTTTCAAACCTTGGGGGTAAAAGTGTCTTCAAGATGTCTTTTTGTAATCGTCTTATCATGAATGTTGATGTGATCTTGTTCAGTTCTTTTGAGACTATAATCCCTTCCTCTTTCTGGCTGCTAGAAGCATTCTTCTTATTGGCGGCAATGATAGGCCTCTCGTAAACTGTCAAATGGATGCATTTGTTTCAGCAATGAATTAAAAGTCGTAATGAGGATGCGAAATATGCACCTAATGGAATACTAACCTCGACGGAACTCATTCAAATCACCTAAAATATTCGGTAGGACAAAGTTTACAACATTATAAAACTCTGATAGATTGTTCTGAATTGGAGTACCGCTGATGAGCAGGCGGGCATTGCACTGAAGAGAATTCAGTGCGGTCAAAACCTTCGTCCCAGCTGTATTCTTGAGCCGATGGCCTTCATCGACTACAAGCAATCCAATGTTTGTAGACTTGGATAAAATGGCACTATTCATGCGGAAGAAGTCATAGGATATAATCAAGACTATGGAAGCAATGAAAGAACGATAGTCAAAGAAAATGGTTAGTCCACCGAACATAAATCTCCTATTACAACCAATTGTAAGAATTACACGCACCTTCAGCTTTTTGCGGCTTGAGCGGGACAAAAGATTTGATCTTTTGCAATCCATCTTCTCCACCCTTTCGAATTACAATTCTCTTTGGTTCACTTGCCTTGCCAACAAATTTGTCAAACTCTTTGGCCCAATTCATTACCAAACTCGAAGGGCACACGACGATGAATCTCTGAAATGGGTATAGAGTGAGATAAATGTAGCCAAACATAACACTTAATGAATTATTCATTGTGTATCTCTATTGTCCACTCACATCATTTCGATTACGACGGTGTAACGCACAAATGGTAGTAATCGTCATAAGCGTCTTGCCCAACCCCATCTTTCAAAACGTAAAAAAAGTCAGTGACCAACATTGATGAGCAGCACATCCCTCGCTTACAATGCAAAATCCATGTCTTACCTCATCCGCCAAAATTGCGCCACAGTTACCACCCACTTTATTCTTCGCCATCTTCAATTTTTGCAACTTTGGACAAGCACCCGTTAGGCAATTCCATAAAAATACAACACCAGTTTGTTGATGCGGTCTTTGAATTGATTTGATGGACGACGGTGCATGGATTCTTCCAATGGCTCCTTGAAAACATTCATCATTTTGGACAGGAGGAGGCTTGATGTGTGGAGGCATTTTGTGCACTGTTTTGCGTACTACTAATTTCCGTTTTTTGGAGAGGATACTACTTGCATTCGTATTCCACTTCCGTGCAGCGATGGATGGTGCAATCTCTGTTCTTAAACCATCGCCATCGCTATCATCATTATCGCCTGGCTCTGAAATACCTTTTGGTTTCGGCCTTGGTTGAGCAGGAGGCTTTCTATCGGCAATACTTGAGGTAGACCTACTTTGCTGGTTGGACTGCATATGTAGTGATTGTAACGGTGTCTTGCGCTTCAAGAGGTGATTATGATGGTTTGCCTTGACATTGGTACCACCACTGGCTTTCACCAGCGGACGTTTCTTTCCAAGCAACCCTACACGCTTCGAAGTCAATACAGCTTGAGCCGACTTCGAACCTGATAAACCGCTTTGTGATTGTTTAGTTGCAGTAGCCACAGATGACACAATTGAGATGTTGGAAACAATCTGACATTCCCAAGCGGGCAACACGACAATAGAATCATTCTCCAAAGATCCCTCTTCAAGGACACGTTTCACTATATCCGAGTTCTTGCTTGAACACAGCATCTGTGAAGCCTTGTGTTTAGCTCCACTACTGCCATTCTTTGCATTCCTTTTCTTGCGCATTGCTTGCATTTTCTGCTTGAAGGTCATCTTTTCGTCTTCATCCTCTTCCTCTTCGCTTGAACTGTTGGAATCATCTTCCACCTCAGCGGGTTGAAGTGTAACAAGATTCGAAGGTGGGAGGTGAATCGTTAGAATGCCATCAAGACGAGACGTCCCTTTTGACTTATGGACCTTATTGGATCGTTTGTAATATAGAACTTCGTACTTTTGAATTGAAGGGGGAGCAGAAGCGTCTTTGGCATTGCGGTTGCGGATTTGATATTGGATGTTGCCACGATTAGGAAGCATTTTCACTACGTTCCGTTTCGTAGTGCACGTGTGTTTGAATCAGACAAGTGATTCCAAAGGGTGAATGAAGAGAAGGAGCGGTGGCCCGTGTTGTAAACGGTGTCTGTGCCAGGTGCCGGTGTTGAGTGTGTTGTTGGGTTGACATGCATGCAAGCTCGCAAGGAAGTCGTCGCAAGCGCAAGCGCAAGAGATAAAAAAGCGTCGGAAGTCAGAGATTTTGGCGCGTTACGGTTTAAAAAAACTGTTTTCCTTCTGAAGGTGCGCGCCAAGAACCCCGGATCAAATCGTCGGAACCATAATTCTTTATAAGCCCAATAAATAGATCTACAGAAAAATATGTCGACTGAACCCTCCTCTCTCCTTGTTATCACGGCTTCTGAGTCCAAAAAGGTTGTGAAACTTCATGTGAACGATGGCTGTGATACTGGTGAGAGCAGTACTTGTATACTCGTATATGTATTTTCGTATTGGAAGAATGAGATGATGTGAAAAACAGGTTTCGGCCAATAACTGTGTGTCTTTAGGATAGAAAGGCTCCCTACTAAAAATACCAACTCAATTTTATTATTTCCTCTTTTGATTCCATCATAGTTGGCATTAAGATACCATTGGCTAAACTCCTTCTAGAGAGTGGGTCTTCGTCGCTTGGCTCTCACCACCTTATTCAAGTATTCAGCTTCCGGAGAAGTACCAGCTTATGCGCAGGAGAGCTTTGGCACTCGCTTCACTTACTAGAGGAATGTTAAGGACGTTGAGATCACTAGAAACGAGAAGATTACCAACGCACTTGAGATCGCGTACACGGAGAATTTCATGGATGCTGAAGGTGGTGTGATTCTTGACATCTACGGTACTGCACATTCGTGAATACATACAAAAACGAAGGAACCATTGGAAAATTGCTTCAATGATTGATGAACATTTGAGTTTTATTAATCAACGTGTAATAATTAAAATGAATGGATAGTCTGTGAGCTGACTAGGACTATACGTGTAGCGAGAAAATCCTTATTTATAAGGGAACCTTGTGAATTTTCTACATTTGAGGAATCCAATTATGATCTGGCAGTCATTACACATTTTATGAGCATGGTGTTCGAAATTCTCATGATCAGATGTCACTGAATGTGAGATTTGTTTGTCACCGGCAGAGCAGCTACACGCAGTAGTGTAGCACCAAGTTTTGACGCCGTGGCACCACTCGCATGTATGAATGCATAACATAAACAATTTGATTTAACAAAATTATCACACGTAACACAAACTGCAGTAACTGGTACTCTATTGGGCTCTATGTGTACTATAATGTGCGCTAAATATAGGAATGCCGTAGCTTCTTGTTTAGACGACGACAGAATGATACGTCTGATTTCTTGCTCCACCAATGCTCCTTGCAACAACAGGCGGCCCATCATAGACAAGAGGGACTTCATGATAACCTGATCCTCGTGACCTCTTACTCTTCATCAAGCACATAAAGCAGATGATGGTACAAGTCACTAATGCGAAAAACATCACAAACGCAAAAACAGCAGTTGTCAAAGGCTGTAGAGCTTGAGGTGGGTCCTTCGTAGCATCGAGCGCTTCCGCGTCATCATTGGAACAATCCACTGAGACGATATCTACATCGGGTGGGAAAGAAATTGCGCATTCTGTGTCACCAAATAGGGTAAATTTTCGTAGACTGGGGTATTCGGCTAGTACGTAGCATCGAGGTCCATTTGCAACACAAGAATCCGGCCAACCGTGTACTTTGCGTTTTTCAAGAGGCACTATTAAACTTTTGTGTTCGAGATCAAAATTAGAACAATCAAATGTTCTGATGGGAAGGGTCTGCGTTCTGGAATTCGGTTCTCGGTAATAAGTGAAGATACATGGTTTGAAGATGGAAGAGTAGACATCGTCTCCAGCAGAATTCGTCTCGCAGAACTCAGGAGATGGTAGTGCAAATGGATGGGGAAAGGAATTGCTGGTCATGTTGTTTGTGCTGGGATGCGAAGGTACCATTGATGACGGGGAACCTTGTTGTTGGTTGTTGGTGTGTGTTTGAACAAAACTTTGAACTTTCTTACTTTCTGATTTGAAATTAATTTGACAAAAACCAGTCAAAAAACCGCAAGCAAAACCAACAAATGAAAAAAAAACAGAAAAACCATCAACTTTCGACAAAACACCTTTGCTTCCTCCTCTTTCCTTTTTTCTCGCATTTTCAATTTCACGGCTTGCACAACCAACAAACAAACAACAACAACAACCTGAAAATGACTGAATCGCTATTCAACCACCAAGCTGAAGCCTTCTTGAAGCTCCATCAAAAATCCGAACACATTATAAAACCCAGCACATCAATGGTTTTAATTCAATGACATTCACTAAAACAGACCTCAATGAAGCCTTAATGGAAGCTATGATACTTTTGGATCCACCTCACCTGTCCAGATTCACATCTCAACTCTCGATACCAAATATATGTAAAGCACTTGATATTTCACTCACAGCTGCATCCATTGAAATTAGCGATGGAAAAACTATTCACGATAATGATGATGAATGCATAGAAGGAAAAAATGATCTTGAAGCCGTTGGAATCTTGGCTGATCTGTACAGGACAATCGTCTTATCTTCATCATTGCTGTTGGAAATGTGCCCATGGGAAGATGCAGAGCAAGAGGCACCTTTAGCGCATTCGTCGTCGGCATCATTATCATTTTGCTTGGCAGAGGCAAATGTCAAAAGCTTAAACCAGAACGTTATTCATTCGATCGTATTACTTGAGAGGCTCAGTCATTTCAGCTATTTATCTGATGCGTTGTCATATAACGATTGGCATGATGAACTACTCCCCAAATCATGTCATCCGTTACTTCAAGAGTGTTTCGAAAGGAAAGCTATGATGGATGTCGAAGAAAATGTTGTTTTTGGTATGGAGGACCGTTTGGTTTCTCTAAATTTGGAAGATTACTCAAATCAAGATGCGGCTAATCATTTTGGAGAGGATATTTTAGACCTTGGTGGTAATGGTGATGACATTTCTCAATGCACAATGGAACGACATTCACAAGACGAAGTAGAAGGTGCGGATCTATCGCTTTCATTGTGTCCGAAGCAGTTGGAAATGGAAGAAAATGAGCTATTGAATATCGCTTTTCTAGATGACAGCCGGCGCAAACGTGGGCATTCGCCAAAAAACAAGAAACAA
>Ga0115005_10002853_pt1 | contig 13751 bp, 9 predicted proteins | sample ArcOceMetagenome_FD_87163 | JGI IMG/M metagenome (GOLD analysis project Ga0115005, IMG submission 87163) | Marine eukaryotic phytoplankton communities from Arctic Ocean - Arctic Ocean - Greenland ARC118M Metagenome | ecosystem: Environmental > Aquatic > Marine > Oceanic | place: Arctic Ocean... | reverse complement strand
TTTATTTTATTTTTATTTTCAAGAACACTCTTCTCAAGACACATAATATATATACTAGTACAGGAGGTACATGTGCACCACATGTACATACATGTATTTTTTCAAAACTACTTCTTCTTCTTGTACCAATACAAAGGAGCTGTTTTCTTCACACGTTTCATTTCTTGATAAAATTCAAACAAAGCACTGTTTCCATCCTGGGCGTCTTCTTTGTGCTTTTGCATGTGCATCCAATCATCCAATTGTTTTGAGGTAGTCTTCAATGCATTCTGCAATTCTTTTTTCAATATTTTATTGGATTCAGCAGAAGTGATCAATCTTTCAACTTTATTTTTTTTATCAATAGGTGTTCTTAATTTCAATTGATTTTGCATATACATCACATCCGATATGTCCTGCAATCGAAAAAGAAAACAAAACAAGAAACAAGCAAAAAAGACGTCAGGCAAGAAATGTTACGTATTATACAAACACAACCTCCGCAACGTACTTTTAATTCTGGTAACCCCGCTGTAACCATTAATGTAAACAACGTAATGAATTCCGATGCCCGTTCCCGCAACAGCGAGTAGGTTGCGTAACACACTTCTAAAAAGTCATCCACTTCTTTGCCCACTAATTTATCTCCAGTTGGATTCAAGACGTGCAACATTTGTGGTGTAAAAACCAATGGACTTCGTTCACGATCGATTTTAATGCCAGCAATTTTTTTTTGTTTAAAATTACCCAAGAAATGACCAAAATCAATGTGAAACAAATGGCCGTCTTCTTGCATCATAATGTTTGAGGGGTGGCGATCCCCAATCCCCATGACGTACGTTGCGACAACATAACCGCCACACGATCGAGAAAACACCCGCAATGCATCCAGCACAGCTGTAGTTTTTAATTTTGCATTGGCCAATATAAAATCAAACAATGGTTTCTTGTCGTAAGGTCCACCACCTGCCCATTGCATGCGTGCAATGGTGTCTGAACTGGGTACCATTTCGACCATCCCCACTTCGTGTCCGGTTCCAGCACATCGATATGGACGAAAACATACATCCATTGCGGATTGGGATTCCAATGATTTTCGGTCGATGATGTCTAAAAATTGCAATGTCATTTGATCTTGTCGCAAATCATCACCCACTTTAAACATCACTTTGATGTTGGCACCATTTGGATCAATATTTTGAAATTCGATCCACAAAGGAGCTTGTTTTGAATCCATGACTTTACATTTCTTCAGTATGATACCACTGCATTTGTGCAACGAGGTCAAACATGTACCAAAAGAAGAGGGCCACACAATTTGTGACAATTGTTCTCTTGCAATGTTGTTGCGGTCTGTGTGTAAAAAAAGTACAAGATGAAGTAAAGAACGAAAAAAACAAACATGAGAAACACCAAGACCACTTGTTGTACGAGATCAATTTTTGAAATGCTCTGGATTCCTTCTCCCCTGCCGACCACTGCTACCGCTACAATTGTATCACCTACCTTTTTTATCCTTTTTGCCCAATGCACATATGTTTGAAGTCACTCTTTCCAAAGAATGTACAGTATGATGAATGTCTGTCAACAAGAAACGATGTGGACCACAATGCATGACATACATTTCCAACAGGAGTCCGTACCGACCCAATGATTCGCGATTGTGTAATTCTGAGCGCAACAACCAAAACAATTTATGCCCGACGACTAAAGGATTTCGAAGGGACCGTCGCAACATGAACCGTAGCAGCACGGAATCGTCGTACAATTCAATTTTCAAACATTGCACCAATTGTAACATGTAACCGGCTAAATCAATATCTCTCATTTTCGACAATTGAAGACAGGCGTAAGCCCTTACGATGGGATCCGAAAAAGAACTTCCCAACAATTCCAAACACATTTCAGGGCGAATAATGGTCCAACGGCTCATTACTTGACGTGCCTCTCGAACTTGTACATGATCACCCCAATTGATAATTTTTAAAAATTTAGCCAACAGTCTTGAATCCGTTGTAGCATGGTACCGATGGCACCATAAAAAATCTCTCAATGTCCACTCTCCCAAACCCGACGATCTCCCCGTTGTTGCAAGTGCTGTCTCGTCGTAACCAAAAAGAATATCATCGTCCAAAGGTGTCAATCTTGCTATTTTTTCCAACATGTTTTGATCCGCTGTAGACCAATTGAATTCCAATTTAATCATGTTTTCAGTCTCGTAATCAAATGCTTTTGTAAGCTTCCAACTGGCCGGCAACAAAATCATCAACCTTAGTCGTTTGTCTTCGTAGGACATATTTTTTGAGGTCGGCAGTTGATTGATCTGTTGGCATTTTTGAAAGATGATCGTCTTGCGATGGTTCTTGATGGTTGCTTCTAACAATGCTTCTCGGGGTGTTTCGACTTCTCCGGTCATATTTGTATGTGCTCGTGATGGCATGTGTTCCTCTTCTTCCTCCAATGTACGACTGACCAGTACAGTGTGTGGTGACAATGGTGAGGCCACTACGGGTGTTGGAAATCGATCTAATTCAACACTGTGGGGAGAGAAGGTGCAATTGCAAAAAACCAACCAAAGAAAAACAACTGGTTAGAACGAACCACCACAACAACACAACAACAATATGACAACAACAGACAAAACAACAACAATTTTTTTTCAAGAACGCACGTCATTTCACATTCACTGTCACACGGTCGACATGGAACAACATTGCCAGGGTTCATTGGGCAACGGCCCGCTTGATGAACTTTCCAAAAATGTACATTGACAACACCTTGCCTCATTTGACCCATTTCGTCCAACAATGCAACTGCACCAGCAGCCAAGGGTTCACATCTGCCGTCGGAAGTGTAACCACGCAACGTAAAACCAATTCTTGTAGTTCTTGGCACTTCACACAATTGTACACCTTGAAATTCCATGTTCGAAAAATTCGAATTCCAATGAATGTTGTTGCCGTTGTTGCTGTCCAGCATCACAGGTGGTGTCACATTCGACAATTGCAAACCATTCATAGTTTTCCAGCCTGTACTTTTGTACAACACATCACCATTGTTGTACAAGGCAACTACAACATCAACACAATCAATCATGATTCTTCGTTCTTCTTTGCCATTTGGTATCATCCATCTTTTACTGACATTTTGCAAACCTCTCAAAAAGATGCGCAATGGCCATTTCATTTTGTTCATCCATGTTGATTTTTTAAATCGATGCACACGTTGGTCTTGAAACGGTCGTGGTGCACCACTGTTTTTGCTGTTGGTGGTCGTCCCAGCACTCTTTGTGTTGTTTCTTTCCCAAGAAGTCAATGCTTCCCAATCAACCAGACCAACTTCATGTTTTTCCAATGGACCACGAGGAGGCGTCGTGGCCTCTGTTGGTTTGGATGTCTGGTTGTCCTCCGTTGAAGTCGGCACAATAGTTCCCAACTGTTGCTCCAACAAGAAGCGCTGTATGTTGTACAAAATAAAGCGAGCATGTCTTCGAGCGATGGTCAAGCCAACGACATCCACCACATTTTGCACCACGCAAGAACACAAAGTCTCGTTGGCCTCTTTACTGTCCATTCGTGCCAGTGAACTCTCCGGCGCACTCTCCTGCGTTGCCGCTTCTTTTGTTTCTTCCTCCCTGTGCAATTGGTACCGTGCCAAGGCTTTGGTGGTTTGTTGTTGCACGACGTATTGTTCTTCTTTTGTGCATTCAGTGATGTCCCTTCTTTCTCTTTTTCGTATTTCTTCCACGTATGCACTTTCTTGTTCGGAGACACGCACCAAATGCAATTCAATCACAGCACTTTCTTTTAATTTGCCGTCGCTTTCTCTTAATTTTTGTTGCACGTGCTCGTACCAAATCAGTGGGTATTCAAAGTGAACCAAATAACTGTGTTCTCCGACTGCTTTCAACACATAATTGTTGGCATTTGTATCAAATTTCTTTCTTTTCCCCAGCGACGAAGAAGAAGTCGAGGACGTGGACGACGACCGGGACGACACAGAACTGCTGCGTTGGACAGCACTGGCACATTTACTAATTGCCATTTGTGTGACTTCTTGCACCGTACTTTCGGCCGAGGGTACAATTGTAAAAAATTGAGAATGGAGATTGTCTTGATCGGTTGGTGAAAACACTCGGATTCGAATTTTGTCGGAAACTAGAAATGGGATTCGTTTGACACCGGGCGTCGGCGGGAGTTTGACATAGTGGGGATCGATGTATTCTGGAAAATGCAACAGTGCTTTTGCGTACACACCTTCGAATGAAATGCTGTGCTTGGCCATATCTTGTTGTATTGTATGTTCCACCACCGACAACGAAGGACCAGCAGCACCATTGCCGCTGTTTGTTTGTTGATTGGTCATGTCTTGTATTTTCAAAGAGAGATAATCAGTGCCCACCAACAAACGGACGGAAGATTCGACGTTTTGTTTTTCTTGTGCGGCTTCTTCTTCAACATCGTCGGTCTTGTCGTATGGATCGTGCCATTGCGAAGCCCCGGTCATTTTGTTCACGTAGTACATTTGGCCGGAGGAGACATGCACACGCACCACCCATTGATCGATCTCGTTGCTGGTACCATTGGCGGTTTCTTTGCTGCTGTTGCTGTGCACTGCCACGCGAGGGCGGGTGTACGCTGCCATGAATTGGTCGTCGTACGTATCGTTGCTGGTGCTTGGTGTCGTGGAGGAAGTGGTGAAGGGAGACACAGTTTGCAATCGTTGAGAAGTCAAAGCGGCGAGGCCATTGGTGGTGGGGTAACATTTGACATCGTCGTTGATCCATGCGGAACTGGGCAACCACCACGAAGATTCGCCAGTTTCAGGAGCATAAAAGTATTCGCGCAAACTGTCCTGTTCCCCACACAAAGCTCGTCTCCATGTTTTACGTTTGCGTTGGGTTAAGACGGGGAAGTTGTTGTTGGCATTGTTGGAAGCAATGGGTGGGGGCAAGAAGTTTGGCTTGGTGGGTGTGGGTGCTGGTCGGGTGGGCTTTGTTGGGGTTGTCTTTGGGTTTGTCTTTGGGTTTGTCTTTGGGTTTGTCTTTGGGTTTGTCTTTGGGTTTGTCTTTGGGTTTGTCTTTGGCATTCTCTTTTTTTTAGTGGGTTGGGTGGTGGTGGTGGCGGTGGTGGCGGTGGTCGGGGTGGTGGCGGTGGCCTTGATGTTGATGGTTTTGTTGGTTTTGCCGTCTTTGATGGTGACATTGCTGGGTGGCTCCCACACCGTCTGTTGAGACCGAGGTTCATAGTAGTACGCCAGCTCCCGATTGGCGTCGAAATATCGGTACCAGACTGGGCCACGGCCGGATTTTGCAGTTGAAGACATGCTGGTACTTTTTCCTTAATTAGGGGCGGAATCCGATTTGTTTATGAGTTTGGATTGGTGGAGCAAATCAGTACGGTTTTCATGGAGGGTTGTTGCGGATTTGTGTGCTTCCAAAAAACTCCTGCTGCCAATGATCTGTTGCACTTAGCTTGGCGAGGGGAAGGTAAAAGGAGAACGAACGTGAAGATATCAGACACCAAACACAGTCTGCGGGAGGCACTCCAAGGGTAGGGGGCGTGATCCTTGGGGTCCTCAAGACAGAAACACGAAAGAACGACCGGGTGCGTACCGGGCGTACCATGTTCAATCCATTCGAAGCACTGACTTCCTTGGCACCGATTTCAAGTCCATCTGTTGCCGTTCTTGGTGGCCTCATTTGTGCATGGATTGGTTGGAGACTCAGTTGCAAAGCGCCGCCCAAACCCAACCCCAAGCAATTGGACCCAGTGGGTGGCACCCCTTTAAAAAACCTTCTTGGGTTGGGAATGGCCAAAATAGCACAAACAAGAGAGCAAGCCCATGCCTCTTGGTCGTTGAAAGAATTGGAAGGTTTTCACGCACCAGACATCCATCCGTTTTGGAACGAAAGTTATTACTTCAACGGTTGCGATTTGAACACCCACGACCGTATCATCACCAGAATCAGCCACCGTGGCATCAATGCCGACAAATCTTACGTATTTTTGTTGTTGGATCTGAAACAATACGGCTATTTAACCTTGGAAGAAGACGATGTCGATTGGAAATCCGAACCAAATGCTTTGGACGGCAACCCACGTGCCAATGGACTCACTTACGAATGCATCGATCCCATGCAAACTTGGCGCTTGACCTACGACGGAGTGTTGACCGACGGGCACAAGGTGCCGTGGTTGAAAACGAAAAACACGCGTACAAAACACGTCAAACTGGATTTGACCTATTGCAACGATACACCGACGTTCTGGTACATGAGGGACGATGCCAGTGACACGTTAGCTAAAAATTTGTCTCAAGAAGCGTGGGGATTGGATTTCATCAGGTATTGCTTGGCACGGTCGAAAAACCACTGCCACATTGAAGCGTGGGGCAGCATGAAAGGCACCATCGCAGTGGACCACGAATCCCCCGTCGAATACAATTTTGGTACCTTTCGAGACCATTCTTGGGACATCAGGTTATGGGCTGCCATTGATCAATTGTTCATTTTATTATTGACGTTCGAAGAACCATTGATCATCCAAGGCAAAGAGTATTGGTACTTGGACTTGACATTGGTCCACATGCCCAACAATTCGGGCGGAGTGCAAAGGTACACCACGGGTTGGTTGGGCACAAAGGATGCCGCGGGTGGTAAAGCAACCGGTTCCTTGACTGGGAATTTACCCGTGACACATGCAACCTCGATATTGAACATTGGGTACACAGAAGAAGTGGGGAATGAAAAGCAAGGGATTCCCTCGCGACGCTTTCCATTGGAGGAGAGCCGCATTGCAATGCACGTGGGTGACGCTGTGGGTGGGGAAAAAGTGGCCGAAGTGCTTGTCGAATGCACTGGTGCAATGCGAACGTTGCAGTATTGGCCGGATCATGCTCGCTTTGAAGTGTTTGAAATCGAGCAACAATTTTTGGTAAACGGAGTGCGAGCGTATGGCACACGGCAAGAAGGTTTTCGTTTAGGAGCGTACGACCCCACTGAGGGTGGTTGTGGTTAATAAATAAATTAGACAAATAGATATAGATACGTTTTTGTTTTACTGCACCTGGTGTACATGTACTAGTAGGGTGTACCCTGTCATTTGTAGAAGGCACATGTGCAATGTGCAATTGTGCAATTTTGTAGAAGTAGAAGGTGAGATTACTACCTGGTAGACATGTACATTCATCTGATCTCCACTCACGAGTGGTACTGTACACATACTACATGAATCTGATACTTTTTCCCCCATCAAAAATAGTCACTGTAATCAAAACCTTCTGAGCGTGGCGATCCAAGATACTTTTCTTTCTGGCGGTTTGACAATACAACTTTGGGCGTTCTATGTGTATCTTCGACCTTTTGTTGATGTGCACTGAGCAACCCATTCACTTTGCGAAACAAGGATAACGAGTTTCTTTTCTTCGACAAAAATGTTGCACGATCTCTGGTCTTGTCTAAATATTGCTCTCTGGTATACGCAGGAGCGTCATCCTGATAAAAATCATCTTCCTCCTCTTCCTCCTCCTCCTCCTCTTCCTCCTCTTCTTCTTCCTCTTCTTCTTCCTCTTCTTCTTCCATCTCAATGTGCGAGGGCTTTGGAGGTTTTGGAGGTGCCATTGGTGGTTCAACGGGTATCCTTTTGTCAGTGGTATGTGCAGCACGATCTCTGGGCCTGCCATCAGAGCTACCATGCGTTAATTTTTGGCGCAATACACTTGATTTCGTGGGCAATGGGCGTTTACTTTGTTGTGTTTGTTGGGGCCTAGTGGTGGCATGAGAAGCCAACAATGACGTAAAGGTTGGGGAGGTGGGTGGGGAGGAGGGGGCTGAAGAGGCGAAGGTGGAGGTGGAGGTGGAGGTGGAGGTGGAGGACTCACTGGGTACACCGGTCAATTCTTCAATGTAAGATTGAGTCTTTTTACTCAGCACCGAGCGGGCAGAAATGTTCGGTTTCGTGGCAGGTCTTTCCAATTTTGATGGACGACTCAACATGGGCTTTGGCTTTGGCACATTTGGTGTTTTCCTTTTCACAGAAGATTTCCCTTGCATTGATGGCGATGTTGTGGTGGGTGGTCGTGGTCGTGATCGTTGTCGTGGTACTTTCCTGTTTTTTTCTTCGGCGATTTCCTGTTCCACTGCTGATATTGCTGCAGCAACATGATCCTTGCGCCAGCATGCTTGTGCGGTCGCTTTGGACAGTTTAGCCAGTTTAGCCAGTTTAGCCAGTTTAAGTTGCTGCTCCAATTGATCGTTATGATGTTGTTGTTCAATCAAAGCTCTTTTTCTTGCTTGCACACGGGCATGCTCCTTTCGTTTTGCGTTCCTGTTTTCTTGTAATTGAATTTGAGTTTGGAGAGACATCATTTTAGCCTCCAAATCGGCTTGCTTTGCACGTTCTTGCACAATGGTTTGGTTGCGAAGCGACAATTGCTCTTTTGACGAGAGTCCTGTTGTTTTTCTTTCGTACACCAAGTCTTTTTGAATTTTACGTCGTTCCAACACAGAGGCACGTTCCCTTCGACTCCCTACAATATTTTTCCTGGTTTTAGTGGTTGTAGCAGCGTTGGTTCTCTTTTGTTGTAAATCTTGCCCCTGAAAAGATATTGCGACATGTTCCCGTGATGCGTCGGCGTGTGCTTTGGGCCCAACATTGACGTCTGTTGTGCCGTTGTACGTGTCCGTTCGTTGGTCTGTGGAAGGTACCACCCACCCTTGCATTGTTGAAAATCGTCGCTGCCCCGGAGAGGCCACGTTGGCGTTGTTGCCGTAATTGGAACTTTGAATGGTCGTTTTGTTGGGGGAAGAATAAGTATCTTTTAGGCGGGGCCTGGTATGGTCCTGCAACGATGCATTCAAGTGGGGCTGAATCCGGGGTGAATAGATGATTTGGGAAGTCAATGGGGATGAAAAGGCACCTCTTTTGTTGATCTGCGTGGATGGCTTCATCCTAGAATGGCTACGGCCGGGTATGCGCAGTGTGGAAGACGGGGTCATGATGATTGGTTGGAAGGGCAGGGCAGGGTTTGAGTGGGACGAAACTTGAAAAAAAGTAATGGTCGTTTGTTACTATCGTTACTATTGATAGTTGGTTTCGTTGAGTTGAGGGTATCCTACAGGTTCTATCCCTTTAGACCCTGTTGGCCTTGCGTGCTTCTTTTGGTGTTTTTTGATCGAAGGGGGCACAAAATCTGTCCTGAAACTCGAGATCCATATATTCGTTCATTCCTGTCACCGATCCACTCTTACGGATGTCATCCCCCTCACGCAAACGAACTCGGCAAGCGTCCAGTATCAGTTCCATGTCCCATCTCCGCAGCATCGTCTCCAAACAAAATCCGGGACAAAATCAGATCAATCCAATTCCATCTCCATCGACCAGTGCCACTCGCACTCTCACAACCGAACACCCGGAAGTAAAATGCCAACGTTTGGAGGCATTGGCCAATGCACCTCGAAGAAGAATTATCCGACACTTGCCCAGCGACTTCGACTCCGACTCCCCCTCCAACTCCGACTCCGACGAGAAAGAACGTTTGGAAGCAGACGCAAAAGATCAAAAACCCAAATCAGTCCTCGATCGTTTTAGTATGATTCAATCGCAAGTCAAAAAAATGGGGACCACGAAATCGTTGGGGGAAGGTGGTGAACGCCGGCGTGCCAGCGATCGATTGGAATCAAAGCCACTGAACAAACAACAACGATTAAATATCTTGAATCAGATTGGTTCCTTGGATGTCTTGTCCGACACTGCAAAAGATCAATTTGCCGAAGCGCTGGTACCACGAGTCTATGGCAAAGGTGAAGTGATCATCGAAGAAGGAGAACCAGACGGCACTGAGTTCTATATTATTGAAACGGGCAGAGTTGAAGTGAGCCGAGTCGATCCGTACAACATGGGCAAAAGTAAAGTATTGGCCTGTTTAAATGTCAACGATTACTTTGGAGAAATTGCGTTGTTGGTCGATGCACCACGAACAGCCACCGTAAAAGCAATTACTGTCACCACATGTCTAGTGGCCAATCGTCAGATTTTTAAAAAATTAATGGCACCTTTGGAAGAAGACATCACAAAAACCAGGCAAAGGGAATTACGAAACGCTGTGATTTCCAATGTGTCCTTGTTTCAACCATTGTCTGCGTTGGAACAAAGAAAATTGATCGATGTCATGGGCAGTGCGACATACCAAAAGGGTGATTACATCTGTCGGCAAGGTGCGATAGGCAATTCAATGTACATTATATTGGAAGGCCAAGTCAAGGTCATGGTCCCCGCCCCAAAGGAAGAGGGTGACGAAGACAACGAGGACGACGAGAAGGCAAACAACAAACAGAAAATTGAAGTGTTTCGATACCATCGGTTTGGTTATTTTGGCGAACTTGCATTGGTCAACAAAGACAGTCGACGCAACGCGGATTGCATTGCCGTCGGTGAAGTCAAATGTTTATTTCTGCATCGCATTCATTTCAATTCTCACCCCACGTTGGCGGAAGCAATTGGGTTAAAAAACATGTTTCAAGGTTTTGGGTCAAAAGCTCATGTCGAAAAAGACAATGCAACCGTCTCAAAAATGCGTCGAAGACAAAGTTTTGTAAAGTTACACGAAGAAGACAATGACAGCAACGAAGGAAATCGATCTAGAACTTCCTCGTCGAGTTCTTCCGCGTATGCTTCGCCTGCTGGGTCGGACGGGGAAGATATGGAGACTTCTTTGGATTTCAACACTGCCAGTCCTACCGCTTCTGCCAAGTCAAGCCCAAGAAATATGTTGGGTGGTCTGTTCAAAAAATCCTTAAAATCAAAAGTAAAAGATATGATTAAAAAAAAAAGAAAGTCGGCGTTTATGGATGCTGTACGCTTGGCCATTGCAAAACAAACTGAAATGCAAGTAACGATATGCAATTCAGTCGTCGAACGAGTTCATAAACAACCGGAATTGATGGACCGCTTTGATCAACTGTCGGGCAAAGTAGATTGGATCGATCGTAGAAACGGCAGTCAAGATTTGCTGAATTTAACCAGAATAGCCTTGCAAACCCGGTCACTCGACCGCACCGATGAACAAATTGGATTGTTGTACACTGTCATTGAGAAATTAAATGTCTGGGACACACTGTGCCCCTCCTCGCCCCCCAGAGATATGAAAGAATTGTGCCGGAGCATGGAATACGAGAGACATCATTCCAAGGAAACGATTGAGAACGATTTGAAAATGGGTGGACGAATGAAATTGGAACAAAATTCAGGAAGTGTCATCTACAGACAAAACGACCGCGGAAATTTAATGTACATTGTTTTGGAAGGCAGTATTGTGTGTAAAAGATCCTACCATGAACGTGGAAGAGTCCGCCATAAAGATTTGCCCACTATCAAACCGGGCCAAACGTTTGGTGAATTGAGTTTAATGGGAATGGCACAACGACGGGAAACCGCGGTAGTAGGATCGTATGGTGCTAGTTTACTGACCATTTCATTGGACGATTACATTAAAATCATCACAAAGGGTGGCACTGGTTCTCACATGACAGTGGAAAAGAAATTTCGTCTATTAAGCAGTAGTCGATTGTTTCAAACCATGGATGCTTACAAATTATTTCGGTTGTCTTTGTTTTTTCAGCCCTTGGAAGTACCAGAAGGTGCAATATTGACCAAAGAAGGTGAACCATGCAAATCATTGTACGTTGTACGTGATGGTTTACTTGATTTAATTGTACGAAGAAACCAGACCAAAACAAAAAGTAATGTTGTCAATGCGAATAAGAACAATAAAAAGAAGAACAAAACTAAAAAAAATGGGGACAAAAACAAAGACAAAAGTACAGACACCAAAAAGAAAGACAAAAAGAAGAACAACGATTCCACCGAAGGCATAAAAATAGATCGTTTTCGTGGTGGTGGCCCCTGTGCAGGGGGGCGTCGTGGGTTCAAAGAACACCATAGAGACATTGATTTGATGTTTTCAAATGCTCCCTCCAAAGTAAGCATTGCTAAATTTAAAAAAGAAAACCTCATTGTTTCAACAATAGGTCAAAATTCATCGATTGGTGAATCTTCTTTTTTGAATTTCAGCAGAAAAATCAGTGGGCGACATCGAATGTCAAATTCAAAGGAAACATTGGAACCCATCACAACCATTGCCAAAACCAAATGCAATTTATTGGTTTTGCCACCACAACACTTTAAAAGGTTGCCGAAAAAAATCATTGACCTGTTAATACAAAAAGAACATGTACTGAAATCACATTTTCATTCCAATCGAAAGTCAAATTTAGTCCAAATAGAAGTAAATACGAATCGAAAGAAAAAAGCGTTGGCAGAAAAAATGGCCGTTCAGAAAGGTATAAAACAACAACAACAGTCATTGTTGGAAAGCATGCAACGTGTAGCAAAAGAGATGTTGAATGAAGGTGGGGCTGGTAGTGTATCTACGTCGGACGGGCCATCGCCAGGATCACCATCTTCTGCAGCTTCGTCGAAAGTTGAAGATATTATTAATGATTCACTGGTAGCACTGGTAGCAATACCCGACGATACTGAAGACAGCAGTGGTAACAACAACAAAGACCACTACAACACTGTCAATACTACCAATACTGCCAATACTGCCAATACTGCCAATACTGCCAATACTGCCAATACTGCCAATACTGCCAATACTGCCAATACTACCAATGTTTTGCAAAGAAACCAACGATACGAACAACAACAACAAGAGAAAAGATTAATCAATATCAGACGTAAACCAGCACAAATCTCTACTAATGTATACGTTCAACCGATGGATGCCAATGTTGTAAAAGGTGTTGGTGACAAGAACATAACACCACCGAAAAGAAAAACATCAATGGATATCCATTTGTCCTCTCTTGGGCCAAGAGTGCTGCAACGCGTTCTTGACAGTGGTTTGGTTGCAGATTTTGGTGCCGATGAAAAACAGCAACGACATGCCAATGACAGGCAAGGTTTTTTACTGCCTCCCGTATCTCCAATGGCTAGAAGTAGAAGTGGTGTATCTCTTCTCGGTAGAAACAGAAGCAGAAGCAGTAGTAGAAGTGGCTATCGCAGTAGAAGTGGCAGCAGAAGCAGACGCAGAAGCAGAAATAGAAACGACAGTCAAGGTGACAGTCGAATGGAACAAGATTTAGTGGGTCAAATGGCAAAGCATGACGAACAATTTGCTGGATTAATGCAAGATGTTTTTCAAAATTCATTGGCAACTTACAGTCAACTTGAATTGAACCAACAAAGAAAAGAAAGATTACTTCAACATTCATTGGGTTCTTCTGCATCAGCACCCGATTTATTGGCATCCGACGATATACCTAATTTATACCGTAAGTACAGTGAGTTGTTTGTTATGTAGTGTTTTGTTGTTTGCTGACCGATCTTTTGTTTAAACTTTCAACTTTTAGTCAATCCTCGTAAAAATGTCAAAATGGTTGTGTCTCATTTAAGAAAACAAAACTTAAATCATGCACCCGGTCGTTATTCAGGACCACCTAAGAAAATGCCGTCTTGGCTAAGCGATGGTAAAAGAAATTTAAAAATTCCAAAACTATTTACAAATGCATTGGGCAGGTTGGAAGTTAAAGTTGAACAGTTTGGAAAAATGAAAAAAGATGGGAACAACAGCAACACAAGATCTTCACCGTTGAACTTTTTATGAATACCCGGTAATGAGCAACCTTCGTAGACAAAATATATAGAATGCAATTTTCATACAGGTACAGGTATAAGGTCATAACATAAAATATAAAAATGTATATGTGG
>Ga0115005_10002852_pt1 | contig 13754 bp, 11 predicted proteins | sample ArcOceMetagenome_FD_87163 | JGI IMG/M metagenome (GOLD analysis project Ga0115005, IMG submission 87163) | Marine eukaryotic phytoplankton communities from Arctic Ocean - Arctic Ocean - Greenland ARC118M Metagenome | ecosystem: Environmental > Aquatic > Marine > Oceanic | place: Arctic Ocean... | reverse complement strand
GTATTAAAAAGTGTGTCAAATGCTCACCGAGTTGTGTATGTTCAATAGTTTGATTTTTTGTTTTTTTGTGTGTTTCTGTGCTTGCTTTGCGTGCTTTGCAACGGTATTTTGGCGTATATTAGGTCTTTTAAAACAGCCTCTTCTTACAACGCCATAAACTTCCCTTAAATAAATCTGTTCAGCGCGTAATATTCAAATATACGGTGAAAGCGGGTGAAAATGATGTGACATGACACTCTCCCGTTGCGTTGTTGGTCTTGGTCTGATTACTTTATTTAGATTCTTGACACCGCAGTGAATAGTTGTTATTTTAGCAAATTGACTCGGAACTATGCATACATTTGTGTAATTAATTGCCAGACAAGACCACCCCATCAGCCAGTTTAATAAACACAAGCCTTCAATTAGCAGGAGTGTGCAGTCATCAGCCAGTTTAATAAACAAAAGTGCAGTCTGTCAGTACAAGGTACAAACCTTACCTACCTTGCCTACCTACCTTCACCCTTCTCATCCAATCAACAATCAACAATCAGCAATCAACAATTCAAAATGGGAAACTGCACAAGCAACTCCTACCCACCCAAAGCCATAAACTTATGCTACGAACGAAAATGGAACGAAGTAAAACTATTCCTCAGATCCAACGCAACCGAAAAGAAAAAAATCGAAAGCCTCATGTACAAATACAACGACGTATGGACCTGCCTCCACGAAGCCTGCTCCTACCGCGCGCCCGTCCACGTCATCCAGGCCATGATACAGATTGGCGGACCGGAATTGTTGAAGGAGGGGACGAGTAACGCACTGCATAATGCGTGCACGAGGAGATTTGGTGCTCCCGCGGAGGTTGTGGAGCTGCTGGTGGATGCGGGGGGGAAGGATTTGGTGATGCAGAAGGATCATCGGGGGAGAACGGCGCTTCATAATGTTTGTAGGAGCGGGGCGTCGATTGAGATTGTGGAGTTTTTGGTGCATGCCGGGGGGAAGGATTTGGTCGTGCAGAGGGATAATCATGGGAGGACCGCGCTTCATAATGCGTGCAGGTATTTGGCTTCTGCAGAGGTTGTGGAAATTCTCATTGCTACTGGTGGACAAGAACTGGTTATGCAGTCGGCGAATCACGGGGAAAGTGCATTGCATGAAGTGCGCTTTCACAAGGTTCAAAAATATAGTGAAACTCTTGATATTATCCGCGCTCTCGTTACTGTCGGAGGAAGAGAGTTGGTTATGCAGGAGCACAAGTATGGAACAACTGCACTGCGCAGAATTTGTATGCACATCACCAGTAAGACCCCCCCTAGCGAGACGAGCGAAGCTCTTGATATGCTGACATGGCTGCGGGAAAGAAAAGTGCTTTTAAAACAGGATATTCAGAAATATGGCTTACTGGCGGAATCCTGTTTTACACAAGATTTTCAAGAAGAAATATTTAGGTATCTTGTAGATTGGAACCCAGGGGCTTTGAAAGAATCCGAACATCGGTCAATTTTGCATAAAATATTAGCCTTAGGAAACTATGGTACCAAAGGCATAATAGATGGAAATCCTCAAGCCCTACAAACGTTTCGAATGATACTACAAGCTACAATGAAACATTTTACTGACGAAATCGGCTTATTAGTTCAGCAATACGACGACCAAGATAGTTCATGTGCCACTTCAGTGTTGGAAAAGGCATACAGTATGTTTGGAAAAGAAACGACGTGGAATGTTATAAAGGAATGTTTAGATGATGCCAGTATTAAAGGAAGTATACACGAGACAAACGCAAGAACGAATTTATATCCTTTCATGGTTGGCGCGGCTGGGGACAATAGCGACTTGTCAATCGTATACCATTTGTTTAGGACGAGCCCCATAGTGTTGGACCATCGTCCACCACGCTACAAGTAAGGAAATGGGCAAATGATGTGTGAAATTAAAAGACTGTTTTTATTATTAATTATTGTAGTGTGATAATTACTTGAAGACGCAAGAGAAGAAGAACATTACCCAACTTCAACTGGAGAGCAAATACTCTAGTTGAAGTTCAAAAGCACCCTTGATATCAAAACGAGTCGGAACTAGTTGAAGTTCGAAAGCGCCATCCTCTTCTTTCGCATATTCTACAACCCCTTGACATCAAAACCAGTTGGAACTAGTTGAAGCTCTAAAGAAAACAAGTCAGAACTAGTAGAAGTTAGAACGCTTCATCATCTTCTATCGCATATTCTACGACCTCTTGTCATCAGAACGAGTTGTTGGAAGTTCGAACGCATCATCCTCCATCGTACATTTTACGACCGCTTCTTGTCAAGGAACCCAACTCAATGCTGAATGTGGCCTCGAACACGTTTTTATCTGACGTTTTAAAAATTATTTAATAAATATCCCCTGATTTTACTAATTTGAAAACGAAGCTAAAGGCTTTGTCAAACAAATTTCAACATAGATCGAGAGAACTTTGACATCTTTCTTCCCCTTTCTGATATTCTGATCCAATCAAAATATCAGGAAATGTGGAAGTGTCCGGTGAAGACAGCCCAATGGTAATCATTTGGTCCAACCAAACGATTCCAAAGGACTCACTCTGTGGTGCACCTCAAATAAGCAGACTTGCAGAAACAAGACAAACACTTGATCCAATCAAAATGTTCGTGTAACTTGTGCAGCACAAGCTTCAAGGTGCCTCGACATGGAATTTTTCAAGGACTCTTCATCCTGTGGCGGGTGGTTTGAGTCAGACTTTGATCTTCGTTTCGTGACATTATCTGTGTAGTGTTCCCTCGTGGATTCCCACTTGTCAAAGAGCTTCTCAATGTCGAGAGCCGTAGTAGATGGCGGTGAGACCTTTCTTATATTGGGACGGTTCCTTCATAGAGAAGCAAAGTCAAAAGTATGTTAGGCTCTATAGGCACACATGAAAAAAAAGAGTTGGAATGCAACCATGGCATGGCGTCAAGGAGATCTTACCTGCTCTCATTGATCTCTCCCCCTAATGAGAGATGCCTAAAAATAGGAAGGCGACGGAGATGAAAGTAAATTTCATCATTTTCCATCCTGGTATTGTCTTGAATCTGAAATCATGACAGAAGCAAATATATGCATTCATAATATCTGGTTAGATCATTTGTCTCTGGAATAACATTGTCAAAAGTGAACGCATGATGGTGTCTAAACACGCTGTTTCCAACTTACCATTTTAACAGGTTTGTCTTGCATGATTTGTGAATTTTGAAGAAAGGATTTCCAAATGAAAGCAGGTAGGTACTTTGTCATCATTGGTATGTTGAACTTTCCCCTGTTTGTTCCAAGCCCATGAAATTCATCGCCTGCACCTCGTGGGAAATGCCCCATCCCATCAACAGGACAATAGTACTCACCATCAACAGGCGGAACATCGGTATCGTCGTCGATTACTACTTGTAGCACTTGGTCAGGCCATGACCAAGTAAACCAGTGTCGAAGAAGATTATAAAATCTAATTTTGATTGTTTCCATTTCAGTTTCAAGCTCGTGTATGATCTGCTGCTTGACACTAGGTTCATAACCCCCTCTTCTTAAAAGTGTGATGGTCTTCAAACGGAACAATAAAATGCTCGTTACCAGCTCAAACGTAGCATCATCGCGAGGTTGGTAATGATCAAACGGAGGAATCTGTGTCAGGTTATTCTCATCAATCTTGGCCTTGTTTTTCACCTTTTTGTTCAGTCGATGGCGAGAGCGCTTATGATGTTTCGCTTGTTGAGCGGTGCATTCCACCAGGTCCTTATCCGGGATGTCAAACCACACTGTTACCGTTCTCACAGTAACATCACCCACGGGACCAAAAGCAATTTCGTGTATCTTAGTTTTCCGGGTGTCTATTCTTTGCTGGGAATCATTGTCATTTTCCCTCACGATAATAGCTCCATCCGTAGTTTTTCGGGATTCGAAGGTTTTGGTCTGCAGGACCATACATAATTCTCCTTGTAAGAGATGTGTCGGCATGTAGGTGTAGGATGCTCCTACTTTTTCTTGTCTCGTTTTTAGCACAATCTGCAATTGAGCCTCTTCGCTGAGTGTATCAAACGTATCTCCTTGCACCGATCCAGGTCGCCCTGGGTGTCGATCAGCGTTGCAGATGAAGTCGTAGAAATGCTTAAAGCCTGCGTTTTCTTCATGAGAGCTTGCAGGTACTAAAGGCACGTACCCATAGACAGGACACATATTATAAACAGATGCTACCCTTTCATGATAAAAGTTGTCAACGTTGACACCATCAGCGATTTTGTTGATCATCGTTTCCGCGTGTGGAAGCCAGGCTGCTTCTTTCCCCTCTATTCTTGGATCATGGAGACCAATGCATCGCTGGTCGAAGGGGCTGTATAGCAGACACGATTATCAGCTTTGATTCCATAAATAAAAATATCTACCCAAATAGATAATTGTACTTACCATGTGCCAGTGGCAACCCAAGTTGGACAGGGGTGTGTACGAAAAATCTCTACATCCACCAAACCAGCTCTCTCTAGATCCATAAGTTTCGTAAATTTCAGCTCATTCTCTCCATGCGCATAGTTGCATTTGTCTCCAAATGGACAGCCTTTATCACTCATGAAATTGCGGCATATTTCGGTCTTTACCTTGGCACTACGGAAAGGATCTCCTCGTAAATTTTGCGGCGGCGGAGATTTCTTGTTTTGTCCTCTCTGCTCTTCGTTTTGTTCTTCAAAAGAGGATGTTCCTGTTGGCGTCATTGTTGGCGTCATCGCTGGAGAAATAGAGCCTCTGCCTCTTCTTGATGTCTGCGTAATCATTTTATGTCGAAAAGTAAGATGAGAAAAAGTGAACAAATTTCGTGATTTTGGATAGATACATGAAACAAGTACGTACCCTTGAGGATCGTCCAGCAGATACACTCCTTGCTTCAGACCTACCAGACCTCGTCGACCCTCCTCGATTGACACGAGTGAAGTTACTGACTGATTGCGTTCTTCTCATCGTCGCCTCCGACTCCCCACTGTTGCTGCTCCTGACAGCACCAGCAGACCTTGTTTTTCTGATCTGAAATAGAGAAGCTCCTCTGGTTTGAGCAGCATCAATGTTACTAGGCGAAGGTATACTCTCATCAATGCTACCCATAGTTTGTATGGAAGCAGCAGAATGCGGCATAAATTCTCGTCTTGGAGATGGGAAGTTCTCTTCCATGTCTTCCTCGACGCTTTCAAAGCTTCTCGAGGCATTGGGATCTGACGCCGCTGCTGGCAAAGGGGTGAAGAAGCGACCTTGAGATGGCGGAGCTGATGTTCCACCACTAGCAACAAATCTACGAGGAGCAACATGTTGAGGTCGGCGGTCGTCAAACATCTGTTGATCACCGACAAGCCAAGACGAAGACGAGGATGTTCCATGGTGTTCTTGTTCTCGTCCTCGTCCTCGTGACCAAACGTTCTCTTGGTTCTGTTCTTGGTGGTAGGCTGGGATCTGCCCATAAAGTTGACCTTGTCGTGACCTTGAGGACGAGAACGCACTTGTTGGGGCAGGACGAGAAAAGGAACTACTAAGAGTATTACTCCTGGCGCTAGTAGCACTACTCCTAGTGAGATCACTAGTAGTAGTACTAGCACCAGTTATATTAGTAGCATAAGTGTTCGCACTCCTGGCAGGAGAAATTGCGTGGCCACGAACTCCAGAACTTTGCCAACCCCTGAACATTGTTCCTGTGTCAAAGTCACTAGTACTCCTCGGTATTGTAGGAGGTGATATGGTTAGCGCTAACCTCTCATGGTCCAACCTCCTTCTCTCATCAGCGCGTGCGGCCGATGGAAAGTCTAAAGGACTGTCACGATCTTCTTGTTTTCCCTCCATGCTCGAAGCAGCCGTCGTCCGATAGGCAATCCTTCTCAGAGAATTGTGTGCCTAAGACTAATGATTCTTGCGGGGTTAAGGATCACTTCGAAGTGGCGTCAACTTCGTATTCACTGTAGTGGGGTGAGGAGGTTACACAAAAGGTCTTGTGCAACCACACAATTTATTTTGGGGAGTTAAATTTTCGAATTTGATTTTGATTCGTTAATTATTTTTTTAAATTAATGGCCTACGCGCCGTTATTATTTCTCGTTGAGGTACGACTCCGAGTTCTTTTGAGGGTTTTCTGAACAAATCCCATTTCAAATCTCCGATGAACGGATAAACCCTAACATTGGCCAGTTTGAATGCAAAGTCGCCTATTGTGTCATCAAGGTATCACTCTCTGTTTCTTATTTTAATCAAATTTTAAAAGTGGTATAAACATTACTTGTAGGAAAGACCTGAGCTGCTTTTTCGACTTTGAAGTTCCATGATTACTTCGACAAGTGACTTTTCTGTTGATTTCATTTCAGTGATACCTTCCGCTTTAGTCTCAGTCACAATGAACTTCTCTGGCGAAAGGTTCGCTGCCTTTTCCATGCTTTTCGACGATACCGATGGTAGAAACACTTTTCCACATGCAGCAGCCATCTCCAAATCATTGTCGTCATCACACACACAAATGCAGGGTTCAAGTATTTCATCATTGTTCCCCAGATCAAATACTTCATCTGCCCCTCCAAAATGCCGAGCCAGATATGCGCAGCTGAATAATACAAAATATGAATGCAATTGTCAGAAGATACCATGATATGAGATGATCAGTCTTGCAGCAACTAGATTTGACGTACCAATTCTTTTTCCCACTATAGATTGGGTAAAAGTCTATGCAACCCAAATTAACACTTGTAGCCAAACCATATTCTGAAACATCAAGGGATCGCAGACTGTTGAATTCATCCTCTGAAATAATATTCTGCTGTTTCTTATTGACACGAAAGCAATTCGAATATCCCTTGTAATCAATCACAAATCCCTTTTTCTGCAAACTCTTGCAAAAATCCCACAATGCACCCTTTCTTTCACAAATTGGAACGATTGCAGTCTCTCTCTGTTTTCCGAGAAAAGTGTCCATGGAATCACCAATGTATCCATCCATTCCAGCCGCATCTTCCTCTGACAGCTTCGATCTCCATAATTCATCTTCTACAAGCCCAAATGACATCAAGTCATCATCCGTAGCACCATCAAATGGAATCGGAGTCACCATATTCCCACCAGGGTCGGGAACAGAGTAGAAAATGCGACCACCAGCTTCCGAAGCGTATGCATCAGCTTTTGGCAAATATGGCAATCTTTTTATTAGAGTCGAAGTTCTCATACCACTGACTAGCACGAGTTTTACGTTCTCTTCACGTCTCATTTTTTGGCAGAGCTGGAGAGTTTTAGATGATATGACTCCCCTCATTCCAGTAGAACTCGCTGGTAAATATATGGTTTTGTTCCCAGGTTCATTTTCTTGCCGTACGTCATCAGGGTAGTGTACCAGAGTTCCGTCAACATCACTAAAGACAATATTTGCAGTTTTTTGGTTGCTTGTTTCTTCATGATTTTCTGTTCCTGCTGCTTCTTCGACGGTCTTCTCGAAAGCGCCACCTGTCATTTTTCCAATGACTTTGAGAAAAGCGGCTGAGGATACTGTCTTGGAAGATAGTATGCGAGATGTTCCAAAGCTATCTGCCGTACGTGTATTTGCTTCCACCGTAGGAAGGAAGAAAAGAAATATTGTAATTACAATTGCTGTCCACTTCATAAATCTACTATCTTTCAATACAAGTGTAGGAATAGATTTGATTTCTGAAAGTGAAGATGACTCCATTCAACTAGATGGGTTTATTGCTCAATACCCGACCGTTTTGCTTGCTCTATGGAAATCGTAACTTCCTCTAATGCTTTAGATAACTTATTGGTTCCCTGGTATTGGTATTTTGTGTCAAACTAATTCAGTAGTAGCATCAAGGTATGACAGCATTGTCAATGATGAAGGATGAAGGTTGGAGCAAGGTGGTTGGTGGCTTTGGTGTCGAAATTCGAAAAAAGGTGCGCGCAATTTTCTTCTCATTTCCACATGCCAAAGTTCAAAGTGGAGACGAAATAATGAAAGAGGTCATGCAATATTGAATAGTGATCAAATAAATTGTGCTATAAGCATTATACATAAATATGTATATGATCCTTTCAGGTCTGATTTTACATTAGGCTGCAGCTACGTGGGTACGGTGTACCTCATTTCTAGCTTGCTCATTTTCTTCTTTTCTTATGCTCAAGGCTTAATTAACTGACTAAAAAGCTTTCCCAGATGAAGCGACAACTCCACCTTTACTAGTCTTCCATTGAAATCATTCCGAAAGGCGGAAAGCAAGGTGGGATACACAAATGGGCGCATCTCTGAATGCCGTCCTTGCTACTAGTTAACGGCTCTCCATGGTTTCTTGATAATGATTCCGCCCTATTCCTCAGGTCCATATTGTTACCTATCTTAATGCTGTTGAAACCTTTTGGGAAGTCAACGATGGCATCTTTTTGACCTACAAAAAGGTCAGAAGAAATATGATCAAGAACAATTATCATGATTAGTAATGACAGAATTCATCGGCGTCAACTCGGATTTGATGCATGTTCCCTTTTTTAAAAGAAAACAAACTTACTCGAGAAAACATTGAGAATGAATTGGTTTAAAGTCATCATGAGAAGTGAAGGATTGATTGTTAATATTGCACGAATGAGAGTTAGGTTTTGAATGAATGATGGAAGTTCCGTTCCAGCGCCAGTCTACAGCGTGTTAGTAGTCGCCAGCTAGCTAGTAGCGAGCGAGCGTCTTGTGGTGTTCGCTTTCAGCGAGTTATTGAGTTGACACCCCAAGAAAGGAAAAAAAGAAGAAAGAGGGCAATATGACATACCACAAGAGTATTCATAAATAATAAAGGCAGTGACGGAAACACAACAGACAACAGAAGAGGGGTTTCTATCATTGATCATTGCTCAAACATCTAAACAAAGTGCGCTGCAAGAAGTATTACATTTAGCATGACAAAGAAATTAGTAGCTTCAAGCTATGAAAAAGCGGAAGAATGGTGCAAAAATGTTGTAAAGAATGGGGACGCACTTCTCTTCTTCGCAAACAAATTTGATACGGAAATGATGAAAGCATCACATGATCTTGAATTTCCTCTAGAGGTAATTTTGAATTGAGAGACTCACTCGCTTGCTCTGTTTATTTCATGAAACTCTCTCATTTCATTGTTTCTTCCAGTCACTCAATTCCCTATTGAGAAATAAACACCTGCTTTATGTCAAGAAAAGATCTTTTGTAATTCGCAATCAAATGCATTTACACGTGTTGGTCGAGTATGTTGCAGGTACATCCATTCTGAACCTAGCAAAGAAATACCATTTCCCACCATCGTTACTAGCAAGAGGAGTGATTGAAAATATTACCATTTATGAAAAGAAGGAAATCACAAAGGCAATGAGAGATCCACTGGTGAAGTTAAAAACTGTTGAAGTTATACTGGATAACTACCGCAATTCAGAAAGCGCCATGGGCACAAACACAAATATACATGAGCCGCCTTCTCTGATTGATCCATTTTCAGGGAGACCAATTCCTGAATCAGCTAGTATCACCCGGCTTGCACGAGAAGTTTTGGAGGCTACAAATTCTGATCCATTGTACGGCCCGCGTTTTGATAAAGAGCGAAATTATATTGGGATTGAATATGAGATGATACTAGAAAGAGCACTACAGTCAATGAGTAAGTCCAAGTCCGATCTGCCAAAACATTATCAAATGCAAGCAAGAGGTCTGATTTATTCGTAATGTTAGATATTCCATTTGAAACAGAAATACAATTACGAGCGAGAGGCACGTCGAGAACTCCCGATATACTATTCTCTTGCCCTGTTGCTATCAAAGTACCAAAACGAGTTTTAACGGCTGCAAATCAAACTGCTGAGAACGAGGTTGGAATTTCCAATGATAAGGACTTCGTTTGGAAAATGGTTTGTTGGATTGATTCAAAGGTACGTTTTTGTGGAAGGGGTTGATGAACTGTAGTGCAGCAAGATATAGCACTCTCATCTCATAATTCCATCATTGGTTTCATTCGTCCCATATCAGGCAATGTTTGGCGATGTGAAAACGCATCAAACATCGGTTTTACCACAAGCAGAAACATACGTTCATAGATTTGGACCTGGTCTGATCTTATATTGGTTTGGGCATGCCCCAATAGAAATGCTGAGTACAAGTCACGGGGATGTGTTTGTCACTGGTTGGGATATACCCAAAGTCTTTTTGATGCCCACGGGTGAGCTCGCACGTGATGGTCAATGCGCCCTAAGGAAATGCTGAAACCAAGCGCTAAAATAATGTTTATGAAATGCATTTTTAAAGCATGTTTGCGTTATATATGTGCAAGTATTCAAATGTATTAGTCCTCTCCCTTGTTTCTATACTCCTCGTATTCCTCCAGTCTAATTTCATCTGAAACAAAACTGTAATTCTCAATGTGAATTTCAGCTAAATCATGAATAAAGACAATGTTCCCAGTTGCCGATGCCGACGCATTCACCCCACTTTCATTTCCATTGCTTCCATCCACCTCTTCCGCCGCCTCGATGAAAAAAGAAAATCCCACTTCGCCCAACGGCAAAGCCAAATCTCTATACAATGGAGCCTGCATAGACCAATCCACATCATAGTGCAAATCTCTCAAGAGCAACGTGCTGACAATCTCACTCGCGAGCTCTTTAACGGACAGTCCCCCAGCTTCATATTCTGCAAGACTGCTGTTCAACTGAAGCTCTGTGGGGTCAAGTTCATTATATCCATCTTCTGGTTTATGCGTATTGACAGTATAAAGTTGCATCCTGCTCGTGAATTCTATTTCAAAGGGCACGCTCATGGCAGCCACACTGGAGAGCTCATCATCAAATCGTTTCTGCTCCAGGTATTCATTATGCTCCTGCTCATCTACTTCAAAGTTTGAGTTTGTCGCACGGATGGCATTGACATTGACATTGACATTGGCATTGTTATTGGCATTGACATTAACATTTTGTGCATTGACATCATTGACATTTTGTAAATCTATGTTTTGGAACCTCCCCCGAGATGTGCTCCTCACTCGACTCACTCGACGCACTCTTCCTCTTTGGAACGAATTTTTGGGAGGTTCTTTCTCAGATGTCGATGCCGCTCTCGGTCTTCGTTGACGGATTTTGGATAGTTTCGTATGCCTAACTGCCAAACGCTGAAACGAAAGCTGAGAGGTTGGTGTTGGTTTGTAGAGTCGATGACCATCTTTATCCTCCTTTTTGTTGCCGTTTCGGTTTCGGTGTCGGTGTCGGTCTCGTCGTGAGTTTGAGTCCTTCTTCGGGAGGATGGGCTTGGCATGCTGCTGACCATTACCATTGAGGGAAAGAGGAGCAGAGAATGCCCGCCGGAGACTGGGTGGAGCAGATGTAGATCGTTTCCTAATTTGCCGAGATTCCAATTTTCTATGTATGGATGCGACAGTTTCGTAGTTGGATAGCCTTTCGAATACCGTGGGCCGCGAATAGGATGTCTTTGGTTTGTTCTTTAGGCTCGATGTTAGGATTGAGGACCTTCGTGGGGATTGTATTGGATCAAAGGAGTTGTTCGCATGAAGATCTGGTCCGAATCGCACTTTGATCGGTACGTGTACTTCCCGGTTCTCGCCATCATTTCGTATTTCACAATCGTCTGATGGTGATGACTCCTGTCGTCTGTCAAGGGCGTTTGCTGTTTTTGTTTTGTGTGGTTCCATCGTCGTTGTCGTATCTATTGCTATTGAATCTCCAACTACTTTATTATGTGCATTATGTGTTTGTGTTTCATGTGTCGTTTCGTGGATGATCACTACTGGCTTCTTCATCATCATATGTACAAGATATGAAACTAACTATTTAATTTCTCAACCAGCTTTTCGCTTTTGTCGCTTAGATCAGTAATGTCCGATGTGGTATGCACAGCAGGTATGATACAGTAGTAGTCATCCTGGTAACAGTTAGTAAGTACCAAGTACAACTGTACAACTGTACAGCTTGGAAGCTTCTTTTCAGCCTTGCGTTGCGATTTTGTCGTTGTCTTTGTCTGTTGAAGAATAAAACAGATGATTTTGATGGGGACAGATTCTTTCCGATTTCAAAATTTTCAAATTTGATGACAGTTGCCGTTGAACAACACAGTAAAATGAACAGAAAAGAGGAGAGAAGAAGATTAGATTTGAGATTGATTGTTCAAGAAAAAGCACCGACAAATATATTGAAAATTGCACCAACACCTTGACCTTGCCAACAACACAACAATAAAACCCCTCATAAGAACAACCCTACTTGAACAAGCTCTGAGCTCTCAAGAATCAAACAATTATCTTGCCGCTTGTGTTGCTGATAACATACTGTAGTTCTCTTTTGCTAGATTGCAAGTTTTTCAATTTGACAAAGTAGCGTACACGTAACTTTGATAAACATTTCAAGTGCAACAATCAATCAATCAATCAATCAATCAATCAATCAACAATGCCATTCACAAAAATATGCATAAGGGCACTGTCCAACTCGACAAAGAGGTCTTTGCTGCGACCACAAAGAGTTGCGAAAACTAACCAAGGCGCTTTTTCGAGTCATATGAATTCTGCCACGGCCAAGTTTCGGTCTGCGGATGATCGAAACCAAAGTCATGACGGTGAGTGAGTGCGGAGAAAACTGTGCGGAGTGGAGTGTACACGTAGTGCGTGAAGATATGCAGGATTGATGTTGAAATGTCCCATACTCGTTGAAGCCTACGGTAGAGTTCTTCCGTCTCACAATTTCAAATTGCATACCTTTTCTTTCGTATTTCAATAGACACAAAGAATGCGTCTGAACCATCCTCCGAACCTACAAGCAATGTCTTTGTCATTGGGGGGCGTCTAAAGCGAGAGAACCTACAACCTACAAACAAAGAAAATTTGCAAGCCAATAGAATGGATGGTAGGATAGTCAGAACAAATGACGAGACCAATGCTTCTGGAGGGAGCGTTGCGGTAAGTACAGTACCGTGCACTTTTTTATGTTATCGAGTGCTGGATGGAGTGTGCATGCATCGCATTCTAATAATAAATGGATTGGATAAATCCGTTCACATGTTCCATGCACATACAGGCTCAAATGAGTGCAACAGCGAGACATAGGCTCAGCAGGATGAAAAATCAAGATGGAGTCATCGTATCAAACCCTTCACAATTATCAATACCAGTATCTGAAACTGTGAACGATCAAGCGCTGGCGCAGGTCCAGCAGCATTCTGAATCACAGAATGAAGGAGCATATCATCAACAGGCAGAGATCATTGAGGAGGCAGCTGATAAGGAGGTACACGGAGTAAACAAACCTTCAGGTGGGTTTTTTGGAAAAGTGATGGTGTTTTTGGCTGGCTCTTCGGTTGGTGTGTTAGTATCCGGCGTCTACGCCGTTGAGAATTCACTATATTGATTTATTAACATGTAAATGCATCATGTCCAAAACACGTATAAATTCAAAATATTTATTAAAATATGCATCTCTGATGAAGAAGACTTTGACCTCCTCTATCATCTTTAAAATGGATGAAAGTTACCCCCACAGAACCAATCTTCCTACGAATGAAGAGGAACAGATTTGTGTTCGTTTTCAGAGTAAAACTTTCTGTAAAACTCTTTCAAGTTTCAAGTGCAGAATGCTACCGTTATTAATAAAATGTTCAACGGCTACAGCTTTATAAGAAATTGTTGGCAAAAATAAGCCCTTGCTTGGCCCTTGACCTTGTAACAACAAACAACATTCAAGACTGGACTACTGAACACTGAACACAGCATTTTCATCAGCAACAGCTACGT
>Ga0115005_10002851_pt1 | contig 13755 bp, 13 predicted proteins | sample ArcOceMetagenome_FD_87163 | JGI IMG/M metagenome (GOLD analysis project Ga0115005, IMG submission 87163) | Marine eukaryotic phytoplankton communities from Arctic Ocean - Arctic Ocean - Greenland ARC118M Metagenome | ecosystem: Environmental > Aquatic > Marine > Oceanic | place: Arctic Ocean... | reverse complement strand
TTCTTTTCATTTCCTTTCTCCGGTGGCCAAACAGGCCCAGCCTCACTGTTGGCAGACATATACCACTTGTTGTATGATTTACTGAAGACCGATAAAACTAGAAACTTTCTATCATTCTGTAAATTGATTATAGTAGTGCCTCTTTGAATCTTTGTTGTTGGCTCTTGCCCATCCTCCTTGCTGGTATCATCTTTAGAAGAACCACTTGTCCATTTTCTGATCTTTGTTGGCACTTCCTACACGTACTTCCCTCTCTTTCATTTCCATCTCTTCCAATGCTTCAATGGTCGCTTTAGGACACTTTCCTAGATGATGATGATGATTGTTCTTGGCAATAGCAGGTTTCAATATACCTAGTCACAATGTCCTCACTTACGCATTTTTTGAAACATACTAAGCACGTCAGTATCTTTACCATCCTCACCCTTTACAAAGCTAATTGCATATTTCTTGTTTGCCTCATCATGTGCGTACTAGTACTCAAGAGAATACTTCAAACCCAGCTGAATTTCCTCATTTTTCAAGTCAATTTCGGAAAAAAATGCCATTACATGAACAGGATATCTTTGGCTTCTTAGCTAGCACAAGCTCGTGTGTAGGTTCTAACAGGTATTGTCGTGCTGAACTCTTCTTTGGACGTGCTATGAAGAATGATGTAATTGTATTATTAGTTGCGATTTCGTCTCCTGCCCTCTGTTGGCACATCTTCAAATGTGCACTTTGCTTTTTGTGTTCGTTCCATCTACCTACTCCAAATGGATCCTTGGATTTCATATGCCAATATTTATCATTCCGCTGACGATTGGAAAAGTTTTCCATCATCGTGAAACATGTTCCGCAAGTTATCCACAAACCAACTTCAACATCCATTTCTTTAATGTGATAGTTGTCAGTAGCATCAAGATTCCATTCTAATGGCATCATGTTCAGGCGTACGGTGTTACGAGTAAATTTGATTACAGTGTAGAATGAATCCATACAGAAAACTAGAATGGTGAACACTACTGAAGCCACAGAAGCAATAGTAAGTGGTAAAGGGAGCCTTTTTGCGCGGATTATAAAGAAATGTCATAGTTTTCAGTTTGGTATTTTATGGTACGTGTCGTGTTAAAAAAAATAGCACTAGCTTCACCGCACCGCACACACTGAAGTCGTCGTCGCTTATAACCCAGAATAACCACAAGGCCATCATCTAACAATGGTAACAATCTTGGTTTTTCCTAGATCTCAAATCTAAATTGAAAACAAGTGGTAGAAATAATTTTTAGATTTAGAATTAGAATTAGAACTGTGCGTAATACAGTAGCAAACGCATCTTTCGACTGGTACGAATACATCCAGCCAGTAAAAGAAATGATGACGTTCAGAAAATTAAATGGCCGATACGACGAGATGGCCATTATGGTGCATCAGCAATTTCTTACTGTAGATAATCATAGGCCACAAGTCGCCGCCGAACCCTACCGGCAACGAGCGATTAGTAGGTGGCACACATACATCATCCCCATCACGTCACACGCACACGCATGCATTACAAGAATCACGGGCGGACACCGCCGTCGCGTAACTTCTTTAACCTGCAGTCTAGACCGGCGGACGGAGAGAACTCCGAATCCGCAACCTCCTGCATAACCTTTGATTTTCTCATCATAGTCTTTATTCTTTAGTTACTATTGTACGTTCGATTCATCAAACTTTTCGCCCTTGCTTTGCCGCGGCGATTACCGCGGTCGTAGCTACAGTAGTGAACATATTACTAAAGAAGAAAAATGAGTTCTACACGAAGGTAAACCAAGGTTATGTACTGTTCAGTACTGTAGCTTTCGGATTCTATGATCCATTCATTCCCCTGTTTGTCCAATTAATTTAGTGATCGCATTGTCGAGAACGGACGCCGAAATCCCGATCAGGCTATCGCTTGGTACAGTTTGAACACTAAAAATCTAAAAATCGAATGAAGGATTCAAGTCCTCAACTTCAACTTCATCTTCAATGGCATTGATGTCCAATGTATTCGTCACCAAACCCCACCCATAAATCGCCGTGTAGAGCCATCCCAAGAAGAAAATTATGCAATACGTAGCAAACTTAAAATAAATGTTCGTCCCTAGAGCGAAAGCTAGAAACGCACCAAGGGCATAATTCAAAGCAACACTCAGATGTGATGCGAGAATAAGACCTCTGCCCACAACCCCAGGAGAAGAAAATCTCACAGGCCCTCTCTTGGTATTCCTATACAAATACAGTGAAGAAGAGCCCGATAGAAAGAAGGAAATAACGCCCCCGTCGAAGGAAGAACCATTCATTTTATAAGTATTGAATACGGCCCAGCACCAGAAGAAAATGGACACTGCAAGGCAAACTTTTGAGAATTCTTCAAGTCTCCGTATGTGATCTTCTTCTGTTAGATTTAGGTTGGAAAACGTGTAAGCATGGTAACCTGATCCAGGACCTCTGGAACTTCTTCCACCGGGAAAGTCTTCGTTATTCATTCAGAAACATGTGGGTGTGAGATTTTAACCAGGCTTGTGTGAACTTAGCACACAATTACGAGGGAGACGTTTACTGTACGTGGTGTATGTAATTATGTAATCCATCAAAATTCAAAGTCATATTTTTTCTCAGAATTCCGCGCTCCGAAAAATTAAAAAATGACTTACTCAAGTTACTCATTACCTATTGATCTTCAACCGCTGTTTCTGACCTTGTTACCCTTTTAAATTGCCAAAACCGGAAAGAGTAGAGTACGGTATCGTACGGGGGGTATGAGACGGGTTGATACGACGTTGTAAGGGAAGTTGTTGAAGTGCCAACGTTTTGAACAAAGTTTGCGTGAACAGGCATGTGCAAGGTGCGATTGTGGTCACTACTGGTAATTTCATTCTTACGAGTAACGGTTCACAGTTTTTATTGTCCACAATTTGCCGAAAGGACGGCATCACCAAATACAATCACCATGACTGTAACTGACGTCACAGCGGAGAGCGACGCTCCTTCGCTCCTATCCATCATTCAAAGATCCTTCCCAGATGCACATTCTTACACTGTGCAGGATAACATTAAACAGGCAAATGCAGAGGGCTTTGGGGTCGTCGTGCATGGTATCGATAAAAACCCCACACACCTCTTTGTCAAGAAGGTAGAAGCACATAAATATTCCCATAAACCTTGGGCTGACCTTCGTCGTACGTTACTCTATGCAAGAACAGAGGCTAGGTTTTACTCTGATATTTTGCCACTGTTAAAAGAGAAAACTTCTTCGAATTGGGATATTGCTCCCACTTGTTTTTTGGCTGAAACTACATTGGAAGGTTTGATTGAAGAACACGAATCTGCATCGGCAAAGGAAAGTGATTCAGTTGATGATCCTTCTTACGACGAAAACGACACATCTATCCTCAACGAGAAAGGAGGGCTGCTTGTTCTTGAATCGTTCAAAAGTGGCTTTTACCAGAAGTCACCGTTGACTCCAGACGAAGCTTCCCAATGCCTAGAGGCAATTGCTATGTTCCATGCTACTGCATACCAAGATGAAAGGATATTAGCGACTGTCTCTGAAAAATTATGTGAGTATGGCGGTTCCTATCACTTGAAAAATCGCAATCCAAAAGAATTGAAGAACATTCAAAAGACATGGGCTGATTTTTGTGACGGGGTCAAAAGTGCTGCGCCTGAATTATTTGAACAGGAATCGATTCAAAATCTTGGGAAAAGAATTCAGGATATGGCCAATGTTATTTCGGAAGAGTTATCTCCTGCCTACAATGAAAAGTATGCAACTGTCGTCCACGGGGACTTTAAGGCTATGAACGTATTCATTTCTAAGATGGAAACAGTAGACGAAAGTGTTGAACCTTCTCCTTCTCAACCTATCATTATTGACTTTGCTTCGACGGGGCTGGGTCTAGGAATGTCCGACGTTGCAATGCACATCACACATGCAGTCCGTCCAGAAAATCTTTTGAACGGAGGAGAGGAGAAACTCGTTGAGAAATATCTAAATGCTTTGAATGAGGTTTTGCCTGACAATCTTTCATACCCAAAGGATGTTGCAATGCGCCATTATCGCCTTGCTGTGATTGATTACTTTCGATTCGTAATGGGGCGCTTGTGGAGAGGGGCAACTCTAGAGACTTTTGATGAAAGAAAGGATAGCAAAAATTCAGTTTATGTGAATAGAAGCATCGATGCGGCAATCAATTTCATCGAGCGAGCTGACAGGTATTTAGCTGAAGTTGAGATTGAGCATGAAAGAAGAACTGAAAGCACAGGCAAATGAATGGTCACTAGTAACACAGTATTAAAAAACACCATCGTGTCTATTCAGCAATCTATCGTGTGGACGTACACATTTCCTTGACCTCCTCAAGATGACAAATCGACTCACAGCAGAACCAATTGGTAGAACTGTACCGTAGGTAGCTTGAGCAACAATTTCTGATTTCAGTTTCTCTATGATACAATTTTGAACACCTAGCTAAGACTGGTAAATCCAAAAGGGCTTTAAAAAAGACAAGGAAAATCCTCTCTGGTGTAGAGGGTGGCAAATGTCTGTGTGTGAAATGATCTTGATGTTTACTTTCTGTACACATGTGTCTTATTACCGCCACTATAATTGTGTCTCTTCCCACCTTTGCGTGGATTAGGTTTTTTTGCTTCTTGCGCTCCAGTTTGCTTCTTTTTCTCCTTTCCTGTGCTTGGCTTATTCATTGAGCCCCCACTCACTGCTGCACCTGCAAAAAATGGATTATCGCCAACTGGGGTCACTCCTCCCACTCCAATCGCGCCAACTTTTGAGTAATCGTATGGAATATTCGATGAATTACTTTTTCTTCCACGACGAGTTCTCGAGTTTTGCTTTCCTCCACTATTCCCATCACCATCGGCAGTTCGATTCTTTTCTTTCCCACTACCGTTATCGCTTGACTCAAGCAATTGCTTTTGTCCTACAATGATATCTTCTGCCTCTTTTTTATCCTTTACCCATCCAAGATCCACCATAAGTTCAACATCATCTAAGCCGTCTTTGTCACTAGAAGATGTATCATGACTCTTCATGCGCTGGCGTTTGGATGATGAATCGTCAAAGTAGTCTTTTCCACCAGCTCCACTTCTTGAGATGAGCTCTTCCGCTTTATCCACGTCCATAGCATCAGCGGTGACATCTTCATCGTCTGAAAAGTGAACTGGAGTCTTTTTTGATTTTCGCCTGTTTTTATTACTCATTCTATAGATTTCTGACACGGACTTCGGAATCTGGAATTCTTCCACATCATCAACTTTTCTATCATCTTCGTCATTGTTGCCTAAAGAGTCCTGGTTTTGAGTCTCATCTCCATCGTTGATAAATGTCGTTGTCTTAACCAAACGCAGTAGATTTTGATTCCCACCTTTCATACTATCCCGAATACGCCAAGCAGCCTTTTCTGCATTTATTATCTGTTTATCTACAGTGCTCGCTTCAACGTTCGATCCATTATTACCTTCAATCAAAGCTTCCTGAGTAGCACCCAGCCCATCGACACCTTGACTCGTCCCGCTCGAGGTAGCACCTGCAACCTTCATTTCAAGATTATGATGTGTCAGTTTCGAACTTGAAAAGTCTCGATTAGAAGGTTGTGTAGAAATTTCGTTCATGTGGCAATCACTTGATGATGTCACATCTTCCTCTGCTGTGATTAGATTCGACAATGGAGTAGTCCATCCTGCTCGCTTGTAGAGATCTAGTGTGCCAAGCACAGGACTTGTGATCCCGCTATTGTCAGCATGTTTCTCATTTCGTGGACTTGAAGTCTTGATGTCACCCACAGAAGATCCGTCCGTCTCTTTTCCGGTGCTAATTCTCACGAACCTCAAAATATCCTGAGCGTATTTAAGCACTAGCGGAGGCAATGGGTTCACGCAACTTTTCAAGGCAAGAATCGACTGTGGGCAGTTAGTGGCAATACGCACAAGACCAGTATTCCCACAAACATATTGCAGTGATTCGTCTTCTTCTCTAGAGATGGCATCTCTCCAATCAAACAGAGCTTTGAGAAGAGAATCTTGACTGTCATTTAGATCCGTATAAGCATTCCTTCCACGTTTTGACATTAAGAGCTTTTTGTAAGAATTAGGCCTGAATGCTTCTTTGTCATATCTGATGAAACAAACTTTTGTACTTGCATCAAGTACCGATGCGATGCTTATAACATCGTCCCCCTTATCATGTTTGAGAAGTTCAAGGCGAAGTTTATCATAAATATCCAAAAGGTATGACGTATCAGACACTGCATAAGAAAGCATGTCGGCGGGCAAAGGACGTTGTCTCCAATCACTCAGTTGGTGTTTTTTGTCTGCTTCTACGTTCGCATATTTGCTCAGCAAGTACGCCAGCCCTGCTCTGCTAAAGTGCGGCAAAGCTCGAGATGCTCTACCAGTATCGAAGAGGTTCTCAATGTATATTCCAAAGTCTTTTTGTAACCAACCAACATCAGAGTCTGCTCCGTGCATAACCTTCACAATATCAGGGTCGGCCATTATAGGTGCAAAGTATTTATTCATCACGTTACGGAGAGCTAGTGTATCAATGATAAAGTCATGGGCATTTTGAATGTTTTCATCTCCATCTGAAAGTTTCGCCATTTTTCCATTATCAACCTTTGGCCGTCTCAACGAAAGTTGCATTAGGCAGACAAATCCGCTAAAACTTCGAAATGAGTGAGCCTCTAAATCGATTGCAATCTCACGCATCTCGTCACCACCCTCATTTATTCTATCCACAAGCTGCATCAAATCCTTCTCTGTGTCGATCCAAACACCGTTAATCGACGCCATCGCAGGATTATTTAAAGTACCACTTGTGCCATGTTTGCCAGTTTCTCCTGCTTCTACCTCCATTTGATATGATCTATATTTCAGTGCTTCTAACTCATGTTTGTAAGGATGGGGGTAATGCTCAGAAGGAGCAACTATATCGTCAGGAATAGATTGAAGGTACTCTTCCGTGGCTCCACCGTATTGCCTACTCTCCAATCCGTGCCCTGGTACGGGCTCGAGGTTGTAGGATGGATTGACGGAGAAAGGTTTTTCGGGGTGCAATTGTGGAACAAAAGGTTCTTCCCTAGAGTTTTGTACTGTGCTCGTGAAATTATACGTGATTTGGGGTTTCTATGATCATATAAAGATGGAGATGGAACGAAGATACAAAGTAAAGCAGAGCCATTTGAAATTAGCACATGAAAATGGGAATACATATACATTCGAAAGCAGACCTGACACCATAAGGCACTCGAGAAAATAAAATCACGCACCTCCATTTCAACAAGACTACCGATAAGCTGATGAAACCCACCCTTGGCTTTGTTTCTAGCCATATCTCCAACGCGACCTATGGCTTCGCCCAACTTCTCGCCGTCCAGTCCCACTCTTCCCTCTTTTACGTTCTGAATATGCAGATCCACACGCTCCAGAAGGACATCACAAGCTTCGGCTGCTGTCAGCCACAACCTTGGATCGTCAAACTCATAATCATCCAACATATTATCCGCATTAACAGTGGCAGTGGCAGTGCTCTGCAACGACTGATTGAGTAAAGCAGTGAGCTCAGACCTTGATTCAAGACAGAGAGAATTGAACTCGCGAAAGGCCATTTGATAGGCAAACTCATCGTCTTCATCATTCTCGGAAGCACTTTCATCATCCTCCTCGTCTTCGTCGCGAGTGCTTGATACAGGCAAGGAGTTGCAGGATCGCGCTCCGAGCGCGAGTGCAGCTAGTAATTTTGGAAGAGATGGTGCATTCTCTTCTTCCATTGTGCAGTCTTCATTAGAACTTGCCATTTCCTATCACCCTCTTTAATTATTTGTCGAGCAAACTTGCGAGAGAGCTTCAAGCTATGTGGATGTAATGGAAAGAGAGTGTGGGTAGTTCGATGTGTTGTTTCTGCAACCAAAGCAAGCAACAAGCAATGTGGTTCTCCTGTCCAGTAGTTTTCCTCAGATCAGGGCAACTTTTTAAAATATTTGACCTTATCGGGTTGGTATTCCTAATTTTCCCGCCTTTTTCTCGAAACGACGATCAACTCACTCAATATTTGAAATTGATCGACTGATGGATTCATTCGATTCATTCGCTGCCACTTTGCATCCAATAGCTAGCTCCAGCATAATATCATTAGGTTGATAGTGAAATCTACATGGGGCGTCTTGGTTGAACTGGTGGTGCGTTCGTTTGACCAGTTTGAAGTTGAAAGATCTGTCCGTTTTATTGCTGGAAAGGGAATGAATCGGAAGGGGGTTCAATGCATACTATTTATTTAGCCAAGTTCAAAGTCCTACATCATTGATTTACTTCTTTCTTTTTGCCGGCCGGCCGAATTTCAGCAGAGAACTAATATACGGTACCTCTATTATCTGAACAACCAGAAATATGAACCCCAAGAAGAACATTGTCGGCCCTGACCAATGCGAGGAAATTATGGTCTCGTTCAATGAGGACACTGCCGGTCCTCGTTTGCTCCCACAAGCATCAGTTACAGACGATGAAGACTCAAAGGTGCTGGGTCGTGGACCGCCATCCTGGTTTTGCAACAGTGGAGGAAATAAGAAAATCTTTGTGATTGTCGCCTTGATCCTCTTATTATCAGGTGGCATCGTTGGAATTTGTGTATACTTCTTCTTCGTCGCCAACAAGGACGTCTGTGCTCAAATCTTTCCCAATGGTACTGCTGGTGAGAATTTGATTGGCAACGGAATCTGTCTGATGGCAAAATATCCCAACTGCACTGCGACCTATTTTGGTAACATGGGCAGTGGTAGGTGTGATGGTTGGCAGTATAACACTGAAGAGTGCGGATGGGACGGTGGAGATTGCGTAGAACTCAATACAAAGTATCCAAACTGTCATGCGGCCAATCCAAGTAACATTGGTGATGGTTATTGTGAAATTGTGGAGGACAGAACACTGAAGCATGCGGATGGGACGGATGGGATTGCATAGGTTTCAATGCACAATATCCAAACTGCACTGTGGGCTCTCCAAGTATCATGGGCAATGGTGAATGTTCTGGTGCAGGGCATAACTCTGAAGATTGTGGATGGGACGGTGGAGATTACGAAGAATTCAATGCAGAATTCTATCAAAGTATCCCAATTGCACTGCGGCCTCTCCATTGTCATGGTGGAAATTATAACACTGAAGAGTGCAAATGGGACGGTAGCGATTGTAACGAATTCAATGCAAATTATCCAAACTGCACTGTGGCCGATTCAGGTCGCATTGGCGATGGTTCTTGTTAGTGGTGGATATTATAACAAGGAAGAATGCAGATGAGACGGTGGAGATTGTGAAGAATTCAACAAGCATCCCGATTGCAATGTGACCTTTCCAAGTCGCATTGGCGATGGTTCTTGTAGTGGTGGATATTATAACAAGGAAGAATGCAGATGGGACGGTGGAGATTGTGAAGAATTCAACAAGTATCCCGATTGCAATGTGCCCCAACCATTTCTAATTGGCAATGTTAGGTATAATGATGAAGAGTATAACACTGAAGATTGCGGATGGGACGGTGGAGATTGTGAAGAATTCAATGCAAATTATCCCAACTGCACTGTGCCCTGTCCAACTTGGATTGGCAATAAATATTGTGAGGGTGCAGAGTATAACACTGAAGAATGCGGATGGGACGGTGGAGATTGCCTATGATTCCATAGATTGTCCGGTCAAAAAACAGTAATAGAATAAAAATGAACATGACTTTATGATGCTACAAATGTTCAATATTTATTATTTTAAAATATACCGATTGATTTTTTATCGTGTGAATGACACTAAGAGTGAAGTACGAGTACGAGTACCCGTTGATTCATTCATTCGCTATCTAAATGGTACAACAAGTACTGTAAGTTCAAAGTTGGTAGAAAAGTCCCATGAAAAGCTCTTCTGTGAATTTGTTACTCTATAATACGTTGTACCAACCTCATTCCAATTCTGGCATGACGGAACATTCGATCTCGCCAAACTCAATTGCAGGGGACATATGGGGTGAAATACTGTCAAACACAAACTTATGATCATTTGCCTCAGCAACACTTTTTGGGGACTCGGTCCTATTTAGCTTGGCTTTTGGTGAAACTTCTACTTCCAACTCCGGAAAATTGTTGACCATAATCTCAACCTGGCGTTTTCTCCTCTTGCTTAATTGCTCATCTTGACTATTCATCGGTACTTGGGTCTTGATTAGATATAGAAAAAACCTCTGAAGCTTCTTGATAAATAATGAACACATTTCTGATTCAATATTATTATGACCCATAGATTCTGCCCAAAACGGTTTATACCGTATTTCTTCAGGTAGGTTCTCATATATCATCCGACCGTGATAGAATGGCACGACACCATCCTTAGTTCCATGTATTATGAAGGTTGGACATGTTATATCCTTGGTCCTTGACACGTTCGGGAACAAATCAAATTTGTTTTCAAGCCCTAAATCAACCACTACTCTACAGACGCTCACAAAGGGGGAATGAAGGATCATGCCTCCAAGGCCGAGTTCCCCCATCTCATTTCCAAGCTTTTGAGCGAGGTAGCAACTAGGACCGCTCCCCACACTGCGTCCGTATAGGATAATTTGTAGAGGGTCAATGTGCTTCACATTCGTGAGATAATCATAAGCGGCTTCGATATCTGCATAACAGTTCTCTTCGCTACTTTCAACCTTTTCATATTGAATATTCTCGGGATTTCTTGTCCCTAGTCCATATCCAGTATAATCATATGCCAGGATGTTCACGTAAAGTAATCGTGATAGCTCTGAAACATAATTATAGATCATCCCAAGATCTTCAGCATTCCCATGCGAATATAAGATAGTAAATCTGGCATGAGACTGCTTGATGTGAAAGGCTGGGATCTGACTGCCACGAGAAGTCTTTAACCAAAAATATTTACTGCTGGCCAGTGTAGTAGGATTTTCAGGTGGCTGAAAGAGGAGAGTGCTGATTATCTTGCCCATGCTCTTTTCTTGACGATGTTGATGTGTAAGACGATGTGTAATGCTTTTTTGACTGGATGTTCGTTTCTTTGCGTGATGAGCGTGTTTGAAATGCGATCCCCTGTGAATCGAATTCGAGTGAAGCCTACAAGCACTCTTGAAATTAGACAGGCGTTTGTAGTGCCATTGAAGGGTCTGACTTTTACTGTCAGTTGAGAAAAAAATTAAAAGTTCCTGATCGAGTTTATTTTTTTAAGCCGTTGGGTCTCGGTTGGAAAACAAACTTTAGCATTGGAAAATTTCAAAAATAGTCCTATTTTTGTGTTTATGGTTATAAATAAGAATAGATTAGCTTAAAAACATGGCAGCAATACACGATGGAACGTTCCTTTATTAGAAGGATAGAGTGTGTGTATCGTACCGAAATAGCACGAAATAATCGAAGGTCAAAACAAAACTTGGTTCCGGAAGAAAGTCAACTTTTGAAAAAGGTTGAAACACATCCAGAAACATTTCGTTCTTATATCTCGATGTCCAACCAGATTGTCCTTATTTCGATGATTACGCTATGAACGATGACTATCGTGACCCTTTAGGAAGCCGGGTAGCAAGATGTGAGATAAAGGCAGAGTGGAACGTGAATTCTTTGAGACCGTACGAGAAAGACTGGGAAGTCTACGAGCCAAAGATTGCGGGTGTTAAAAACCGTTCAATATTCTCAGCTTGCAAAAACCATCACCACCTGAAAGGTTCTTGGTAGTTGCAGCAGGCAAGGTTGTCCTCGATTCCAATAGCGTTGAAGTTTGTAAGGACTACCTTATGAATAACTTCGGTAGGGGAGCGTCAAATCCTCAGCGCATGGTTTGCGAGGTGATTGATGATAAGGTGAAGGACGATCCTCACACTTGTGGAGGACAAAATCAAGGGGGGGGAGGGATGCAGGATTCAATAAGTACTGGTGGGGCTGGGAAGAAATTCGCAAAATGAATGCAGTTGCCCAGAAATACATTGATACTGCACGGCACGGGTCAACTATGCGTATTGTAGTCGGACAGGCATGGAATCCTCATCGCATCATGGTCAACCACGATGGTAAAAGTCAGACTGATTGGGATAGCGGAATGCTGATGAACTATGCTGGTTGGACGCACCAGATGGAGTTCTGGGCATTCCCCACGAAACGTTCCGGGACAATTCGTATCGCAGTTGGTCAGGCCTGGAATCCCCATCGCATCATGGTCAACCATGATGGTAAGAGTCAAGCAGAATGGGACAGTGGTATGAAAATGGATTATGCAGGATGGAAACACCAGATGGAGTTCTGGGTATACCCTTCCAGGACAGAAGATGGTAATCATGTCTGGGGTGTCAACTCCGGGGACGCAATTTACTACAGAGCAGGACACTCTGGCAGTTGGGAACACATTGGTGGTGGTTTGAAGCAGGTTTCCGTCAGTGGTGATGGTAATCATGTCTGGGGTGTCAACTCCAAGGACGAGATTTACTACAGAGCAGGATACTCTGGCAGCTGGGAACGCATTGATGGTCGTTTGAAGCAGGTTTCTATTTAGTTGTTTCGTAGGCTACTGCAAGTTGTGACAAGTTTGTGGATTTAAACATCTTCATTTCATCTCTCCAATGTATGCTTCCAGGAAATGCTCACAACGCGTTTTGCTAAAGTTATTATGCAAGACTTTTGTGATTAACCTTTTTGAAATGTCACTTCGGTGTTTTGATCTCTGTATGTTACAGGCAGGTGTAGCACAGAATTTTTAGAATAACTAAGAAATAATCTTATTGGAGAGAACTACGTGTACCGGTATTTGTACTATTTTCAATTTGAAATTTCGTTAGACTATTCTTTGTTGGATTTCTATTTTCTCGTAATATGCAAGTAAACAACCATTTCATAGCATTGTATTTTAAATAAGGAATTTAGAACTACATGTATGTACTGTACGTATGGTACGTGGTGTACACATATTGAGAAGGGAAATAATTCTACGTTGAGTATCAGCAACAAATGCAGACAACCATGCATCATCGTATCCAGTGCGCCTACTAGGCAGAGCACGGACCATAATGGTCAAATGCTCTCAAATCAAATCGTTCTTTGTCTGTTGTCTGAGATATAGCATTCTCATTCTCATTCCAGTACGCCTCCAGAATCTATGAACAAGCCCCGATGTCAATGCTTGGCCTGTTCCTTCATATCCATTCACGGTTCGATCGAAGTTCAATTCATGAAATTATGATAAGTCTGTCGGTACCTGCTCATACCGGGGGGCGGGATACGGGATGCCCCAGCAGCCTGCGACAGTACTATTAATTCACCCTCGTGCTCAAACCACAGGGCTGTTGTAACCAATCATCATCAGTTCGTAGTACGGTACTGCGTTTCGTCATGAAACTTTCTTTTCATCTATCCTCCTCGTGGCAAAGAAGAATGATAATATGTATGGACGTTTTTGTTGAAACCATCTTTGAATAAAGGCCAATTAAAATATTGCTGACGTGGAATATTGAAATCCACGAGGGAGGGGCTATGAAATGTAGATGCATACTTATTCTCCTCCTCCTTCAACAAAGCGGCAAGAGCCTCCCTCCGAGTAAGACCATCATCGCTTTTGGATTGGACAGACACAGACGGTGGCAGCAAACACACATTCCCATCCACAAAATATACCCTCTTGGCCATCCCCTCTACACCAACATCGTCTACCCAGGAAGGCAAAGTATTGGCTCCTTCAATCAGAAGTATCTGACCATCGTCCACA
>Ga0115005_10002850_pt1 | contig 13756 bp, 11 predicted proteins | sample ArcOceMetagenome_FD_87163 | JGI IMG/M metagenome (GOLD analysis project Ga0115005, IMG submission 87163) | Marine eukaryotic phytoplankton communities from Arctic Ocean - Arctic Ocean - Greenland ARC118M Metagenome | ecosystem: Environmental > Aquatic > Marine > Oceanic | place: Arctic Ocean... | reverse complement strand
TCGTCCTCCGGGCCAACGTATTTGTAGATTTCAGTCATGCCAGCATTACTCATCACGTAACTACTATCAGCATCTCCTTTTCTAGAAGCACCTGGGCTTCCTATCGCCAATGATTTGCCATCATCCGAAAGTGAAAGAGTTATACCAAAATAGCTCTTCAGGGACCCATCGCTCTTTATATCTTGACCAAGCTGGTTCCAAGTCGAATTCACCTCAACATATTCAAATATTTGAACTTTCTGGTATCGCTTCAAACTGTCAGAGTTGCCTACTGCAACAATATTACCATCCTTTGATAAATCAATAGCATTTCCAAATGACATGAGGGGCCGATCACCTGTCAAAACTCCTAATGGTATCCATTCTTTTACAAGTTCGTCAAATCTGTATGTATGAACCGATCCAATACTTTGTTTGGTGATATTATCAATCACCACATCCGAATAGGGAGCTCCAACGGCAACAGTAAGGCCGTCTCGTGATAGTGCCAACGATTTCCCAGGAGAATCACCAGAAGACACAATGGCAATATCATCACCCATTTGCTGCCAATCTAGCGACGTTTCATCGAACTCATAAACTTTGGCAATGCCTCCATTTTCTCCACTGCTGCCTATGAATCTTTCGCTGGTTGCAACTCTTTGACCATTACCTGCCAAAGAGACGGCATCAATACTTGTGTTACTGGTTCCAGCTGCGATGGAAGACCCCACCAGATCCCATTGACTTTCATTGCCCAGTTTGAATATATCAGTCTGTCCAACTCCAAAGGAATACGACGATATGGCGAAAAAATCACCATTGCTAGAAAGGTCAATATCCATGATTGTCTGTGAAAATTGATCAAATCCTGATGGGGCCCCAATGTAGGTCCAAGTACCTTTATCCGCGTTGAGATCATATATTGTGAGATTGAAATGCAATCCGACTGCCAGTCGACTTCCGTCTCCCGCGTAGGCCAATCTCACACGGGCTCTCAGTGACCTGATCTTATATTCTAATCTGTGATCCTCCGGCCATTGCGCGAGCACTTTCTCATCTAGAATGGTTGCATTATGATCACTCTTGGAGTATAATGCCGTCTTGCCGTGAACGATCGAGCCTTGGTTATAGCTGTGAATTGCAATGCTATCTCCTTGCGCATTCAGTCTGATTGCAGAGCCTGAAAAATCGTTTTGATTCTCGCCATAAATTCTGGTGACCTTCTTCCAATCGTCAATAACACCATTCACACCGACAAGGAGGGCGAGAAACAGCAGTCTGCGAGGAGCATAGAACAACATGTTCGTTTTGTTTGGGAGGACTGTATGATGAAAAATGTTTAAACTGTAAGATGAGAAGATGAGCCGTTGGCACTTCGCACTGAGCACTCTTGTGTTTTGTGTCTTGCAAGCGGCGAGGGTTCTGTTCACGATCGATGCATTTAGTCGTGCTGAGCGGAAAAGGCCTCATCTTGTTTAAAAGGTTTCAAATTTGCAAATTTGAAACTCCATCCAAGCAAGCATGAATGACTAATTTTATTCTGTGCTGTATGTTCAAAATCAAGCGGTTTAATGTTCGAATGATGTAGGTATGATTTAAAATTTCAATTTACAGATCAACTTCAGACCATTAATAGCGTAGATCTGATATGCTGCCATTTTTCAAAAAAATCGCTTGGTGGAATTGGGCCTCTCAATCTTGTAATCATTCCAATAGCTTCATCGATGCTAGCTTGCCTTTGCATTATGAGCAAATCCCCCTTCAACGCATGTAATTTTTCCCATATTATACTCCACTTTTCAAGCAGCTCATCCTTTGGCAATGATGAATATTTATCAATATCACCAATGCAAGGGAAAATTTCAGTCATTGTAATTACAACTTCGCCACCGAGGTGTTCATCAATGGATACTCGAGATCCTGAATCCGAAGTATGTAACTTCTCAAAGCGAGGAAAGCGTTTAAACCAGATTGGTACCAATACCTCTCTCACAGAATCCTTCTTGATCGGGGCTTTTGGCAAAAAGCCATGGGCTCTTGAATTATAGATGGCTACATCACTGGCACTATCATTTGCAGAGCGAATCAAGGCTAATACTCTACGCTCCTGATCCGGTAAAAGCCTTGCCCTCATTTCAGATATGGCTCGGGAACCTGAAATAGTGACCTGCCTAGTTGCATCTTGGTCTTCTTGAATATCTAGATTCTCATCAATAATCATTAGGAAGTAGTCGTCAGGATGACTGTCGACAAAATTGACCGCCCAATCATCAAAACCCCTGACATCCGTGTTGGTGGCCCCCTTGATATGTATCCGTTCTGCCGGGATACCAGCGTATAGAAAAAAACGAATCAGTAATTTACGTTGAATCTTTGAATCGTCAAGTGCAATGCCCCATACATTCTTTGGCATCTCGAAGTCTTTTTGTGAAATATTGGACATTGAGAGCATGTCATGATAAGGTGTAACTGGACATTTGAAAGTAAATACTGTCTTTTGCGGGTCAAACTGAGATGTAAAGGAAGAAGGTTAGGACACATGAAACACTTACAACAGCAAATATGATTTCCAATGATAATACGTGTACCAATCGATCATTTATGCTCACCTTGATTTCACATGCCCCCCCAAGCGTCTTTGCACATTTATGCATAATCCATGCTCCATCACCAGATGAATGTGAAGCACTCTGACTATCATCAAACACGCAGTGCATTGTTAAACGTCTTCGAGGAGAAAATACAATCTCAGATGCAATATCTCCCAGCTTCAAAATTTCTTCATGCCCAAGCCCCGGCGAGTTTATCACATCCATTGTCAGCATACCTTCTTCTCTATCCCACGTTACTGATGTGCAAACTTGTCCTCCCCGCTTTCCATATTTGCACGCATTACTGATAGCATTGCGATGGATGTACTTCAAGAGCTGCGTGTCCATCGCATATTCAGGAAGTGGATCTGGGCTAGTTGTAATCGGGAACCGCTTAATACTTTGGCTCCTGGAAGTTAGATTCATTGTGCTGTACAGAAGTTTTGGCAAATCAACTCTTTCAAGCTTTGGCTCATAAACTTCATGAATTACATCTCTTGCCATCGCTTCAGCAAGAATCGTATCAAGGATCTCATGAAGAGTTTTGTCGAGTTCAAAAAGGTAACGGGATAGGTTTTGAGGATCAGCGAACTTAGCGTTCGGCATTCTGTGAAATGCTTGAAGACTGGAAAGAGCCTCAGCCTTTGCGAAAGCATCTTTCGAGTCAGTTGCAACCGATTCCCGTAAACTGTCACAAAGACCGATAGCCGCCAAAAGCCCATTTTTCACTTCATGCCGGGTGAACCGATTGGCTGCTGCATCCTTCAGTCTCGCAGTTGTTTCACTGATAACCTTTTTCTCTGCTTCGAAACGCCTGAACCTTTCCGATATGTCTCTTACAACAATCAGCATTGCATTTTGTTCCATTCTCGTAATATTGGCCTCACAGCGAATAGAAAACTTATTTGATTTTTGCTTAGTACGTAGAAGTTCATGCATGAGAAGAGTTTCGTCTTCTTTTGCACACCATGCTCTGACTACCAAATGCGCCATTGATCCAATTTCTTCATCCTTGACAACATATTCTCCTACAATTGGACTTGACCTCCCCCTCATCAGATCTCCAAATTCCACATTGAAAATAGCTTTTGGCTTGAAGGCTCGCGCAGCAGAGACCATATCTTCAGCCTGACGTCTGTGATAAGGACGATAGTTCTCGAAGTGCTTCCTATCAAGTTCAAACGCAATTGCCTTTGCTTTATGCCCACAACTGGCGGGAGAGTAGATTTTCAGGAATGTTGGGCTAAGCATGGTTGTGACATCTCCATTGTTTCCTTTAACCGAAATGCAAATTACGTCACTTGAATTGTCCCACACAACTCCCATCATCTTTCGAAAAGGACGCTAAAGTTAGAGGCCCGCCTTCACGAAAGACTTTTCCAAACTATACACATTTCAAACTCACCTGCCTCAATTCTTCTAATCTACGCTCAGAACGGGCTCCTTTATCAAAGATGGTGTCATGTACATCCACGATAATTAGCATGTACACCGACTTGAATAATACATCAATGATACTTTCGCAGATCATTCCAAATCCAGTGGAATTTACAAGAGACGATTCTGGCATTATCATTGGACCACACGTGTAGATAAAGTATGCAACTACCAATACCGTCCACATAAAGGTACACGTTTTAAGTAGGCCGAGAGACAGCCTAGCCCAATGATAAAGCTCTTGCTCAGCGATAGTTGCACCTTCATCCATACTCTCAAAGGCTTTCTTTCGATAATACAGCCTGTGGAACATGACAAAAAAAAGAAGACAAGAAACGACCATACAAACAGTCCAACTGATAGGCCCTGGGCAGAAAGGGAAAAGCCATCCACAGAAAGTACTCAATCCTTGACACGACGCTAGAAAATAGGCAGGCATCAACGTCTCGTCCACCGTATTTAATTTCGCTTTGTTCTCGACTTGACCGATATTTAAATCTGCACTATCAACAGTAGAAGAGTCCTTTCCTATAGCCATAGATTCAATATTTTCATCGGTCCCATGCACTGCACCCAACATAGAAGTTAACCTACTCGATCTCATTTGTTCAGCTACTTTTGTCCCGTTGTTGTCATTTCTACAAGCCTCGGTGAGAAATGTCATGATAAACGCTAAAGGCGTCCACTCGCACCACCTCAAGAGGAAGACTCTAGTGCCCGATACCGGGTCAAGAAACACCGGCGTCGGAAAATTTGACATGAGCACATCAGTTATAAAAGCAACGCAATGAACAACGATTGCACACAAAATAGCTCCCGAGACATTTTTCATTTTTCCTCTTACAAAAAGCGGCAAAGCAGTTCCAAATACTGATGTTCCAATCAACATTGCAGCGATCATTGGTGCTTTTTGTTCAATCCCAGTCAAACGCTCAAGACTGTTGGTTCTATGCCCAATAAAAAAGCTCAGACAAACCAAGAGGAACCAAAGTGCCGCACCTCTCAGTGCTACTTTGCGGTAGACACGGTCAACACTTTCAATCATTGACTCAATGTTGATTTTATTGTTGACGTCAGATTTCATTTGATCGACAGTTAGGCCTTGGCGAGTCTGGTTCTCGTTTTCCTGGGCGATATTGCTATTATTTTCCGTAGGCACCTCTTCAACAGGGGGAACAATATCACGGATAAGTACCGGCTGCGGCTTATTCTTGCGATTCATATTCGTCTCTTTGTGGAATGAGACGCGTTTTTCAACTGCAATATTCCCTTCTGTTACTTGACCGCCCGAAGGATCGTTTTTGTTGATACAGAATACCGACGACGAAGGTGACCCCGACTGATCAAAAATTGACTCTGTCGGGTTGCCATGACACTCTACTTCGTTGTCAAAACGTACGCGAAGAAGAGAGTTTTGCTGTGCATGTGTTGGACTAAGATTTTCTAGTTTTTCTCTAGAATCGCCAGATGTTGTTTTTCCTTCAATCCTTTTACTTGTGCCTAAAGATGGATCAAGCTTAGCTTCATCAACTTTCCTCTTTTGCCCGCTGACTTGGGTCGGCGGTTCGGAAGATTCCATGTCTTTAGACTTCGCTAACGTTATACAGTTATAGTTTGAGGTAATGTGGTGTATGTGTCTGTTAATGCATGGAATGAGCGGGACAATCTTGAGTGCAGCAGGTACTGAGTGCTAGGTACGTACAATGTGTCTGCAGTTCGTCCATCCAATCAAGAAGAGATCAACAAAAACTTGAACCACCAATGAATCTGCTTGTTCGCCTGAGAAGAAGGCTGTTTTGCTGCTACCACCACGTCGTCACGTCGACAAAACAAGATTTTTTTAAAGGCAGTTTTGTGACATTTTGGAGTGAAATGTAAGGATTTACGGATTTACGATGTTCAATGTTATAAAACTCTCCAAAATATCCTACTGGTACGCTGGATTTACAATACATTTACTCACCGTAGAATTTCTACCTTGTAATGCGCTGATATATATACAACTTCCTCTTTCAAGTAAATAAAAAATGACAGCCACATAGATGTTGAGTGAAGCAAGAGAATTTGTGATAGTAGACTCAACTTGGAGTAGAGACAACTAGATGCAGCTTATCCTCGAAAACCGTCAACCGTGTAAATAACAACCAATATTTGATATTGGAACTCGGGGTTCCAAGAACGTTTACGACACCATTATTAATGCAACTGCAATTCTTTACTTATTATTAAATGCTTAAATAAAATGTTCATTTACTTTCTAGCTACACTAGTACTAGCCAATTGCGTTTACTGCGTGTCTTTTTTTCAAGAAAGATGGAGTTTACTCTCTTTTATTTTACTACTGCTGGTGCCGAGTTACTAGTACTCGAGTTTTGCACCTTCCAATTTCTTCTTCATTTTAAAATCTGCGCATGGATCGCAATGGACGAGGCCGTCTCCATCTAATGAAACCTTATCCGAATGGCAGCCGCACTTACTACCACAGGTGCAGCCAGTATATTTGCAACCTGAGTTGATACAAGGCTCTAATGGCGGGTCCTGAGATTTTGCAAATTCATTTTTTGCGTTTTGAATTGTTTCTGAATCCATTGTTATGTTCTTGATGTGAGATGAAGAAACAAAAATACAGAAATTCCGTAGGCCACCGGAGGAGCAGGTAGTACGCGAACGAGCAGTTAGTGAGCAATCTAATAATGTGTTGTGTGCGCGACTTGTGGTTACTGTACCACCTGGTGATACCGGGGGTACTATCGGGCATGTTACCGTACCTGGTATACCGGTAGGTAACCTTTTTTTTCTCCGCCTTCTCAGCTAACAAATTCAAAATATCGTTTGTCTGCTCTTGATTTCTTTCAGGGTTCCTATGCTGTCTCTAGTAGCAGAAGATAAGCATGTAATCAAGGTTGATATATTTCACAGTATCAAATATCAGCAGTACAGTAAGTTGTTTGGTTTTTAGATTTCGATCGACTGAAAATATGGTATTCCTTTTTAAGTTAATTTGCCGTCGGCACCCTTCAGGTCGTGCCCAACTGGAGGAAAAAAATCCCGGTCATAATGTGTCTTTCTAGTCACACTTGTGAGAGGGTTCGAATCCCAAAGTTCTTCACCTATAGCTTGTTTGCTATTTTCCACATAATAATTCAAGATTCGAGATGTTGCTGGGTTGCTAGCTTTTATTTTGCTTCCAGACGTCCGAGCGTCAAGTAGATGATCTTTCACATCGCATGCAAGTTTCTTTCCCAATTCAACTCCCCATTGGTCAAAGGAGTTGATGTCCCATATGAATCCCTGAACTGCAGTTCTATGTTCATACAGTGCTAGCAATTGACCGCAAGAGTATGCTGTAAGCAATGGTGCGAGCAATGAAAGACTCGGGCGATTACCCTCAAACGTACGATGAATAATCAGATCTTCGTCAACTCCTTCGGCTCGGACTTCGTCTGCTGTCTTCCCATTTGCGAGTGCATCAGGCTGGGCAAAGAAATTTGCCATCAACTCATCGTGGGATGAGAGGGACTCGCCGTCAATGCATAGATCATGTTGACTCTGAAGGAAACCAATAAATTCACATGGGACTGTTTGGCCCATATGCAATAATTGAAAGAATGAATGCTGTCCGTTGGTTCCTGGTTCTCCAAAGTCTACTTCACCCACAGGATAGTCAATAAGAATGCCATGTTTGGTAGCTTTCTTCCCGTTTGATTCCATATCTAATTGCTGAATGTGTGCGGGAAGCTTCAGAAGTGCTTCTGCGTAAGGAATAGTTGCTCTAGCATTATATCCCAAAAAAGACATGTTCCACACTCCCAACAAACCCATAAGTACAGGTATATTTTGCCGAAGTGGTGCATTGATAAAGTGCTCATCGACGGAACGTGCTCCCTATAGAATTTTGCAAATATGAGTGTGGTAAATGCAAATAAGAAATATTTCGTCTGTTGAACGTACCAGCAAGAACTTTTCAAATAGATCAAATCCGTATAGAAGACTAATGGGAAGACAACCGACTGCACTACAAACACTGTATCTGCCTCCAACCCAATCCCAAAACCTAAAAAAGTATTTCTCCGTATCAATTCCAAACTCTTTAACTCTCTCAGCACTGGAAATGGAAGATGCAGCCACCATATGTTTTCTGACAACTTCTTTGTCATCACCCATAAAGTCCCAGAGCCACTGTCTGGTCGTCCTTGCATTCAGCATGGTCTCTGCTGTAGTGAACGTCTTGCTTACAATAACTATAAGAGTTTCTTCCGGATCCAAGTCTGCACACGCACGCTCAACGTCCACTGGATCGACGTTGCTCAAAAAGCGCAGTGTGTAGCCCAAACTCTTGTTGATACCCTCCGGTTCTGTTTTGAGACATTCGTGCAAAAATTCAGGTCCTAAATAACTTCCTCCAATACCAACCGAGATAATGTTTCTCAATCTCTTTCCTGTGAACCCACGAATCTCTCCGGATCGGACAGCATCAGTAAAGTACTTTATTTGGTCCAAAACATCCCAAACTTCATCCATAACGTCTTCACCATCAACAATTATTCTTTCTTCTTCATTTTGATCGCTGTTCCTCTCCGCCCTCAAAGCAGTGTGAAGAACGGCTCTATCTTCTGTCCAATTGATCTTTTCTCCAGTCACCATCGCGGTGATTCTCTCTTTGAGGTGCTGTTTGTCAGCTAAATCAAATAGTAAATCCATGGTATCCAAAGTCACTCTCTGACGAGAATAGTCAAGATATAATCCATCATGCTCAGCAAACAGTTCTTCGCTGCGCGCTTCATCTTGTAAAAGGTCTCGAAGGTGCGTCTGCTCAATATACTCTGCATGCTTCTCTAATTTCTTCCACTCTTGCGTGCTTGACACTAGTTTTTGCTTCTGATCGTCTGGAGGGATTATGTGTGATAACAGCTTCGACATTGAATTCTGTTTATGGTGCTGATGCGCATGGGCGTGACTATGATTCTGATCAGTTGCATCACTGCTGAGATTAACAGGAACCTGCTTTCCTTCAGCATTTGCGTTTTGGATGTTCAATTGTGTCTGTTCAAAAGATTCATTCTCAACGTCGAACGGTCCATTCTCTAACCCCTGGCCGCGTTTGCTATTGTTTGCACTTCTTCTGCCCTTTTGCGATGAGTAGAGATAGTCTACAGAATGCTTTCTTTCGTGGGACAGTAATCTGATGCTTGATAACGAAGGTGCAATTGTAAAGCTGCAAAACAATGAAAGCGTTTGTGAGAAGTATGTCTTTGGTGCCATTGCATACAGTTTCTATCTCATTTACGGCAACAGTCTTTACAAAATGTGCTACATTGCCTCGCTCGAGATTAGGAGCGTGACATATGAGTGCCAAAGACGTCAGATTGCCTGTCAAGACGTCAAATTCCTGTCATGGTTTGACATGATACAACGAATTCATAGTTGCTTACCATTGAGCTCTCTCTGAAAACAGCGATATTGCTCCAAATATTAGGCTTAAAGCTAACTTTGATTTTCGTGTATCTTTCCTTCTTGTTGGCATTAATTCCTTCATTTTGATAACGAGGTGCACTAATGCCTCGGTGGTAGTTTCTATTATGCCGTTGCGTTGGAGTTGAAGAATTGAATCTGAAACGCTCAGAGCAAGCACTGGGTTCCGCGGGAGGCGCACTTCGGCTATTTTTTTGGACCGTGGAATTAATTGTACGTGATCTATTCTACTTGAACTCAAAAAGATTCGGTCTTCTCAATGTCACCCAATGTTTCGTGGAGGCTTGGTGGAGGCAACGCAAAGATCATCTTTTTATGAAGGGCGATTAGGGTAGGGTTAGGATACACAGGTTACAAGGTGATGCCGTAACTGACGCCGACGATCGACGACCACCATCATGATGTAAATAGTAAATACAAGACACACATCAAACTACTATTTGTTGTAACCAATAAGAAAAACACAACAAACAACAACACAACATTTGGTGCAACCAAGCAGTCTGCATTTAATATGAGAGTGGTGCCCTCCCAACTCAGAATACACTCATTTTCCACCACTGCCTTAGCAATATCAACGACTATGTCATCCTCTCAACAACCGCTTCGAAGCTCAATAGATACCAATCCTGCTGCATTTTTTGATGCACACAATCATGTTCATTTATCAAAGCTAGGAGGAATTCAACCTCTTGCACCAGAGGAGGTACATCTGCATTTAAAAGATCAAAACATGAAAAACAAAAAAGCGTTGGAAACATATAACTTTGATGACGGCGAGATGAGTGCGAGTATTTCATCACATGCTGAGTCTATCTTAAATGCATTCTCGTCAGACGAGAATACGGTTGCACGAGAGTCTTATGTTCACATTGGAGGAATTGCAATAATGTCAACCCAACCGCGAGATTTCCCTGTTGTCAAGCAATTGGCGAAGGAGCTTCATATTAAGAGGCTTGGAATGGATCTTAAGGATGGCACTGGTATGCACGTTGTTCGGTGTTATGGTGTCCACCCCTGGTTTCTGAAACAAGGAAATGCTGATTTTGCAGTCGCCAAGGAAAAATACTCAGATCTATCGCAAAATGTCCCAGCGTGGCTTTCCTATCTAAAATATAATCTTGAAGCTGACCCAAGTTCACATGTAGGAGAGATAGGTCTAGATGGTGCGAGGTATGACATTGATCCATTGACGAATGAAAAGGTGCTTGCAGCTACGATTGAATCCCAAATAGAGGCATTTGAAGCTCAAATGCATCTGGCAGCCGACTTAAAGCGATCAGTATCTGTTCACGCAGTTCAATGCTGGGGACAATTAATGAACTCCATAAAAAGCATCAAGATGACAAGGATGAAAATGAGAAAAGACAAAAATATTCTGCGAAAGCAATTGGAGAGGGAGATGTTTTTATCTGAAAACGAAGATGAGAGAAATCTTATCGCCGAGAGACTCAAAGATGCAGAAGACGATTTCTTGGTTTTACCACCTAAAATATACTTCCATGCGTTTGGTGGCAAGCCAGCAGTTGTCGACCAACTGGATGCAATATGTAGGGAAAAGTCTATGCCATCTTACGTAACTGAAACCTTCTATGGATTTGCTCCAGTCGTTAATTTTCGATCACCGAAAACTGAAAATGTAATGCATAAAGTGGGCATTGGAAGGCTCGTTCTCGAGAGCGATTTGGAGGACTTCAACGGAGTCCGCAGCGACTTGAAGACAAGTGTAGAATTTATCGCACGGGTATTTGAGATAGAAGAGGATGAAGTTTTACGACGGACCAATGCAAATGCTAGATATATCTACGGTTTCAGTCATGACAACTAAGACACAGAAGATATGGTTCTTAGTTGTCAGTAATCACCCATCAGATTCAACATTATTGCGACTTTGTCGATCCCTAGTTATACTTTTTTTGTCGGTATACGGAACACATTCAAGGTGTACGCGCAGAACGTGTAGTAACCAATAATGCTTGTAATCTCCACCAATACACTATCATTTCCCAAAATGTGTTTTGCTGCATTGTATCTATCATCGCATACATGAGATGTATCGAGCAGCTCCGCGGCGAACATAATGATCTGCTTCTCTCTGCCATTATCACATAACGGAACCATTTGGTTTTGCACAGCTTGGGTACTGAACTCATCATCTCTCGGAATGCTCTCAATTAACTGCATTGTTATCCCAGCCTTTAGCGATTCCCCAACATGTATATCAAACTCCGCGTGACTTTTGTGCTTTGCACCTGTCAGAAGTATCACCAATTCGCTTTCTCGAAACGATAATGAAGTACCATAGCGACATGCTTGGCCTAAATGTTGTGCTGGATCTGCAATTTTGGGAATAGAGAGCCAAGGGCCGAATGGTCCTGATATTCCTGTTCGCGGTCTGGATGCAATGATTGAGTTGTAAATATCTCTTTGGGAATCAGTCATTTGAGATTGATCTGGTCCATTGTAACGTGGCGTGAACGTGTGTGATGTTTGTTTGTAGCTGGGTGGTTTTCTTTCTGTTGATTTCATTCTATTATCTGTACATTCGAACATGCGACCAGCAGTATGTATGAAGTCAATAGCTAGCCTTGTACCGGTATTTGGTATTTGAATAGCTAGCGTACCGTACGACAATAGATGACGAAAGAGCGCACACTAATAATGGTTAAAACACTAGTAGGACAAAACATAATCCGAACAACTCATTTTGAGATGTTCGAAGTTCGAATGTGCCCACCAATGCATTTCGACAGATAAACTCAACTGTCGAAGTCCATCAACGTCGACGAACTTGATCGTGCTCTCATAAATGTCAATCTGATACAAATCAAATCACACCAACGCCCATAAAACACGCATATAAAATGGCTGAAGAAGGAAACACTATCGTCGTCGATACCGTGAACTGTGACGATTACTACACCAGTGCACCAGTGCACCAGTGGTAACAGTGCAATTAGCTAGCGCAAGGTATTCATTCTTCTAACCGAGGTGTTCCATTTTACTATCTATAGATTAGCCAGGAAGAAGGCCGCGTCACTTTCGACCGCGAGGCTGCATGATATCAAAACTAGTTAAAGATGCATTGGGCGAAGACGACGGCGAAAACGAAATCCAACTGCCATAAGTCAGAACTCAAGTCCTTGAGAGAATTTCCGAATACGCAAATCATTACAAGGAAGAGGGCATGACCCCAATCCCAGCTCAAATCAAATCTGCGGACTTGAACGATCATGTTCAAGCGTGGTACGCGGAGTTTGTCAATATCGAGCAATCTGATCTTTTTGAGATGACTATTGCTGAGAACTTTATGAATATTGAGCCATTGATCAGATTGACGTGCGCCAAGACTGCGAGTTTGATGTGGGGTAAGACTGCGGAGGAAATTAGAGATGTGTTTGGACTGGAAAATGATTTCACGCCAGAGGAAGAGGCAGAACTCATCATAGAGAACAAGTATGTCGAAGAGAGTTAAGCGGATTGGTTATGCACATGAATCTCAAAGGAGCCATGGAATGGACTGTGGTTTACGTATAGACATCAGCAGCCAAGGGCGTTTGATGTATAAGCCTCGTCAATACGATCACGGTATTCCCCTATTCGATCTTCAGCATCGCAAATGCATCCTGTTACTCCCGGTCCACATGAGCCCTGATCTGTATCTTTCGTTGTATCGTTGCGATTTTTAAATGAAAGTAAGGTTGGTAACAATGGGAATGCAACGGTAAAAGTAGTGGTGGTAGTAGTAGTAAAGATGTACTCGTAGTGTAGAGAAAGTTGATTTTTTAGGGTGGTACGCAGTGCTCGCGCGAAATTGTTTCGGAAGTTTGTTTCAACAAAATCAGCGGAGGCTCATTTGAGGCATTTTGTAGTAACACAATTCACAGCTCTACCGTAAAATGTTCTGAGGAGTGCTTCTACCCATGAAATCCATTGCACAAGGCACTAGTTGCGCAGAAGTACTATTCAAATATTGCCGAAAGGAAAATTGAAGGTAAGAAATGAAACCCTCGGCTAGCCCACAATCTGATGTTAATTTTGATAACGTGTTATCCTTTGCATTTCTCCGTGTACATTTCTACCGTGTATAACGTACAACTCTAAACAAGTGCCGAATGCGTAAATGTTTCATGGTTCAAAATTATAAACTAGTGGTCGTGGCCAAGGGGAGATCTTTGTAGTAGTCGCGTTGAACCCACAAAATCATCCTGTAGTGCACAAATTGCCAGGGGCGACGTAATATTTCAATATTCTTGCTAGCGAAACTCTGGATT